>BNJT01000187.1_pt1 | contig 43813 bp, 70 predicted proteins | sample 8540491 | NCBI WGS metagenome assembly BNJT01 (sample SAMD00202455, study PRJDB9452) | human saliva metagenome | host: Homo sapiens | reverse complement strand
TTTTTAGCTAACTGAACCTCTCACGACTGACACCCTACGAGTGCTAGAGTCGCGAGGTTCTTAAGTACTATTAGTTTCTTTTGAATATCTAGTATTCAAATACTAGCTAATTTCCTTAAGACTTTAATGGACAAACTCTCCGTTGAGAATATTTGCGTCCTGTTGGCTCGGTTTCAAAACCAGTTTTTATTTTAAAATCCCATACATTTTAATGTTTTACATTTCCTTTTTATTCTTTTCAATTTCTTCATTATGCAATTTAACAAAATTTTTAAATTCTTTTTGTGCTTTTTTTCTATATTTACTTCTTCTAAATTTTCTTTTACATTTCTTTTATTAAAAATGCAGAATACAAATCTCTTTGTATTTTGTTTCCTAATATTTCTACCCATCTTTTTGATAGACTTTTTCTTTTCATATTCATTTGTACTATGATTTAGTTGACTAGCTTTTTACTTTAAAAGTATCAATTTTTATTATATTTTTCCAATATATTCTAATTTTCTATTTATTATTTCAATTAATAATGCTGGTGCTCTATTTGATAATGATTTTTCCAAATCTCTTTTTCTTTTAAATTTTCAGTTTTTCAGATATTTGAGTTTTTCTTGCTTCTTCTTTGTAAAAGCTTTAAAATTCATATTTTTCAACTTTTTACTATTGTTCCAATTTCTAGTATACTATTCGCTAAAAATATTGTAAGATTGTTTTCTTTTTATCTGCGATTTTTCTCTATAAATTTGAAAGTTTTAACTTTGTTTTTACATATGATTTGCTCTTTTTCCATTTTTTTCTTTATTTTTCTATATTAATTGTGCCATCTTTGTTATATTTATTAGGATTGTTTTGCTCTTCTCTGTCTATCTAGTTTTTCTTTGTAGTCTTATTTTTCTTTTTCATTTATTTCTATATTTTCAGCTAAAATCTTTAATTCTACTTTATTATCACTAACGATTGCTATTGTTGAAGTTCCTATATCAATTCCAACTTCATTTTCTCCACCAACTTTATGTTTTTTGGGAGGTGTCCCTCAAAAAGTTATTTGAACATAGTATTTATTTTTCCATTTACAACTCTTTTAAGTAACCTACAATACAATAATTTATCTAAAAACAACTTTGTGCATATTTATCATTATTTTTTTATTATTACAGGAATCTTTAAGCCTAACCAAGATATGCAACAATCTTCTTTAAAAAATCTAAGTCCCATAATATTACCTTTTCTCTAACAGAATAGAAATTTCATAACTTTTTAAAAATATACTTTTAGCTTTACCATACTTAAATTTTTCATAAGTCATAAAAAGCTCTTTCAGCTAATTCTTGTCCCATTTGAGAACCTATATTCTTTTTAAATTTTTGTGTCCATAGGTTTTACGTATTTGTTTAATTCAAATTTAGATATTGAATATTTTTATCTAATTCTTTATATCTTTTAGATTGCTCTTTTTCTCTAAATTACTAATTTCTTTATACTCAGAAGAATTTATCATATGTCTTTTTAAGATTTCACTAAAAGGCAAAGCATTATATATCATTCTAGCTATATCTTAGTCTCTTTTCTAAAATATGTTCTTGCCATAGTTCAGTTTCTAAAGCTAATGTCAATACATAATTTTCGCCATAATTCCTCCTCTTTTTGAGTTTGGATATATCTTCTATATTTTACACACACACTATATGATATTGAATTGAATACCATATCCTCTTCCAAATTAATATTTGATATTTTTATTATCATTTTTATTATACTATATATATTTAATTATTTCAAATTTTTGTAAACAAAAATATGCCATTCATCTCTAACTGACACCCTACAGGTGCTAGAGTCGCGACTGTTCTGGCATAATTCGACAAGGTGAATCCCACCTTCAAACTTATATTAAGTTTTTAAGATAAAATTCACCTTTATATATATTATCATTTTTCTTCTATTTTCCAAATAATTTTGAAACATATAATTGTTTTTCAGTGTAAACTCTTGGTTTCACTACAAAAACTATCTTTTTATTTCATCTAAAATTCTGTAGAATTCTCTATACGCTTTTTGTGCTTCTTCAATATTCACAGAGACTAAATTCAATAGTATCATTAGGAAGCATTTGAGCAAGTTTAGGTAAATCTGCTTTTTATAACAGTGGCAATCTTAGTATAACCTCCTGTTGTTTTGTCTATCTGCTAATAAGATTATTGGTTTGTCCATTCCAGGAACTTGTATAGAGACCAAAAACAGCAGCATCAGATATAATATCTGCCTTATCTTTATGTTTTTATAACTTCTCCTGCTAATCTCATACCCATTCTATCAGCATCTTTTGTAACTTGATATTTATTTTCAAGCATAGTTTTTATAAATTTTCTTCAAAATAATCATCTTGAGCTCCTAAAAACTATTCTGATATTTTTGATTATGACTATATGTAGAATATATATATCTAAAAGTATTTTCTTAGATAAAACTTTAACATTTTTAAAGTTAATAATATCTCCCATCTTTAGTTGTCTACCTTCAAAACCTCCTAATTTAGATTTTTAAAAAGTAGATTTACTTCCCATAACAACAGGAACATCTATTTCTGCTGAGAAAAGCTAAATAAGCTCTCATTCCTGATTTTAAATTTCCAAAAGAAAGATTATCTCCTTTTTACATTTATAGATTCCCACATTTTAACATCTTGATTATTTATTTTAGCTTGAATTTCTCCACCTGTTATGGCTATTGTCACATCAAAATCAAACTCCAATGTGGAGTTATAAAAAAGGGATTTCTAAGACTGCATTATTTTTATCACTTTCAACAAGATAGTTAGCTACTGTAAAAGCAAATTCATCCATAACTCCAGATACAGGAATACCAAATTGTTGATATCCTATTCTTCCAATATCTTGAACAGTTGTGCATAATCCAGGTTTGTGAACTTTTATACTAGGCATTTAGCTCACCTCTCTTAATTTTACGAATATTTAATTTATATTCATTATTTTCTACTTTTTTCAAAATATCATTGTATTCTTCTTCTGAAATAGAAACATATCTTACATAGTCACCTGAACTAATATATACAGGGGTATCACTGTCTGGATTATATAATTTTAAAGGAGTTCTTCCAATAATTCTCCAACCACCAGGAGACATTGAAGGATACATACCTGTTTGTTTTCCTGCTATCCCAACAGAACCTGGATAAATTTGTAGTCTTGGACTTTCTAATCTAGGAGTTGCAATTTTTTCTGACATACCTCCTAAGTAAGTGAATCCTGGCATAAATCCAAGCATGTAAACTAGATAGTCTGTACCTGTATGAATTTTAATAACTTCTTCTTTAGAAAGTTTATTATGTTCTGCTACATAAGATAAATCAGGTCCAACTTCATCATTGTATAAAGTAGGGATTTCTACTAGAGTAACTTCTTCTCCTTCAGCTGTTTTCAAGATCGTTATTTAAGAAAGTTTTTAACTTTTCAACTAAAAGTATTGTAATCAATTTTCAAAACATCATAATTAATAAGTAAAGAACAATATGTTGGAACAAGTTCAACTATTCCATCTATATTTTTCTTTTTGATATCATCCATCATTTTTCTAATTTTTTATTAATATCAACAGAGATTTCATTTCCAAACTCTATAACTAAAAGCTGAATCTCCAGAAAATAAAAATCTTACTGAATTTTTCCATTTTTATACCTCCATTAAGCAAATAGTTCTGCTAATTTTGCTAGAGATTTTACTCCTATATATGCTGTTACAGAACAACTATCCAACCTAAATAGAATAAAAATATTTGAATGTTTTATATTTTCCAACAATTCCTTCTTTTTACTAGCTATTAAAGTAATTGCTAGAGTAATAGGTAGGATAAGTCCATTTAATGAACCTGCAAGAACAAGTAATTTTACTGGTTTACCTAAGAATATAAGTATTAAAGTAGATACAACAATGAAAACCAATTATAAAGAAATTTTTCATTATCTTTTAACAACTTTAAAATAATGTCTTTTAAGAAAGAAACACTTGTATATGCCGCACCTACAATTGAAGTTAAAGCTGCTGCTAAGAATACTAATCCAAATATTTTATATCCAACAGTTCCTGCTGCAATTTTAAAAGCATCTGCTGCTGGGTTTCCAGCATCAAGTTGATTTCAAGAGATACAACTCCTAAAACAGCAAGGAATAAGAATATTCTTACTATTGTAGCAACACTCATTCCCTAATATTGCTGATTTATTAACTTGTGGTAAATTTTTCTTCACCAACTATTCCTGCATCTATAAGTCTATGTCCACCAGAGAACATAATATATCCTCCAACAGTTCCACCAATTAAAGTGATTATAGCCATTAAATTTATAGAACTAGGAACAAAGTTTCTTTTACAGCTGTTCCAACAGGTGGGTTAGTTGAAAAAGCAACATAACCTATAAGTAAAATCATCATTGCACCTAATAGTTGAGTTAATTTATCCATTAGTTTTTGAAAGGCAGATTTAAAAGAAAATATAATTACTCCCAAAGCTCCACTTACAAGTGCAGCTATTTTTAAATCTAAATCAAAATAAAACTTGAAAACCTAACGCAGCTCCTCCAACATTTCCTATGTTGAAAGCCAAACCACCAAGACAAACTAAAAAAATGTTATAAAATATCCAAGTCCAGGTAAAACACTATTTGCAATATCTTGTCCTCTCATTTTTAGAAACTGCAAGAACTCTCCACACATTTTAATTGTGCCACGAATGACATTATAACTGAAACCAATATTACAAAAGGCAAATGTTGCTCCCATATCCTTTTGTAAATACCGCTGTTTTGAGTCATAAACCAGGACCTATTGCCGATGTTGCCATTAAAAATGCTGCTCCTAAAAAGAACCGATAAATTATCTCCATTTTAACACCTCATTTTATTATATAAACTCATGTAATGATTTTTACTTCTATGCCGTTTTTCAATTAAAAGCTTTTCTTATTCTTTCAACAAATTCAATAGCTTTTTGGATTATCTCCATGTACACAGATAGAGTCAGCAGCTATATCGATTTCTTCTCCATTTACAGCTGTAACTTTTTAGTTTTTACCATTTTTATAACTCTGTATTAGCTTCATCAGGGATCCTTTACAAAACGCTCCTGGAAGGTTCTATTAACTAAAGTTCCATCTGCATTATATCCTCTGTCTGCAAAAACTTCTTCTGCAACTTTTAAACCTCTTCTTTTAGCTTCTTTTGCCATATAGCTTCCACTTAAAGTCATAACTATTATATCTTTGTTAAATTCTTCTATACCGTCTAAAACAGCATCTGCTAAATTCTTTTCAACAGCTGCCATATTGTAGAAAGCTCCATGCAACTTCATATGTTGAAGTTTTACACCATTTGCTTTTGCAAAAGCATCTAAAGCACCTAATTGATATAGCATATATGCTCTAGCTTCTTCAGGACTTATAACCATTTTCCTTCTACCAAAACCTAAAAGATCGGGGAATCCTGGGTGAGCTCCAACTGCTACATTATTTTCTTTGGCAATTTTTATAGTCTTGTCCATTATTAATGGATCACCTGCATGCCAAGCACAAGCACAGTTTACACTAGTAACACATTTCATAATTTCTTCATCCATTCCTAGTTTGTAAGCTCCATAACCTTCACCAATGTCTGAATTTAAATCCACATAAAAATTTCATAATTCTCCTCCTTACGGTATAAAAAGTTCACTTCTATTGTTTTTATGCCTATAAGAGATATAATACTTTTTTTATTTTAAATTGTCAATATATTATTTGAAGTATATTATTTAAGTCTATTTTGTAGATTTTAAAATTAAGTAAAGTTAATTTTATTAAGTAAAATTTGACATATAGATAAAAATATGTTAATCTTAGTTTAAAAAGCACTCATAGCTCAATTGGATAGAGCATCTGACTTCGGATCAGGGGTTACGGGTTCAATTCCTGTTGAGTGCACCATATGTTTTATTAAAAATTTCCTAAAGTTTTTAAATATAAAATTTAATTCAAGGAGAATAATATAGTGAAAAAATTTTTAATTAATTTGTTGCTTCTCTCTTATCAACAATATTGCTATTAGGTCTTCTATTCCTTATATGTCTTTTTACTCCTATCTCATGGTTTTATTATTTATTACTTTGATTCTATTTTTCATGAAACTATTTTTGATTACAGTTTTTAGGAACATTCTCTATGATTTATAAAAACCCGAGTAGATGATCCTGAACTTTAAAGAGATGAAATCTAAACTGCACTCATTCAGATGCAGTTTTTTATTATCATTTAGTTTTTATCATATATATAAAAAAAGAGCTGTCGCTTTTGTACTGCACCCATAATCTTGGACATAAGATTGGGGGTGCAGTTTTTTTAATGAGTAAATTAACAAGAGAAAATAAAATTGAAATATTTGAAAGGAGAAAAAGGGAAACTATTCCTTCTTTAGCTAAAGCTTTTGATGTTCAGGAATCTAATATTAAATATTTAATTGCTTTTAATTGAAAAACATGGATATGATATTTTTAAGAAAAGATAAAAATAGAGTATATTCTAAAGATTTTAAATTACAAACAATTAATAGAATTTTTAATTGATCATGAATCTATTAATTCTGTTGCTATTGATATTGGATTGACATCTTCTGGTATTTTTAGATAATTGGCTTTCAAAATTTAAAAAAATGGGTATAATGTTGTAGAAAAAGAAAAAAAGGAAGGAAACCTAAATCTATGACTAAACTTAAGAAAAAAATGATAAAGTATTACCTGAACAAGATAAAATTAAGCAATTAGAAGAAAAAATTTGTATCTTAAGGCTGAGAATGAATATTTAAAAAAATTGAAAGCTCTAGTTCAAGAAAGGAAGCTAAAAGAAGAAAAAAAGTAAAAAAATAATAGCTGAACTTAGAGCTAAATATCCTTTCAAAAATGCTATTAAAGATTGCTGGAATATCAAGATCAGTATATTATTACTATATTGGTAAAAAAAGATATTGATGAGAAGAATAAAAGATATTATTGAAAAAAATCAAAGAAATTTACTATGCGAATAAAGGAAGATATGGTTATCGCAGAGTAACATTGGAATTAAAAAATCAAGGTTTAAATGTTAATCATAAAAAGTACAAAAGAATTATGAAGAAATTTAATTTACAAAGTATTATCCGTAAAAAGAAAAATATTCTTCATACAAAGGTCGCATAGGAAAGATAGCGGATAACCATATTAAAAAGAAATTTTTGAAGCAACAGCTCCAAATCAAAAAAATGGTTTACAGATGTAACAGAATTTAATTTAAGAGGAGAAAAAGTTATACTTATCTCCAATATTAGATGCTTATGGAAGATATATAGTTTCATATGATATTTCGCGCAGTGCTAACTTGGAGCAGATAAATCATATGTTAAATTTAACATTTAAAAGAAAATGAAAGTTATGAAAATTTGATATTTCATAGTGACCAAGGATGGCAGTATCAACATTCTTCATATCAAGAAAGATTGAAAAAAAGAAAAAAAGATAACTCAAAGCATGTCAAGAAAAGGAAATAGTTTAGATAATGGATTAATGGAAAGTTTCTTTGGGTTGTTAAAAACAGAAATGTTTTATGAACAAGAAGAAAAGTACAAGACATTAGAAGAATTGAAAGAAGCAATAGAAGATTATATATATTATTACAACAACAAAAGAATAAAGGAAAAATTAAAAGGATTAACTCCTGCTTCTTACAGAAGTCAATCCTTATTAGTAAGTTAAATTAATTTGTCCAACTTTTTGGGGTCAGTACACTTATTAAAAGTGCAACAGCCTTATAATTTTATAAAAATTTAACTAATTCTTCATTACTTCTACGAATAGTATGTAATTTAGATGGTCTATCATCTTCTCTATGATATCCTAAACTAAGAACTGCAACAACTTTAACATTTTTCAGAAATTTCCAAATTCTTTTACAGCTAGTGGATCACCCTATCCAACAAGTTCTAATCCAAGTTCCTCTGCCATTAACATCATATGTGTCATAACAATAGAAATATCAACTTCTCCACTATCTTTATTATTATCTAATGGATTTTTCCAAGCTTCCTCTTCATTATAACCACAAACTAAATAACAAGGAGCTTTTGAGTCAAATTTAAAAATCTTTCATTAATTTTGCTTTTCCCTTCTTCACTTTTTACAACATATATTCTTTGTGTTGTTCATTGTGAGCAGTTAGAGCAACTCTTCCAGCCTCTAAAATTTTTATTTAAATCTTCCTCTTTAATATTTTTCTTCTGAATATCTTCTACAAGCATATCTATCACTCATAAGTTTTTAATAATTCCATAATTTTTCCTCCTAACTATTTTTAAAATTTGATATGTCTATACATTATAGTATATTTTTCAAATTTATTCTATAGTTTCTTTTATTTCTTTAACAGATTCAAAAACAAAATCAGGTACGAAAATTGTTTCTTCTAACATTTTTATCTGTTTCACCACTCATAACTAAGATGAAAGTCAATCCATTATCTATTCCTGTCCTAATATCTGTATATAATCTATCTCCAACCATTGCAAGTTCAGATTTCTTTAAATCATATTTTTCTATAATTGCATCTATTATATGTCTATTAGGTTTTCCTATAACTGTTGGTTCTTTTTCAGTTGATGCTTTTATAAAATGTCATCATTGCTCAGCATCAGGCATAAATTTTTCCATTTTCTAAAGGACAATTGAAATCAGGGTGAGTTGCTATATATTCAACTCCATTTTGCTATATATTCACAAGCTATCCATAATTTTTCATAAGTTAGAGTAGTATCAAAACCTAAAAACAACAAAAGTCTATATCTTTATTTCTTTTCTCTTTACTAATTCAAAACCAGCCTTTTTCAAACTCATCTTCTAGAGTCTTTTAGTTCCTAGTAAAAAAATACTTTTTGCTCCTTTTTCTTTTTAGATAAATATATTGTAGTTGCTTCACCTGAGCTAAAAACATCTTCTCTATGAGCTTCTATTCTAAATTTATTTAATTTTTTTCAACATACTTATCTTTATTTTTGATGAATTATTTGTTAAAAATATATATCTTATATTTTTTTCTTTTTAATTTTTCTAAAAATTCTTTTTACTCCATCTATTAATTCATTTCCTAAATAGATAGTTCCATCCATATCTAGCAAATAACATTTTATATCTTTTTAAAGTCCTTTCATATATCCTCCAGTATATAAAAAAGACTACTGCAAACCTTAAGTTAAAAAGTAAAAATAAGTGAGTTACGAATGTAGATTTTAGATGAAAAATCAAACAGAATGAGCCGAGTAAATGTCGACATGTTTGAGCTAACCTGTTAGCGATCTTAGAAACTCAATGAACTTGTTCATTTGGAAAGCTTCTTACAGATGTCGAATTTACAGCGAATTCTTGATTTTTCATCGTTAAAAATCTACTCGGTAACGAACTATTTTTCACTTTTATTAATAGCAATAGCCCTTCTTATTTTTATTTTTAAAAAAATAGATTTGGTATAAATAATGCTATAGATTCTGAGTATGTTACTACAAATAGAACAACTAAAAGTGCAACTATAAATGGCCATACTTCTTTTTATAAATCCCTCTAGCCGTACTCCTACAATAGAACATACAGTAAACATCATAGAACCAAATGGTGGAGTTAATCCTCCTATCATTATGTTAACTATAAATATTACTCCAAAGTGTAATGGATTTACACCTAAAAGCTTTAACTGCAGGAACTAAAAAGTGGAGCAAGTATAACTAGTGCAGCTCCTCCTTCTATAAACATTCCAACAAATAGAAGAAAGTAAGTTTATTACCATTAATAACACAAATTTATTATCAGTAAAGTCCATTAAAGAATTTGTTATAAATTGTGGAATTCTTTTCTAAAAGTCATATAGTATCCAAAAAAACTTTAGCAGAGGCAATTATTATCATAACTGCTCCTGTACTTTTTTTACTGTTTCCATAAGTATTACAGGAATATGATGAAGTTTTTAATTTCTTATATACAAAAAGAAACCCAACTAAGAAACAGAAAAAAATACTGCAACTCCTCCAGCTTCTGTTGGAGTGAAGATACTATTCTCATTCCCATAATAATCCCGAAAAGGTATAGCCAAAGCCCAAATTGATTTTATAAAGCTTGTCTTAAAAATTTCACTAGAGTCTTGCCATTCTTTCTCTTGATGGGTTATATCCTCTTTTTTTAGAGATTATATATACTGTTATCATCATAGATAGAGTCATTAAGATTCCTGGAGTATATCCTGCTAAGAACATGTCACCCTACAGGAACATTGGCAATTAACGCATAAAAGAATTAAGTTAGTTCCTGGTGGAATAACAGGGCTAACAGCAGATGAAGCTGCTGTAACAGCTGCTGAGAATTCTTTTGAGAAACCTTTCTTAATCATTTCAGGAACTAGAATTTTTGATTCCATAGCAGCATCTGCATTGGCAGAACCAGAAATTCCTCCCATCACTAGCACTTAATAGACAGTTTACTTGAGCAAGTCCACCTTTCATATGTCCAGCTAGAACTTCAGCCATGTTCATAAGTTCTTCACTTATACCCTGAATAGTTCATTACTGATCAACCATTATAAAGAATGGTACTGCCAAATATGGAAATGATTCAACAGATGTAACAAATTGTTGTATAACCATGTCCATAGACATAGTTGTGTTTAAGAATATAAAAATAAAATAATGCCGATCCCATCAGAGCAAAAGCTATTGGGATATTCAAAAAGAATAATACGAATAATACAATAACTGGATATAAAGCTTCCATTTTTCCTCCCTTACTAGTTACCTTTACTTAAAAATGCTTTTTAAAACTTTCTATTGTAAAAAAATTATTGAATATAAAGTCATCAATGCGAAAACTTATTACAATAGAAATATTAATATAACCATAAGAAAGTTCTAAAAGCTGCAGTTATTTTTGATGAAGACATTACGTAAGTTAAACTAAATAAACACATAAGTCCACTTAAAAACAGTAAGTAAAATATAAGTTAAAAATTCTACAATATTTCTAATTTTTTTCAGGTAAAAAGAACAACAATAGCTTCAACTCCTATTAGTCCTTTTTCTCTATATGCAGCAGCAGTTCCTAAAAATATAGTCCATACAGAAGCAACCAACTGCAATTTCTTCTGTCCAGAAATAAGTAAACTTTAAAAAAAGTATCTAGTGAAACACGTTCATGATAACAACAACAGTTGTTATAGAAATGAATACACTTCCTACATATAATTCAAATTTTTCAAAAATCTTTCATTCTAAGCCTCTCTTTTTAGGTGTAAAAACAGGCTGTTGCAAAAATTAAATGCAGCAGCCTCTATTACATTCCTATAAATAAAAAAATTTAATAAATAACTATTTTCCATTCTTAATGTCTTCTCTGATTTGAGTAAGATTTTCCATAATCTTATTGTAAATTCAGGGAGTCCATTTAGAGAATTTTTTTCATAAACTGGTGCAACAGCTTTATTGAATGCTTCAGCATCAACTTCATGGAAAGTAACTCCATTATCTTTTTAATGCTTGAGCTTGTTCTTCTTCTAATCTTTTGAGTTTCAGTTAGGTTATCTTGAGCACCTTTTATCAAATTCTTCTTGGATTATAGTTCTTTCTTCATCAGTTAAACTATCCCAACATTTCTTTTGAAAATACATACTGCAGATACTCCTAATAAGTGACGAGTTAAAGAGTATTCTTTAACGTTTTCATATTGTTTTGTTCCATAGTAACTTAAGATAGATCCTTCAAGTCCATCTATAACACCTTGTTGTAAAGCAGCATAAGTATCTGGATAAGGCATTGCTACTGGGTTTCCTCCCATAGCTTCTATAGTATAAGTATATAATTGGCTGAGTAGGAACTCTTAATTTTAATCCTTTCATATCTTCTGGAGTTTTTTTATAGGTTTTTAGCTTCAATATTTCTGAATCCAAATACCCAATCTAAATGATAGAAACTTTAATTCCTTTTTCAAGTGCTTGAGCATTTAAGTCTTGAACTAATGGAGTTCTTACCATTCTTAAATATTCATCAAAAACTTTGATATAACATAGAGATCAGTTACAGCATTATAATCTGGAATATAGTCTCCTAAAGTTAACTCCATCAACTAATATCCAATCTGAACCATTTGCAACTTGTTCCATACCATCTTTACCTATAGGTAAAGTTCCACTTGTGAATAATTGTAATTCTAAGCTTCCATTACTTCTTGCATTGATAGCTTCAACAACTTTAACTAATGATTTAGCAGTTTGTTCATCATCAACGAATTTTTGTAGTAACTTTAATAACTCTTGCTTCTTTTTAGCTTCTCCTCCTTCTTTAGTAGCTTCTTCTTTTTTTCCACCACAAGCAACTAAAAGTAAAGTGAAAAGTGATAAAAAAATTAAAGATAAGATCTTTTTCATGACTTCCTCCTGTTTTCCTCTAATATTTAGTTTTTTTCTGAAATCAATTATTCAAAATATTTGATTTCTACATACCAACTCATATTAACACACTTATATATATGTCAACAAATTTATGAAAATTTTATAATTTTTTTAATTTTTATTTTGTTTAAAAAAAGAACAATTTTACATTTATAATTCAAAAAAATAAAAAATTATAATGTCTTTTTTTACTTTTCACCTTTAAAAAGTGATATAATAAAAACAAATCATAAATAGATATCTTATATAAATAGGGTGATAATATGACTAGAGATGAAAAAAATTAGAAAAATTAATTGAAGATATAAAAAAATGATGAGAAAATAAAAAAATATACTGAACAAGGTATCGATCCTCTTTTTCAGCTCCTAAGGAAGCAAGGATAGTAATTGTGGGACAAGCTCCTGGTTTAAAAAGCTCAAGAAAATAAAATATATTGGAAAGATAAAGTGGAGATAAATTAAGACTTTGGACTGGCATAGATGAAAAACTTTCTATAGTTCTAATTTACTTGCTATTATTCCTATGGATTTTTATTACTCTGGTAAAGGAAAGAGTGGAGATCTCCCACCAAGAAAAGATTTTTGGTGAAAAAGTGGCACAATAAGATTTTTAGAATTACTTCCTGATGTTGAATTATTTATATTAATTGGGAAATATGCACAAGAATTTTTATTTAAAAGGGCGAACTAAAGAAAAATTTAACAGAGACTGTTCATTCTTATAAAGAATATCTCCTAAATTTTTCCTATAGTTCACCCTTCACCTTTAAATATTAGATGGTTGAAAGAAAAACCCTTGGTTTGAAAAAGAAGTTGTACCTGAATTAAAAGAAATGGTAACAAAAATTATGAAAAATAGTTACATCTCTAATGTAATCTTTGTTCCCTTTCAAGTTCACTATCAACTTGAATATCAATACCTAATAAAGAAAGTATTTTCATTTACAATAGAAAGTCCTAAACCATAACTTTTTGATTTCTCTATTTCTAGCTTCATCTTCTCTATAGAATCTTTCAAAAAAATATGTGGTAGGGCTTCTTTTTGATATTCCTAGTCCAAAATCCTGTATTATAACTTTAATTTTCCTTCCTTTTTCTAATATAACATTTACTGGACTATTATTTCCATATTTATTGCATTTCTCAATTAAATTCTTAAATAGTAGTCTTAAAAAGACATCATCTGAATCTATAAAAATTTCAGACAGAACTATAATTTATAAGCTGATCAGGATATACAAAATTTAAATTATCTATCGTCTCTTTTTAAAAATAGTATCTAAATTTACAGATTTTTCTACAACTAAATTTTTACTTTTTAGCTAAAAATAAAAAGTTTTTCAGTTAAGTCCTGCATATTTTGTATTTCTTTTTTTAAAAATAATCAAAGCTTTCATCAAGAACTTCCTTATCATTTTTCCCCAGTCATTAAGCATATCCACATAACCTTTTAAAAACAAAGATCGAGTTTTTCAATTCATGAGAAGCATTATTCACGAAAATTACTTTTGGGATTGAGATTGTTCTTCAAGTCTTGACAACATATTCTTAAAAAGATTTTTGTAAAATACTAAACTCAATAAAAGTTTTTCTTCATTGTGAATTTTTAATTTTAGAATTAAAATCATAGTCTTGAGTAAAAATTTTTAAAATTGTCTATTGAATTTTTAAATTTATCAAAAAAATTTCTTTTTGAATTTTAATAATTATAAATAGACAGAAAAAGTAAAAAGAATGCAAAAACTAGCAAAGGCATTTTATAATAAGTTTTTCTATCTCTGACATTTCTCCTTGTTATATTAACTTTTCACTTCATTAAAATTATCAGGTTGATAAATTTTTTTGTGACTGAATAATAGTCTAAAAAGTTATGTCTCCTATCTGGTAAGTATGGTGCTTTAGCATATTTTTATCATTATAGAAATATTTCTAAGTACACATCCCGAAGTTTAGGGGGCTTCTTCTACTATTTTCCATTAAAAATTTCTTCTTTTTGACTTAGAAGATATATCTGTTCTTTCATCTAAAGCAGTCATTTCATACTCTATATATTCTTCTACAAGTTTTTATATCATTTTCATTTTCTTTCCAAAAGATAAATCGAAAAGTTTATTATGATAAAAACAGAGAATACCGCAAACAAAAAAATATAACCCAATAGTATGTTTTTAATAATTCCTTAGATATCTTTTTCATTTTTAATCCTCTTTATATTGAAATATATAACCAAAAACCACGAATAGTATGTATGTATTTACTTTCTATATCCATCTTTTTCTAAGTGAATTGATATATACATCTACTATTTTTTTCTTCACCATCAAAATCATAGCCCCAAACTCCAGTTAGAATTTTCTCTCTTGAACAAGAGATTGCTCTATTTTTCATAAAAATATTCTAAAATTAAAAAAATTCAGTTTTTGTAAGACTTATTTCTTTTTTTGATTGATAAATACTTTTTTTAGTTGTTAAATCTAATTTTTATTTCATTTTCAAAAATATATTTGTTTATCACTAGAATTTTTCTCTATTTCTTGTTACAACCCTTATTCTAGCCAACAATTCTTCTATAGCAAAAGGTTTACAGATATAATCATTAGCACCCTAAATCTAAAAAGTTCAACCTTATCTAAAAACATTGTCTTTAGCTGTTGTAATTATAATAGGAGTATCTGTTAATTTTCTAAATTCTTGACAAAGTTCTTTTCCAGATTTTTTTAGGTAACATTAAATCTAATAAAACAACATCATAAGAATTCTTTTTAAATAATTCTAGTCCTTCTTCTCCATCATAAGCTGAACTTACCATATAGCCCTTGTGTTTTTAATTCTAACGATAATAATCTTTGTATATTTTTTTATCATCTTCAATTATTAATATTTTTATTCATCTCCATCACCCAAAAAAATAATATCATAAATATTAATTTTTACCATACGATATTTAAAAACTAATTGATATATAATAAAAAATAGAATAAATCTTTTTAATTGCTCCCACATTTGACCACTTATATTTTTATCATAGTCAATAAGAAAAAGGGGCTTTTTAGCTCCCTTAGTCTTTTTATCTTATTTATTGGGTCTATAGCTTCACTCTCTCTATCTGGGTATAGATGGCTATAAGTATTTAAAGTCATAGTTGTATTGGTATGTCCTAATCTTTTGGATATTAGCAGGACATCAACACCATTATTAATTAAAAACTTGCATGGCTATGTCTTAGGGTCATGTATTCTTAAACTTTTTCCTAATACTTTTAATGTAATATCTTTTTAAATATTGCTAAATAGTATGATTTATTATACCTAAAAATAAAAGTTATCATCTAAGATATATCTAGCCTTGTTTAAATAGTCTTTTTATATCCTGAAGTAATATATCATCAATCTTTATTATTCTTATACTGCTTTTTGTCTTGGGTGTAGTAATTACATCTTTCCCCTTTTAAATGTGTATAGGTCTTTGTTACTGAAATGGTCTTATTATTAAAATCTATGTCATCAATCTTTAATGCTCTAGCTTCTCCTAATCTTAGCCCTGATCCAAAATAATAACTTAAATATTAGTTTCATATCATCATTTTTAATTTTTTTCTATTATTTGATTAAATTCAGCTATTGTTATAACATCTATTCTTTTATCTGTTTCTAGTTTCAACCTATCAACCATATTAAATGGATTAGTTGCTAACCCTCTTATATTTAACACACCAGGTAAATAACATTTTTAATATATGAATTTATATTTTTATTGTCCTTGGCTTATATGTCTTTATCAATTCATTTTGAGAATGTACTTACTTTGAATAGGTGTTATTTCACTGATTAAAAGATTATCAAAATATGTTATGCTTTTTAAAGTGTCATTTCTAGGACTCATTAACTACTCTCTTTTATTCTAGGCTTTTTAAATTCTAAAAATTGATTAATTGCATTTTTAAAGGGGATAGTTACACCTTTTTGAATTAGTTTTAAAAATTGTTTTCTCTCTCATACTCTAAAAGCTTCTTTTTACTCTTAAAACCTCTTTTTAAATATTCTCTTTTTCATTATTTACAAGTGTTATAGTGAATCTAGCGTTTCCACCTTCAGTGTACTCACCTTTTTAATTTTTCCTTTTCAGCAGACATAATTAAACTCCATTCTTTCAAATAAGTAGTCTTCTCTAATCTTACCTTGTACAGTCAAATAACCTTTGTCTTTTTAATTCAGCATTCAATGTTCTTATTATTTCATATGCCTTTTGGCTTTACTAACTTTTAATAAATTCTTTACATCAGTCAACATTTAACATTCTCATTTTTAATCAACTCCTTTGATATGATAGAGGCTTAATTTATATACTTGCTATTATCTTTAACTATAAAACCTTTGTCTATTCTATCTACTATTTCAATACCCATCTCTTTAAAAATCTCATTACAAACCTTGCTAATTTTGATAATCTATTAATGTCATTACTAGCCTATATCTTTGCTAAATACTTCATATTGTTCTAGCTGGTCTAAATAACTTTCATAACTTCCTTTTTGTTCCCTTAATAGATATTTAATAAACTTGTATTGTTCAATAAATATTTCTAGCTTATCCCTGTCATTATCAATAAATAAAAATCAAAAGGTGGATTATAATTATTTTTGTTATGTATTCCATAATTGTTAGCATATACCCGAATGTAAATTCCAATCTATCCATGAAATTAAATCTATTATCATTTAAAAGTTCAAAACAAATATTTTCAAGCAATAAATCTGTTTTACCTTTGTAGTCATCTGAATCATAAGTTTTTATTAATTTTTATTTTTCATTCTTAACTCCTTCCTTTTTGTTCCTTCAACTTATTGATTATATGATTACCACCTTGAACATACCCTTCTTTAAATGCAATGTTAACTAATTTAACTAATCTTTTTATAATATCCTTTTTAAGTCCTCTAGAAACTCAGTACCCTTTATAAATATAATAAAATTGCTTGTTTCATTTTTAATTTTTCAGTTACTTCAATTTTCATATTTTTATAACCTCCTTAATTTCTAAAGTTCAATCTATTTTTTTATTAAAATTTATACTATATTTTAATACTTTTCTAAAAAGTCTTTTTCTTAAAAAACTGGTAACCTCTAAAAATTTTTAATACCAATATATTTTTGAAAGATTTTTGATTAGGTTACTACTTTAAAGAAATTGTAACCTTATCTAATTTAGAAATTATCGTACTTTCAGATTGAAAGGTTACCGGTTACCGCTTTTAAATTCTTTTTATATATATATTATTATTTATTAACTAACTATATATAGATAAATAGGTTAAAAACTGGTAACCAGTAACTTGTGCTATTCAAATATAGATTATACCTATTATTGATTAGGTTACTACTAAAATTGGTAACTTCTGGTAACCTTATAAAAATTACTTCTTATAATATCAATAAAATCTATAATAGAAACAGTTACCGCTTTTTAAAAACTTTTTAATCTTTCAAATTTTTCAACACTGTAAACTATTTATTTTTGTATATGAGTGGAAGGTTACCACTTTTTATAAAATGGTTACTACTTTTTAAAAATTATTCTTTTGTTTCCTGCTCTAAGATTTTTAAAAAACTTTAATACTTTTTACCGTTATTTTTATTGTTTTTAGTATCAATGTTTTTAATACTTGCTTTTATAGATTTACTGAAATTTATCTTAGTAAGTGGCTTCATACCCATTACTTTGGCAAAATTTTAATACTATCTTTCGTATGCTTCTAGCTACTGGCATATTATTAAAAAGCTTTTTCGTTTTAGCCATGAATTATCTTGTATTTCTTCAATAAAATACAATATAGGATTATTATCCTTGTCAAACTCATTCAAGCAACTTTCAGATTTATGAGGTAAAGTAAAATTATTATTTTTAGTATATCTTTTTAAGCTCTTTAATGCTAAAATCAGTAACGCCTCCATGTTTTTCATTTTGATGTCATTTCTTTAACTATATTAGGGCTTTAAATTTCCATTTTCTATACTGTAAACTGTAGGAAAAAAATTACAAATATTAATCTATCTTTTATAGCTCCTGTCTTATCATCAAACCTAGGCATTGTATTACAACTAAATATATGTTTTGCATACGGCTTATAATGTAAAGGCGTCTTTTCCTTTTGACTCTAACAAAATATCATTACCAGCTATAACCTTTTTAAAACTTGCTGTCATCAGCTATATATTGATTACTTATATCATCGCCTAAATTTACAGATTTATTCACAATGTTAAATGCGTCAAATCTTGAAACTATATTTTTGAATATCTAAATTACAACAATTATCAGTACCAAAAAGTGTTTTAATACTTCTAAAAATTTACTTTTTACCATTTCTATGGTCGCCTTTTTATTACTAGTGCTTTTCTTAAAAACAATCAGGATATAAACAATATCCTAAAAACTCCAATAATATTTTTAGTTGTGTATCATCTCCCGCCAACAAGCTCTAACATATATCTAACAATATCAGAATAATCGGCATTTGGATTATATTTATAATCAATATAGAAGGTTGTAACAATATTAGGTGTATGCTCGTATAATGTTATATTGTCATCAGCTATATTAATTAAACCATTTTTACTGAAATAAATTCAAAGGTCTTTTTTCTTTTTAGGTGTCTCAAAATAAACCTTTTTAATATTTCTTTTCTTTGTTTCTCGTTCAAATTTTTATTAACTTGGTGAATTAAATTTTCAATTTCTGTATTAGTTAGGCATTGATAACATCTATCGTTATACCTATAAATTAAATTGTCTAGCTTAATAAAGTTATTTTTCTTCAACCAACATTTTGGCAATGTAATAAGGTTTACATTAACCTTTGTATTAACTTCATTTACAAAATTATCTATCTTATCTTTGTTACTCTCTATCTCCTCTTTTTCTAGTCCTATTTCTTTTTAAAAAGTCATTTAATTTCTTTTTGTCCATGTATCAACTCCATGTATCAACTTTCATTTCTGGCATTTTCCTAATAAAATAAAGGGGTAACGGTATAAAATACCATTTATAAAAACTTTATTAACTACCCTCTATATATAAAAGTTCATTTTTAAATGTTCCTAGTTTCCTATTATTTTTAACTTCTATCATATATCAACCCCTTTTTTATGTACTCTAAAAACTCTATTTACTTTAATGCTTCATATTCAAGAATATAATCTTCTTCAATAGTATTTGCTATTTTTCCATATTCAAAAATATAAGTTTTTGGCTATTTCTATAATCTCATTTATAGAGTTATCTAACTGTATACAAATTTTTATTATGTCCTAATGGCATTAATATTTTTCTGTTTCCATCAATAAATTATTTAATTTTTCCTTTTTCTTCCTTGAATTTATTTTTATTAGTCCTTTTCTTTCAGCTAATTCAACAAAATATAATAAATAATTTCTTTGTTCTAACTCATTCATCGGTAAAATCTCCTTTTTATATAGTTCAAAAATGTATACTTGTTAAAATTTTATCTTTACATTTGCCATTGTTTAATTTATAATTAATTATAAAAGCATTGTTAAAAATGAATTAATTTTTCTTGGCGGTCAATTAATTTTTTAAATGCTCTTTTTCAGCTAATTCCTTTAGCTTCTCAATAACTTCGTCCATTGTTCCCCTGATAAAAATGTTCATGCTTCCACCTCTCTAGTCATTAAAAGTATCTATGTCAGCCATTGCTATAGTCCATATCTTATCTATGTCATCTTTTGCCTAATTTTCTTAACATCTTAAACTTATATTGCTGGTGAATCTCTAGTATCATAAGTTCAAAATTTAATGTAATGCTATAATTTCCTATCACTTCCTTTATTCCTAAGCTTTCAATTAATTCTAATATCTCTTTGTTTTTCTTCCTGGTTCTCATTTTTTAAAACTAATAATTACATCATCTTTTTATAAATATCTTAGTGGCTTCGTATGATAGAGCCATAAACAAGCCATCAATATAAATATTTTTAATCATTTACCACCTCATTTAAAAGCTTTTTCTTATATAATTACTATAGTCGTCTTCAATCTTTTCAAGCAGTTGTCTTATTTCATACTCTCTAGCATTTTTAAAATTGCTTTTTACTTCTTTTTTATTAGCTTCAATTAATTCTTGGTCAATCATTTCATTAACTAAATTAGTTAATAGTTTCTCAATCTTTTTCACGGTCTTTTTATATACATATTCATTTACTCCTTTTATAATTTTTAGATTTATTATTCTTTATCTAACTTCTTTCATATATCACACCCTTATGATTTTCAATTTTAATCGTTTGCTTGTGATAATTTATCAATGTATTTTTCAATTGAATCACTTAGACGATTAATTATATAGCTAACATTTTAAAAAATTATTTATGATAATTTATTGAATTAAAGTTAAATTTTTATTATCTCTAACTTTTTAATCTTTCAGCCATTTCCTGTCTTTGTTCATCTGTAAGGTCTCTTTTTCTTCTATTGCCGTTTTCATCTAATTTATACCCAAATCTAAATTGATATAATGGACATTTCTTAGCAAAACAATTTTTAACTTCTTCACTACTTCCACAACTGCAATCCTAAACATTTTAATCTTATTGCCTTCATCGGTGTAATTTTCTTTCATATTCATTCACTCCTTAACTAATTAATTTTTGTTCTATATCTACCAGCGAATCTATACAAGCCTTTTTACATTCCTTATAAATAGCTTTAACATCTAACTTTTTAACAATGCCTTTTAAAATTGTATTTTTCAATGATATTTTTCAAGTTCTTTTATTAGTTCAGGTCATCAGCAGGTAGCTTATCCCTTTCAACTCTTTTCATTCCTAAAGGCAACAAAAAGGCAACTTTGAATATGTCATATAATATAAATTATGCTTTTCTTTTGGTATTTCTCCATATTCCAATAACATTTTTATAGCTTCTGTTTCTCCTTTTCTTGCTGTTATTCCTTTTTCTTTTCAAGCTGTCTAATTCTCTTTTCAAGTGAATTCAAGTATTCTATAACTTTACTTCTAACAATTCTAGACTCTCTTAATAATACTTGTTTGGCTTGGTCTATTGTTAGAATAAACATAGGTCTAAGCTCTCCCTTGTCATCTTTGTAAGATGTTTCAAAAATTCCATTTACTGATGTAGGTATAATTTTATTTTCAACGGGCAAAAATATTTTGCTCGTTAACTTGAATATTAAATTCATTTCTTATAATTCCTAATAATGTTTTATGCTTTTAACTTTGTATAATGCCCCCCTTTTCTTTTGTACTTCTGTTAATGTGTTATTAGTTTCTTTTCTTGGTACTCCATTTCTCTAAATATATTTATTTGTTTCTAATAGTTCCTTGCTATTTATACTTTCCTTACTTAAAAACTCCATATAACACCACCTTTATTTTTATTGCTTTTTAACTGTGCTTTTGCCCTATTGCTGTTATTCCTTTGTTTATTCCGAGATAATGACTCATTAAGTTTATCACCGATTAAACCACCTGTTAAAAACATTACTTACTTTTCTTTTTCTGCATTAGTCGGCTTACTAACTTTTAGCTGTTGTGCGCTTTTTCTTCCCTCCACTTGTTTTAGCTTTCTTATTATCTGTTTTTACATCACTTTCTTTAATTTCTCCAACTTGTATCTGTCTTAGAGTTATGAAATATGTAAACCCAAACTTTTTGTTTATCCGTTTCAACTTCTTCTATGTTCTCTATTATCATATGTTCGTAAGTGTCTCTATTAGAAAAACAAACTGCACTTCCTCGCCTAACTCCTGCAACTTCATCAATTTATCCCTATTTAACATATAATCACTGCTATTATCTACTACAGTTATATTTATAATCATAGGTTCTTTTTCTAACTGAATCACTGATATTAAAACCATTTTCAACTCTTTTTAGTAGGCAAGGACATAGGTAAACTTCTTGATTTATCTGATATAACTTCTAATGGTATATCTTGTATATAACTTTGGCTAATACCTTCACTCATATTTAAAGCCATTTCAATAGCTTGTTTTAATAAACTCATTAATATCCTCCATATATTTTTAATATTCATATTTTCATTTAACTGCTTTTTCTCTTTCAAGTTCTATATCGTCTAAATTAAAAGTTCAATCAATTTTCAAATTCTAAACCTTTAAATATTCCAGCTATATAATTACTTTTTCTTATTTCATAGATATTAACTTTAATTTCTTTTAATAAATTTTTCTGATATATTTAATTGGCTTAAGATTTCAACAATATTATTAATAGCCTTTTCTGTTTCTTCATTCATTGGTATTAGTAAATTCTCAAGTCTTTCAATTTCTTCAGCGTCAAGTTTTTAAATCATCTATCATATAACACTCCCTTTTTATATAGTCAAAAGTCTAGTTAGTTCTTATCGTATATCAACCCCCTTTTTATATACTCCGAAATGTCTGAATAAAGCTTTTATCGTATATCACACCCTTTTTTAACTACTGAAATTGCCGATTAAACTATTACTCATTTTTGAGTATTAGCTCTAATCTAATATTAAAAGTTCTGTAACATCAACATCTAAAGCCTTGGCTATCTTACTAACTGTTTTAATGTTCAATGTGTCTTTTTCCTGCTTTAATGTCATAATAGGCTTTTGCTTGTATATTAGCTTTATTTACTAAGTCTTTAACACTCCAGCATTTACCCCCTATTAAACTTATTAACTTTTTATAGTTAACCTTCATTTAATCAACTCCCTTTTTATAAAGTGATATATTGTTATATATCTGATATATCTTAATATATCGCTTTAGTTTTTTATTGTCAAATTTTTATTTTTATATATGATATATTGATGATATATGAATATTTTTTTAGGAGTGGATAAATATGAATAATATTGAAAATAATTTTAAGAACTTTAATGAAAATACACAATCTAACACAAGTAGATTTAGCACTAAAAACTGATATACCATTACCAACTATAAGAAAATATTTAAAAAGTGAATTTAATCCAACAGATAAAAAAATTTAAAAATTGAAGATGGTTTTTTAATCTTGATTTAGGTATTTTAATTAATAATAATTTAAATGATATAGAAAATATTGAGAATATTGAATATGAATTAAAAAGTTTCCCTTAATTCAATATCTAAAAAAGTTAATAAGTTAGAAGAAGATGTAAACTTATATGATTATGTTGCTGTTAATAGTGGGCTTACTGAGGAATTTGAAAGCTCAATTTAATTTTGATGAAATGAAAATGATAGAACACTATAAGAATATACAAAAATAGAATAAAAGATACATTGAATTTATTAGAAAGTATAAAAAGATAATTTATTAGTGAATAGTAAAAAGTACAAAATATAATTAACTTAGATAACAATATTTTTAAATATTTTTAAGAAAAATAATTTTTTTAATTGCTCCAACAAATGATTTTGATACAAAAATTTTTTAGAATAGATTTCAATAATAAGATTTATAACATAAAAAATGATGTATTAACAAAAATTATTAGAATTATTAGAATCTAATTTTATAAAATGATTTTAAAAGTTTCCTTGAAATTATAGAGAATAATAAAGATAAGGTGTTTAAAAAGTCTTGGTTGAAAGATATCTAAAAAATAAACCCTATACCAAACATAGCCTTGAATATTACTTACTTTTTAAGTCCTTGCAAAACTCGCAATAAAAATAATTAAGGGCTTAATAACTGCAGCAGGATAAATATAAAAAGCCCCTAACTATTTGTTAGAGGGTATTTTTCTTAAGTTTTGTTTGAGGTTATGATAGTGCTTACATTTCAATTTTTAATCTCTTGGCTAAAAGCCTATCAATTTTATTTTTCATTGTATAGGTGTTAATTTTTGTTAGGTGTCGGCATTATTGCCATATAAAACTGACCCTTTATTGTATCGGTTAGATTATTCTTACTCTTTCAAGGTCAATATATTTTACCTTCCAACATTTCCCCACTCGTGGAGAAAATAAAGTTATTTATATCGTCGCAACTTGTGGCGATGGCTTCCAGCTGGAGAACTAAATTATAACATATCTAGGTGATGGCTGGGACTCGCTAGACCCTCTTAAACTTTTTATCCTAAAAGAACCTATTTTTATTTTACATAGAAAAAGACACCCAATGATTGAGTGCCTTTTTAGGGTGGAGTTATCATAGATTATTTAATTATATTTAATTCATTATGAAAAATACTTTAAACAAGACATTGAACACAATAAATAATTTTTCTTAATCTCCTGATGCTCTAAGGCTTTTTGTATTTTTTATATATGATTCAAGTTTTGATATTATAAAATTTTCTTTTTGGATCAGCTGGTTATACTCTTCTTGAGAAATGAAAGCTGTTCTATTCTGTACTATAAATTTTAAATCTTTAATTATCAATGTTTTTTTGATAAATCTAAACCTTGTGTTTTTTCTTTATCTGTAAAAATAGCATACTGATGTTTTTATGTTATGCCTTATTGGTATTGCAAAATAAAAAGTATTATATTTTTAATAAACACACTGTAGCATAAGGTCTGTTATTTTTCTTTTCTATTTCATCACAATTCTTATAAAGTTCAAAAAGTCATCAGTTAAAAAACAAAATCTCACTTCTTAACCTCCAGCTATTAAAAAAAGCCCTAATAAAAAACATAGGGACTTTTTAAATCTTCTTATCTAGTATTTTTGATTATCCTGCTCGCTACTATACGAGCATATCTTCTTGATTGACATTTCTTTTGATTACCCTGATTGATGTCATACAATCATCGTCTTCTATATACCTTATACTATATTTTTGTATTTTGTCAATATATTATTATATCTTTTTATATCTTATTATATATTTTTATATATACTGTTCTATGTTCTGAATATGAAAAAGTGCTTTTTCTTATCATATAAAAAAATTAATATAAAAATAGCATTTTTAAACTATCGATAAAATAATATGTTATTCAACTTTTTAATGGTAAATAATTTTTACATATAATACCAGTTATATGCAAAAATATAAAAATAGCCCTATATAATAGAATTAATGGAGTTTTTCAAGGTTATAAATTAGCTTCACAATTTTTAATATAGCAATAAAAATTTTTATCAGTTATCAAAAATGATTCTTTTTAGTTCTTCTGTAGTTAAATTTTTAAATGGATCATCTGTTTTTACATTTCCATTTACCTCAACCTTTTGAATGTATTCACCAGTCATTTTTATTTAATAAGTCCACTGCTTTTAATTTATCGGATACCTTGACATCATTATTTAATATTAGGCTTGTTAAAAACTCCTGACGTTCTTTTGGCTGTCATAATATTATTAATAGCTATATTTTTACTTAATTTATCAATAGTCTTTTCAACTTCAACATTTTTCAACAATCTTTGCCCTATGCTGTAAGCTGTTTTTCTTACTGTATCCAGCAGATATGGCTGAATGAGTAGCATTGCCAGTTTTTACGTACTCTTGTATAAATAGTTCTTGCCTATGTGTCATTTATATCACCTCTTAGATAAATTATAACATAGCAATATTATTTTTCTTAAGTTTTTAATAATTTAACTCGAGTGGAAACTTTCCGCCCAGTTATATAAAAATAAAAAGGCAGGTTATAGTAGGTTATTTATGTCAACAAAAGTCAACAATTTTAATTGTCCTTTTTGTCTAGTCTCCCAGCTGGAGCAAAATAACTATAATAGATTTCAATTTTTAATCTAAAAACCCCTTATTATTTATCAGTATAATCAAAAACCATTAGCCTATATCTTATATACCCTAGTGTTTTAAACTTTAAATTTCACTATATAGAGAATTATTTTTATAAAATCTTATTTTCGTTTTTCTGTCGCTTCCTTTATCCAGTATATAGAATCTTTTAAAATGCTGTTATCATACTCCTTAGAAATTAATTTTCTCTGCTCCACTTTTGCACCAATATTATAACTAAAAAATGATAGTTTTTAAAAATATATAAAAATATAACCTAGCATAAATACACAATATAAATTTATATATAATTCATAATAAAAATTAATTTTTACTAGATTTTTAACCAATTTTTTTAATAAATCTATGTTATAATAGAAATGAAAAAAATAAATTAGAAACAGAATTATTCTTGGTTAAAAATCACAGTTAAATACTCATAAAGTATAGTAACTATGTAATACATTAATCACAGATTTTTGACAATATAGTAAGTGTTTTTAATATAAGGAGATTTTGAAATGTTTTCAACAAGAAGAAAAAGATGTATTTGTCTTAGTAGTTCTTTTCACTTTTTTTGCTTATTTATCAATTATTGCAATAAGAGAAATAGATAGTGCAGAAGCAAGAAATTTTTATAGCAGCTCGTGAGATGCTAGAAAAATTCTAGTTGGTGGTCTCCAACAGTAAATGGGCATTTTTTTATTTTGAAAAATCCTCCATTACCAACATGGTTAACAGCCATTGTAATGATGATAACTCGCTCTCATTCAGAGGTTGTTTTAAGAATACCAAATATGCTTTGTTGTATTTTTTTACAGTTTTATTTTTTTATATAGAAGCATGATTAGAATAAAAAAAGACAGACTATTTGCCTTTTTTTATGTTCTTTTTGTTTTTATTAAGTACCTTTTATGTTTATAAAGTTAGGAGCAGAAAAATACCTGGGATATTTATACTTATACCTTTGCTTTTTGTGCTTCACTAGCTTTTTTTATTTATACATAAGAGATGGGCAAAGAAAAAAATTTATATAGAATGGCAATACTTATTTTTCCTTTCTTTTTCTAAGTAAAAGGCCCCATAGGTTTCTATTCTGTTTTTTTGTTCCTTTTTTTACTTGCTCATTATATTATTTTTTTCCAAAAAGAAATATTTAAGAAAAGAACTTTTTTTGTTCTTTTTAACTTTAGTTATTAGTATTGCTCTTTCGTTAATTTGGGCTTTTTTTCTATGTTTTTTTAATCATGGAGATTTCTTTTTTTATCTATTGTTAAAGATGAAGTTAATGCTTGGGCAACAAAAACATCACCGTAGCTTTATCTTCTATACAGATTATTTTTGTCTATATGGGTTCTTGGCTATTCTTCTCTATCTTTGTTATCTTTAAAAATACCTGAGAAAAAAAGAAGAAAAAAAGTTTTTTTGGCTTTGGACTATATTATCTCTAATTTTTTTATATCTATCATACAAATGAAAAAGAAAAGATATGGTCTACCTATATATTTGACATCATCTATAACTATTGGACAACTATGTATATATTATTTTAGAAAAAAACTTATGCTGAACTAAAAAAAGAGAAAAAAACTCTACTTATAATACAACAACTATTTTTTTACTTTTTTTGTAATTTTTTTGCAAGTTTAATTTTTCTTAACTTATTTTGGTTATATAAAGAAAGAGATTTCTTTTTGGACTATTTTTTTCTTTATGCTGCCTTACATCTTTTATTCTTATTTCTATTTGCAGTTGGTTATACAGAGATAAGTTATGCAAAAAAAGGGTTATAATTTTTTTTCAGGTCTAACTATGTTACTTGTAAATTTTAGTTCTTCTTGGATACTTGAAAGCAAGTTTATGCAAAAATAACCTATTAAAAATTTAGAATGCCTATAGATGAGGAAATTTTAAAAAAAGTTCTGATCCTATATATTCAGAAGCTTACGATATAGAAGATGTTTGGAAATTAGGAAAAACAGATAAAAACTCTAAATAAAAAAATATGCCTGATGAAAGAGAAATTATATTTTTTTAGGAAAAGAGGAGCCTAAGAGTTTATCTAAAGTCTATGAAGTAAAAAAAGTTTATGAATATCAAAAAAAGTAACTCATGATATGGAAAGATTGTATATATTAGAAAGAATTTATTAATATTAGGAATGAAATCCTAAAAAAATTGGAAAAAAGCTAATTTTGAAACTTTTAAGAATCAAAGTTAGTTTTTTTATATAAAAAAATAATTGCCATGGGGCTGTTACAAATTCACAAAAAAAGTAAAAAAAATAGTTCGTTACTGAGTAAATTTCTTAACGATAAAAAAATCAAGAATCTGCATCATAAGAAGCTCTAAGCAATAAATTGCTAAGTGCTTCTAAGAAATCAGGAAACTCGTTACACTCAAACACTCCTGAATTTGCTCGGCTCATTCTATTTGATTTTTTTATCTAAAAATTTCCATTCGTAACTCACTTATTTTTTTACTTTTTAAATTAAGATTATAATGTGCAACAGCCTCATAACATTTCTTGTAAGAAGGAGATAATTATGAAAGAAAAAAATATTTATCCTTGTGTAGTTTATGAGGAAGATGGTGTATATTATGCAAATTTTAAAGATTTTTGATGCTTGTTTTTACAGATGGAGAAAAAATATAGAAGAAGTCATAATTAATGCTAAGGATGTACTAGAAGGAACTATTTTTAGCTTATTAAAAAAATAATTTAGAAGTACCTGAACCAACATTAACAAAAACCAAATTTAGAAAAATAATGAATTTTTTTAGTTTATATAGATATTTGACTAACACCCATTATAGATAAAGTAAAAAATCAAACACTGAACCTCTCACGACTAACACCCTACGAGTGCTAGAGCCACGAGTGTTCTAACACATTTAATAAAAAAAGGAAAAAGAATATGTATAGTAAAGAGGAACTTTTAATATTTTTCAATTATAAATTCAAAAATATGACATAGGTACACAAAAATTTAATTAACAAGATTTTTTTAAATTTTCAAATAAAGAAAAATCTTAATTTTTTTCAATTTAAATAGAGAAGATAAGATTGAATTTTTTTAAGTAATTTTCTAAAGTGAAGAAAAATATAGAAAAAAATTTTAGATATTTTTTTGATAAAAGATGATTTCTATAAATTTGAAATAGAAAAAAATATTTAAAAATCTGTAAAGAGAAAAAAATATTAATATCTTTTTATCATTCATATGAAAATTATCCAAAAAAAGCCTAATGAATATAAAAAAGAAAGTCCCTATGTAATCTTTGTAAAAGGAACTTTGCCAATAGATAAAGAATTAGAAAAAGGCTTTTTGCAATAGTTGGAACAAGAAAAAGCTTCTCGAGAAGGAATAAACTTTGCTAAGGATATTGGAACTTATCTAGCAAAAAAATAATATCTATAATATAAGTGGTCTAGCTTTTAGGAATAGATACTGTAGGGACATGAAACTTGTTTACATAGAACAGGAGCCATTTTTAGGACAAGGTTTAGATTTAGAGATCTATCCTAGAGAAAAATATTAACTTAGCTAAGAAGATTTTAGAAAAACAATGGTTTCTTATTATCTGAACTGATACCTAAACAAGAACTTTCTATGTTTTCACTTATTAAAAGAGACAGGTTACAATCTGCCTTAACTTCTGGAATAATAATAGCAGAAAGTGGAATAAAAGGTGGGAACTGTAAATACTTTTTAAATATGCTAAAGAGCAAAAAAAGAAGATTTTTTTATAGCTGATATAAATAAAGACTTTATAGAAAAAGTATGGAAAAAGACTTAATTATTATTAAAAAAATAGTTTTGATTTTGAGAAAAAAATAAAAAAACAATTTAGAGCAAATAAATCTTTTTTTAAATAAAGAAAAAAATGCTACAATATGCTTAAATAATAATTTCTTTAAAAAAAGGTGAAAAAAATGTCAAATATAGATGAATTTAAAAAGTTATATAATTTTTGAATTTGAAGAAATAAAAAGTTGATAGTTTTGAAGAAGCTTTCAGAAAAAAATATTTAGCTACATATAAAGATGGGTAGAGAAAAAGGATACACACCAGTATTTCTAACTGTTGATGAATATTTATTAAAAAAACTTTTTGAAATAAGTATGACAAAGATGAAAACACTGATAACATGATAGATATTTTTTTAATAAAAAAATCTTGAAAAAAAGCTAAAAAAATATTAATCCTATTGAGCTTTTTCAATAAATTTATAGAACAAAAATGCTGATTCTATAAAAAAAGTAATGTAAATGAAGATTTTACAAAAAAATAATTATGAAAATTAATGATAGCAACAAAAAAATAATTTAAAAATTTTTTTAACTATTTTTTTAATAATGAAAGGAAATTTAAAAAGATAATGTTATTTTTAGTAAAAAGTTCCTACAACAAAGCCTTATGAAATTTTTAGCTTACTTTTGGAATGGGAAGTGAAGGTATAGCTACCGTCAAATATTGGTATGAAAAGTATGGAGCAGTTCCTGCTGCCATAACTTATGATGAAATAGAATTTCTATGTTGAAAGACCTGTTCAGACTTTTTGAAGAAACTAGAAAAACTAGCTATTGAGCAATATGCTTTCTGCTATGGTTTACTCTGGGAATGTTATGATACACTTGATGAATTAGCAAGTGCTATATAAAAAAATGTACAATGGTATTTTTTTGGTGGAGTTAATAAAGAATAAATTTTTTTAAAGAGGTGAAAAAAATGTCAAATATAGAAAAATTTTAAAAGAATTATATAATTTTTGAATTTGAAGAAATAAAAAGATACAGATATGTATTATAGAGATATAGAAAAAGAAATATCTTGCCTCTTATAAAGAGGGAAAAAGAAAAAAAGGTTTTACACCCGTATTTTTTTAGTTCTTTATAATACCTTATTAGAAAAAAATTTGAAATAGATATGGAAGATGAAGATACAGATAACATAATGGATATAGTGAAATCAAATCTTGAAAAAAATACAAAGATATTAATGCAGTTGAGTTTCTAAAAAAATTTCAAAAAAAGAAAATACAGAAGATTCAAGAGAAAGTATAGATGATTATTTCACAGAAAAAAAGATTATAAATATGATGATAGTGAAAAAAATATAATTTAGAGCTTTCAACTTTATTTGATTATGATAATTATTTAAAAGATGATGTTATTTTTAGTGAAAGTTCCTACAGAGAAACCTTATGAAGTTTTAGGTTATTTTTGGAATGGGTGGCTACAATGAATGTCCTTTTTCCAGCAGAACAAGTAGCAGTTGCTAAATATTGGTATGAAAAAAATATGGAGCAGTACCAGCAGTTATAACTTATGATACAATAGTATTTTTATGTAGAAAGACCTGTTCAAACTTTGGAAGAAGCTAAAAAAATTAGCAGTAGAACATTATGCTTTTTTTGTTATGATATAGTTGATCAATGTTATGGAACATTTGAAAAAAATTAGTAGATGCTTTATAAAAAAATATACAATGGTATTTTTTTGGTGGGATAAAAAAATAAAAATTTTTAAAGAGGTGAAAAAAATGTCAAATATAGAAAATTTTAAAGAATTATATAATTTTTGAATTTGAAGAAATAAAAAGCTGATAGTTTTGAAGAAATTGAAAAAGAAATATTTAGCTGCATATAAAGATGGTAAAGAAAAAAAGGATATACTCCTGTATTTTTTTAGTTCTTGATGATAACTTACTTGAAACATTTGAAATAAATATGGAAGATGAAGATACTGATAATATGATGGAGTTGGTCAAATCAAATCTTGAAAAAAAGCTAAAAGTATTAATCCTATTGAATTTTTTTGGAAAAAAATTTCAAGGGCAAAAATACAGATGATTTAAAAAGAAAATATAGATGAATACTTTTCAGAAATTGATTATGAATTTGATGACGATGATAAAAAGTAATTTAGAACTTTCAACTGTTTTTTTGATTATGATGGGAATTTTAAGGATAATGTTATTTTAGTAAAAGTTCCTACAACAAAAGCCTTATGAAGTTTTAGGATATTTTGGAATGGGTGGCTATAATGAATGTCCTTTCCCAGCAGAACAAGTAGCTGTTGCTAAATATTGGTATGAAAAGTATGGAGCAGTACCAGCAGCTATCACTTATGATGAAATAGAATTCTATGTTGAAAGACCTCCTCAAACATTGGAAGAAGCTAAAAAATTAGCAGTTGAGCACTATGCTTTTTGTTATGATTTAGTTTTACAATGTTGTGGAACATTTGAAGCATTAGTTGATGGTTTATATAAAAATATACAATGGTATTTTTGGTGGGATTAAAAATTGAAAGCAGAAGCACTCAGAATTTTTAAAAAGAATATTATGGTTACGACAATTTCAGAGAAGGACAAGAAAAAATAATAGATGCTATCTTGCAAAAAGAGAAATGTTTTAGGAATAATGACAACAGGGGCTGGAAAATCTATATGCTATCAAGTCCCTGCCTTAGTATTCAATGGGCTTACAATAGTTATTTCACCTCTTATATCCTTTGATGAAAGACCAAGTTGATAGCCTAAAAATTAATTGGAATAGATGCAAGCTATTTAAATTCAACTTTAACAAGTGATGAATATAATAAAAATTCTTTTTAACATAAAAAAAGGACAGACAAAATTATTGTATATTTCACCTGAAAGATTAGAAAAATAAAGCTTTTTTTGAACTTTATAAAAAAACTATAAAAAAATTGCAATGGTAGTTGTAGATGAAGCCCATTGTGTATCCCAATGGGGTGAAAAATTTTAGAAAAAAAGTTATCTGAGAATTGCAGATTTTATTAGATATATCACTGATGGAGTAAAAATTCAAACTTTGGCCTTTACTGCCACAGCTACCCCAAAAATAAAGGTAGATATCATAGATAAATTGAAAAATTGAAAAATCCCTTTGTTTTTTTGTTGATAATTTTCAATAGAGATAATATCTATTTTAAAGTGATTGATAACACAGGACTTGATAAAGATTTAGATATAGACTCAAAAACCTTTTATCATAGATTATTTAAGAAAAACATAAAGGTAAATCTGGAATAATATACTGTTCTACTAGAAAAAAATGTAGATGATATCTATAATTATCTTGTGAGTTTTTGATAGAAGTGTCACCAAATATCATGGTGGAATGTCTAAGGAAGAAAGAGAAAAAGAATCAAAAATTTATTCTTAAATGATGATGTTGAAATAATGGTGGCAACCAATGCCTTTGGTATGGGTATAAATAAATCTAACATAAGATATGTCATACATGCTAACATTCCTGCTGATTTAGAAAGTTACTATCAAGAAGCTGGAAGAGCAGGAAGAGATGGTGGTAAAATCTGAAGCTATTCTCATATATAATGAAAAAGGATAGAGACATACAAAAGATTTTTTTAATGGAAAAAGAATCTGAAGGGTAGAAAAGATAAAGACTACCTTACAAAAAAATTAAAAAAAGTTTTAATAAAATGATTGAATATGCTGAATTAAAAAAACTTGTTACAGAGAATTTATTTTAAAAATACTTTTGGTGAAAAAAATGATTAGAAACTATTGTGGTTTTTGTGAAAACTGCAAAAAAAGAAAAAAATATCAAAGATTTTCTCACTTGAGGCAAAGAAAGATTATTTCAGCAGTTGGAAGAACAAAAGGAAAGTTTAGGTATATCCACTCTAGCTAATATGTTAATGGGAAAAAGCTGATACTAAAATGCTAAATAAGGGACTTAATAAAAATTTCTACCTTTGGCATAATGAGAGAAGATAAACAGGAGTGGATAGAATCCTTTTATAAACTATATGATTTCTGAAAAAAATATTTAGTGCAGAGTGCAGGAAGCTTTTCCTGTTTTAAAAATTAGGTAAAAAAACTATAAAGAAATTTTTAAATGATAATATAAAAAAATAATAAGAAAAGAAAATGAAAAAAATTGACTTTTGATTACTATGAAAAATGCTTTATTTAAAGAATTAAATTCACTTAGAAAGGAGATCTCAAAAAAAGAAAAACATTGCTCCCTATATAATTTTTTTCTGATATGACTCTTATAGAGATGGCTGAGAAAAAAACCAACAAATAGGTGGGAGATGTTAAAAATTAAGGGGATAGGTAATCAAAAAGTTTACAAATTATGGAGAGAGGTTTTTAGAAAGAATTAATGCTTATAATATGGAGGAGAAAAAAATGAAAAAAATTTCTAAAACTATTTTTTTGCCTTATCTTTATTGATGATAGCTCTAGTAGCTTGTCAAAAAGATAAAGAGAAAGCACAGACTGAGCAAGGGCAAACTGAACAAGAGCAAAAACTATGACTACCAAGAGATGCTTTTATGTTAACAATGCTGGTTTCAATATATCTGGAGACTTAGTTATAATGTTTTTCTGATGAAATTGATAAAAAAATCAAGAATTTAATAAACTGATTGAAGTAGAAGGGCTAGATGGGGATATAACTATTATGCCTTTTTGGTAGAAAAAAATTATCATAAAGGGAGATTTCAGAAAGAAGTTCCTTATTCTGTAAAAGTTTCTAAGGGAATAAAAATCTGTTTCAGGAAATGAACTAAATGAAGACTATACAAGATATAATTTATATGTTGGTAAAAAAAGCAACCTGCTTTTAGCATTTGCAGATTATGGAAATGTTTCTACCTTCTGTAAATAATAAGAAAAATCAATTTTTAATTCAGTTAATATCAAAAAAAGTAAAAATTAGAAATTGTGAAAAATATACACTAATAATATAACTCAATATTTAAAAATTAAGTTCAAATGAATATTCTTTAGACTGGAGTGTAAAAAGAAGATATAGGTGATGTAGTTTTCTCAAAAAGAATATGAAATTGAAAGTCAAGAAGATGAGGTTGTAAAAAAATAGTATAGATCTAAATGGAGTAATAGATACTAAAGGTATTTATTATGTGAAGTTAACATCTGTTGGTGAAGAAAGCATAGACTATGATATTGCAAAAATATGGAGAACCTCTTAGCTTTGGTTATGAAGATCAACCAATTTATGCAAAAGCAACAAAGACAATTATCCTCTCTGATATAGGTATAGTTGCTAACTCTAACGATTCTAAATTAGATATAAAATTATTGAAATCTTAATACTTTAAATCCAATAGGAAGTGCAAAACTTGAATTTATAAACTCTAAGAATCAAACTCTTGAAGAAGGTACAACTAATTCTAATGGAGAATATAGATCAAAAAGTTAATTTAGAAAAATGTTTATTATATTTTAGTAAAAATCAGGAAATGAGTTTAACGTGCTTTTACTTAAGTGATAGCAAAAATAAACTATGCTGACTTTGATATTGGTGGTTCATTAGAAGGTTCTGATTTAAAACTTTATACTTATACAGATAAAGGTTACTATAGACCTGGAGATGAAATCAATGTTTCTTTAATTGCTAGAAGTAAAGAAAAAAATGAATGATGAACATCCATTTGAATATTCATTTACTGCTCCAGATGGTTCAAATAAAATAAATAATGAAGTAGTTAAAGAATCGAAAAAAATGGTTTCTACACATTTAAGATTAAGACTGATGTAAATGATTTAAATGGTGCTTGGACTTTAACTATTAAGTTTGGTGGAAAAGAAGTAACACAAAAAAAGTATTTATAGAATCTAAAGGTTGCAAATTCTATAGCTATTGAAGCTGATGAAGATAAAATCTACTCTAAAGCTGATATAAAAAGATGGATTAATGAAATTTAAATTTGACTTTAAATACCTAAGTGGAGCTAAACTAGATAAAGATTCAAATGTAAACTTTGACTATAATGTTATAGAAAGAGAACCAAGATCTAAAAAAATATAAAAAAACTTTGTTTTTTTGTTAATCCCTTCAAATTATAAATATCAATTTAGAAATTTTGCAGAAACAAAAGACAGATGATAGTGGAGAGCTTGAATTAAGATTAGAAATGCCTCAAGCATTGCAAAAATAAAAAAATCTATATTTAAGTACAACTGTAAATGTTCAAGATGCTAGTGGAAGATATAGCACTGAAAAATAAAGTATTTACAATTATCAATAGAGAAAAATTCTGTTGGAGTACAAAAAACTAGATCAAAAATGGAAATGAAGCTAGTGTTAAAATATATTTTATTAAATGAAAAAAACAGATAGTCTAGTTGCTGGTAAAAAAATTAAAAATACAGAGTATATAACAAGCAAAAATAACTGGTGGTATGACTACTATGAAGATGATGAAAAAGTCATTTAAAGAAAAATATGGAAACAACTCTATTAGAAGAAGGAGAAATTACTTCTGCTTCTGATGCTGAAATTCTAAAAAGTTTCTAGTCTTGCTGATGGAGTAAACTTTATTGAAATTGAAGACGAAGAAACAGGTCATAGTTCAGGAGTTTTTCGTATATAACTATCACTATGGAGATAAGAAAACTGGAACAATTGAAAAACTTAAAGGCTTCAACTGATAAAGAAAAAAATATGACATAGGTGATATTGCTAAGATAAAAATACACTGGTTCTATAGGTTCAAAAAGCTCTAGTAACTATAGAAAAAGATGGAAAAAAATTATAAAAAGAATATTGGAAAAACTTTAACTTCAACTGAAAATGAAGAAACAATAGTTATTGAAAAAAGATTTCTTCCCTAATGCTTATGTTAGTATATCAGTTTTTCCAAAAGTATGTTGACAAACAAAATGATAGACCACTTAGACTTTATGCTTCTCTTCCATTAATGGTTGAAGATAAATCTAAGATGCTTACTATTGATATTGATACTAAGACTGAAGTTCTACCTGCAGGTGACTTAAATATTAAACTTTCTAATAAAGAAAAAGAAAAAAATGTACTATGAAGTTTTCCTTGTTGATGAAGGTGTTTTTAAGAAAAAAACTGACTATAAAAAAACCTGATCCATACAAATTCTTCTATGAAAAGAGAGCTAAGTTGGTACAAAAACTTTGATAACTTCTCTAATATCATAGAAAAAAATATTCTGATAAAGTTATGAATAGATTAAAGACAGGTGGAGGAGATTATGAAGAATTAGCAGCCGAAGCAACAGATAGAGCAAAAAGTTGCTAGCGATCAAAAAGATGAACTTCAATTACAAGGGGAAGCTCAAAGATTTAAGAATCTAACTATATTTCAGAGGTGTTGCTGAAAGTGATGAAAAATGGTAATGCTGAGCTAAATATAAAAGTTCCTAATTTCTTTGGACAAATGAGAGTATTTGTTGTGGCTGTTTCTGATGAAAGCTATGGAAGTGCTGAAAAAAATCAATTTCAGTAAAAAGCTCCTGTTATAGTTGATAGTTCTGCACCAAGAGTTTTAAAAAGTAGGAGATAAATTTACTGTACCTGTAACTTTATTCCCTATAGAAAAAAAGCTATTGGAGATTCAGAAGTAACTTTAACTTATAATGGAAAAAAACATATAGTAAAAAAAGTTAATGTAAAAAGATGGACAAAATGAAAAAAACTATTATTTGAATTAGATGCTCCAGACACAGTTGGAACAACTAAGATAGATATAGACTTTTCAAAGTCAAGTAAATATAGTTTTAAAGATAGTATAGATTTAAATGTTGATACAAATTATCCTTATCAATATGTTGAAAAAAATCTCTTGTTTTAGAACCTAACCAAGAATTTACTTTTATCTATGGATGAATATAAAGATTTCATCAATGGAAGTATTAAATCTAATATAAACTCTTTCTAGCTATCCAAAAATTAGGAGTTGAAAAAAATTAATTAAATCATTGATGGATTATCCATATATTTGTTTGGAACAAATATCTTCAAAAGGTTTATCAATGCTATATATTGATAAATTAACTACTGATTTAGTTGAGAAAAGAATGATGCTAAGAATGAAATTAATACTATAATTGCTAAATTGAATAACAATTATCAATTAAGAAATGGAGCCTTTGCTTACTGGCCAGGTTCACAAGAAGAAAGCATGTCAACTATCTATGCAATTGAATTTCTTTTAATAGAAGCTAAAGAAAGAGGATACTACATACCTGAAGCTATGTTTGAAAAATGCTCAAGTCTTATCTAAATTCAATAGCTATGAGAGTGGATATACCCTAAAAGCAGATGTTCTATATTTACTAGCTTCATTAAATGATCCTAAATGTATCTGAAATGAATATATTCTTTGATAGATACTATAAAGATGCTAGTCTTGTAGATAAATGGACTCTATTAGGAGCTTATGCTAAAGATAGGTGAAAAAAAGATTTTTGCAAGAAAAGAAGCAGAAAAAAACTTCCTAAAAAAAGCTGAAAGTAAAAGATGGAATTTACTATGCAGACCAAAAATGCTAAAAATCTTAAGATACTATACTGAAATTTATGGTAGTCCTGAACCTAGTCTTTATAGTTCAGTTCTTGGAACAGCCAAGAGTGATGAATGGTTAACTACTTTTGAAAAAAAGCACATATAGTACAAGCTTTTAGCAGAAGGTGAAAAAAAGTTAGTCCTGAAAAGAAAAAAATTTATCTTTCAAACTTATAGTTGATGGAAAAGAACAAAAACTTAGAGCTTAAAGATGGAGAATATACTCTTAAAAATTTAGGGTATAAAAAGAAAAATGCTAAGAAGATAGTTATAAAAAAATACTTCAACTAGCAAAATATATGTAAACTCTTTTGTTAAAGGAAAACCAGTTAAATATGAAGAAAAAAAGATGAAAGTAAAAAAATATTACTATCACAAGAAGATTTGTTGATATGTCTGGAAAAAGAAATAGATGTTAAAAAAATCTAAAAAGCAGGAACTAGATTTAGAATGATAATCTCTTCTAAAGTAGATAACAATAATTTAGATGATATTTCTTTATTACAAATTTTTACCTAGTGGTTGGGAATTTGATAATAGTCAGGCTAGAGCACTACAAAAATGATGATCCTCAAGTAGTGCCAATGAATACAGCTGACATTGACAATGCTGAATATGGTGGAGAAATGAATATAGCTGACAATAGTTCTTATACAGATATGAGAGATGATAGAGTGGCTTACTTCTTCCCTCTATATGCTGGAGAAGATAAAGAAATTGAAATTAATTTAATTGCAGTAACTCCTGGTTCTTACAGACTTCCTGGAACAAAAAGTAGAATCTATGTATAATAAAGATTTTTAGAGCATATCTAAAAAGGCTTTGAAGTAAAAAGTATCACAATAAGATTTTATTGATATAATTAAGAGAATTTTTTTGAGAATTAAAAACTTAAAAAAATTCTCTTTTTTTATTTGACATTGCTTTTTTTCTTTTTATAAATGTTACTATAAAAAAATTTAATATTGATTAGTGATATATTTTTGAAAAAAAGATTAAGTTAAAAAAATAGGAGTAATTATGAAAAATTAAATTAAAAGTAGAACCTAACTGGGAAATATGGATATATGAATCCTACTCTACAGTACCTATAATTATAAATGGAACTATGATATTTGGAGCATATAATGTAGATTTTTAAAATGACAGCTAATATATGGAAACAGTTGCCAGAAGAATATAAAAAGGAAAAATATATAGATATAATTGGAAAAAAGGTAATAAAGTCCATGCTAATAACAGTTACAGATATAACTGCATATAGTTTTTGCTTTGGAAATAATATTAAATTAAAAAAATAGTATAATGATGAAAGAAATTTATAAAAAAATTTTTGATAAAAAAATAAGAGGGTTGAGTATTTTATTCCTGAATGTGATTTTCCAAAAGCTCCTATGTCAATATATTTTTCAATATTTAGGTGAAGTTTATGCTGAAGTAGATTTAGATGAATTAGTTGCTATTTCTGATGAAGAAAAACTCATTTCAATATGGTATAATGCCCAAGCTAACGGAAGCTTCAAATTATAGAAAAGAAAGAGAGAACAATACAGGAAAAATTAGAACAAATATATAATGAACAACTTATTATAAAAAAATCTTGTAAATAAAAAAATATAGGTGAACTTTCAAAAAGAAGAAACTCAAAAAAAGTTTTTAGATAATTTTTTTACTTATAGATAATTTAAAATATTTAGTAGAAGTAATTAAAAAAATCAAAAAGAATTTGAGATTATAATTTCTAATAAGTTAAGAGATGAAATAGAACATCGGTTAAGAGATATTCAGATTAAAAATAAAAAAACAGAAAAGGATGAAAAAAATATACCAAGAACTTAAAGAAATTTTGAAGGAGCAACTATGAAAAATAAAAAAATAAAATTGGAATCTTTGGAGAATATATTGAATTTATCTAATTCTTTCTGTACAATACCAATAATAATGGATAAATCAATGATGTTTGGAGCTTATGGTGTAGATTTAAATATGTCAGAATATATTTGGTATCAATTACCAGAGGAATGTAAAAAAATAAAAATATATAACTATAAGGAACATACTATAAAAGCTATGATAATTACTATAACTAATATAAGTGCATATAGTGTAAGCCTTAGTAATCATGAAAAAAATTTAAAGAAGCAATAACAATGGAAGAATTTTATAAAGATTTTTTTCTGAAAAATAAAAAAATAGAAAGATTTTTTTATGTGAGTGTGATTTTCCTTACTCAAAATATGTCTGTCTATTTCCAAAAATTTAGGAGAAATATATGCAGAATTTGAATTAGAAGATTGGATATCTTATGAAAAAAAGAAGTTAAGGAAGAATGGAGATTAAAGGAAAGAGAAAGAAGAAAAAAATAAGAGAAATATATAAATCAGAATCAATTTCCTTAGAAAAAAATGGAAGAAGAGCAAGAAAAGGCTTTTTGATTTTTTTATAGGAAATGTTTATAGGACTGGAAAAATTATCTGAAGAATATTTTTGAAAGATTTTTTTTAACCTATCCTCTAATTTTAAGACATTTAGATGCAGAAGAATTAGAATAGAAATTTCAGATAATATAAAGTATGATATAGGGTATTCTTTGACAAATACACAAACAGAAATTATGACAGAAGAAGAAAAGGAAGCAATAGAAGAAATTAGAAAAAAATGGAATCTTAAAAAAAGTATATGAAGATTAGAATAGTGAATTTAGAGGAAAGAGAAATGAAACAAATATTATATGAAAATAATAATAATGCTAGTTATCTAATAAATATATTACTTCAAGTTCAACAACAAGTAGAAACAGTTATTTCTTGGGAACTTTCAGAATTTGATTTTATCATAGTAGATATAGGTGATTTCTTCAATGGAATAATGCCTCCTGAAATAGAAGAAGTATATAATTTTGGAAAAAAATAGAAAGAGAGCATGTAATAGTTGTTGAACATAATTATTTGTTAAAAAAATATTAAAAAAATATAAGAACAGTATATTATGCAAATATGAAAACTATTATTGGAAATAATGCATTTTCAATAAAAAAATTTTTCGATGGAGACATAATAGAAATAAGAGGGAATATAGAAAAATAATATATTACTTTAGCTTGAAATATTGAGCTAGTTAGTAAGAATAGTAAAAATCATAGGAGGATATTATGGATATGATTAAAGACTTTTTATATTCAGAAATGAGTATAGAGGAGCTTTATTAAATAGTGCAAGAATACTCGTGACTCTAGCACTCGTAGGGTGTTAGTCATGAGACTATGTACTCGTAGGGTATGAATTGCACGAAGATTTTAGTAAGCATATAGGGAAACTTGTATGTAGACGCAGAGTAAAACTGTGCAACGAAGAAACTGAATTGCTGGGAACTCTTAAAAGCTAGTATAACCACAACATAGTAATCCTACTCCTTAACAAGTTAAGGAGATGGAGGCAGGTGTGATGGTAGCGAAAGCAGAAAAAAATATTAGATGGTGCAAGGTTAAATCCTAAAACATTATGATAATAGACAATCAGCAGCTAAGCCTGAAAAAGGAAAGTTCAACGACTATCCCTCGTGAGGGGAGTACAATACAAGCGATTGGTATTGGAAGTGGTTTCGCCTAAGGTGTTGAGATACACTATGGATAAGATATAGTCTGTGCTTGTTAGAGATAACAAAAGTTCAAGGCTAATCTCCTTAATTTATTAAGGAGTGTATATGCCAAGAGAACTGCATAAGTAGTAGCGTATTTATGTGAACGACGCTTCCCACTGTTGTGGGGTTTTAAAAACTTTAAAAATATTTAAAAATAAATAAAAACATTACTTTTTAGTAGATAAAATGTAGAATATATGGTATAATGTCTCTGATGAAAAGGAGGTGATTATATATGTATTTAACATTAAAAACAACAAGTAAAACATCTTAGTAAAAAAGAGTTTAAAAACTTAGAAATATTTGTGCCATATAGCTAAGAATTTAAAGAATCAAGCTATATATAATGTTAGACAACACTATTTTAAAAAAATAAAAAAAGTATTTAAGCTATAATGAAAAACTATAAAATGCTTAAAAATAGTGAGAACTATAAGAAGTTAAATTCTAATATGGCTCAACAAATTTTAAAAAGAAGTAGATGAAAGTTTTAAATCATTCTTTGCACTTTTAAAAACTTGCTAAGAATGGTCAATATAACGGTAAAAATAAAAATTACCTAATTATCTTGATAAAGATGGTTTTACAACTCTTGTTATAGGTTTTGTTAGATTAAAAAGATGATATGCTGATAGTTCCTTATTCAAATTCATTTAGAAAGACACATAAGAAATCGCAATAAAACTACCACCAGTATTAAAAAGGCAAGAAGATAAAAAGAGATTAGAATAATACCAAAACAACATTCTAGGTACTTTGAAGTTCAATACATTTATGAGGTAGAAGAAGTTCAAAGGGAATTAAATAAAGAAAATGCACTAGGAATTGATTTAGGTATAGACAATCTGTGTACTTGTGTTACAAATACTGGAGCTTCATTCATAATAGATGGTAGAAAATTAAAAATCAACAAATCAATACTATAACAAGATAAATGCAAAATTACAAAGTATAAAAAGATAAGCAAAAATTGAGCGAACAACATTAAGACAAAAAGAGAATAACTAGAAAGAGAAATAATCGCATAAATGATTATCTTTCAAAAAGCAGCAAGAACAATTGTAAATTATTGTCTTAATAATGATATAGGAAAAATTAGTTCTAGGATATAATGAAGATTTTTCAAAGAAATCAAATATTGGAGGTATAAATAATCAGAACTTTGTAAAATATACCATATGGAAAAATTAAGAGATAAATTAATATATCTATGTAAACTATATGGAATAGAATTTAAACTACAAGAAGAGAGTTATACATCAAAAAGCAAGTTTCTTTTGATGGAGATGAAATTCCAATATATGATAAAAGAAAAATCTGCAAGAATATATATTTAGTGGAAAAAGAATAAAAAGAGGACTATATCAAACAAGCACAGGTAAACTCATAAATGCAGATTGTAATGGAGCATTAAATATTCTAAGAAAAAAAGTAAAGTTGTGGACTTAAGTGTCCTATACAATAGAGGTGAGCTGAACGCACCTAAAAGAATAAGGGTAGTGTAAAAGCTATCAAACTTCTTAGAAAAATTTTTAAATATTTTTAAATATTTTGGAACCCCGCAACTCTAGCACTCGTAGGGGTGTCAGTCGTGGGAGGTTCAGAAAAGAAGTTATATTTTTATAAATTCAGA
>BNJT01000149.1_pt1 | contig 43930 bp, 78 predicted proteins | sample 8540491 | NCBI WGS metagenome assembly BNJT01 (sample SAMD00202455, study PRJDB9452) | human saliva metagenome | host: Homo sapiens | reverse complement strand
ATGGCTGGGCTTTTTGACTTTAAATGTTTAAACTGTCATAAACAGATTGTTTCATTTCTGAAATTTCAAGTACTCTTTGTGTGTCTGATTTCTGCTTCTAGTACACTTGTAACGGCTAGAGGAATTTCTACTCCGCTTAATTGACGTACTTCATCAATTAATTGTTGATCATAAAGTACTAACGTTAAAGTCTTTTTACGGCAGATATAACACTTTGTGGGAATTTGTATGGGCTTGCTGTGGATACAATAACCGTAGGAGTGTTGTCTTTTGTTTCTTGTTGATACTTATCATAAGCACATTGAGCTACTGCTGTATGTGGATCTAATAAATAGTTTTCTTTTGTTAAAAACAGATTCGATCGTTTGAGCTGTTTCTTCTGGCTAGCATCGAGCAGCATAAAACTCTTCGTATGAGTGTAATACTTCTTTTTCGATATGATAGTGACCATTATTGGTTAATGAATCCATCAATGCTTTTTGTTTCTTCGGCATTGCTTCCTGTCATTTCAAAATTAATCGTTCTAAGTTACTTGAAACTAAAATATCCATACTTGGAGAACTTGTTACTTCGAATTTTTCTTTGACGATTGTATGTTCCAGTGTGGAAGAAGTCTACTAATACATCATTTTCGTTTTGAAGCTACAGACTAATGTTTGGATTGGAACACCTAATTGTTTTGCATAATAAGCTGCTAAAATATTTCCAAAGTTCCCAGTTGGAACAACAACATTCTATAGCTTCTCCAATTTGAAGAGCTCCCTGTTTAACTAATTGAGCGTACGCATAAACATAATACACCACTTGAGGACATAAACGACCAATGTTGATAGAGTTAGCGAAGAAAGTTGGAATCCTTTTTCTGATAATGTTTGGTTTAAATCTGCATCATTAAATAGTTTTTCACCATTGTTTGAGCATCATCAAAGTTTCCTTTAACACCATAAACAAAATGTATTATCGCCAGCTTGAGTAACCATTTGACGTTCTTGAATCGTACTTACGCCACCTTTTGGGTAAAAGACAATAATTTTTGTATGAGGCACATCTGCAAATCCTGCTAAGGCAGCTTTTCCTGTGTCTCCAGAAGTAGCTGTTAAAAATGACAATATCTTTGTCCTGTTGATTTTTCTTAGCCGCAGTTGTTAATAAATAAGGTAAAATTGATAAGGCCATATCTTTAAAAGGCAATAGTACGTCCATGGAATAATTCCATAATATAGGCATTACCAACTTTTTACAGGTGCAATTGCTGCATCATCAAAAAGTTGTATCATACGCAGAGTGAATACAATGTTGTAATTCTTCATCTGAAAAAGTCAGTTAAAAATGCTTTTAAAAATAGGAAATGCAATTTCTTGATAAGATTGATGTTGCAATGTTTCCCAGTTTAATGATAATTGTGGCATTGTCGTTGGAACGTATAATCCTCCATCTTCAGCAATCCCTTTTTAAGATTGCTTGAGAAGCTGTTACACGATTATTTTTATCACGAGTACTAATATATTGTAATTCTGTCACAATTCATCCTCCTTTTTCTCTTCTAATGCTTTGTATTTTTACCATAAGTTTTTCCATGTGCCTACTAAGTTGAATAAAAGAGAATCCATAAAAGAGGGTAGAATACTACATCCTAACCTCACAAAAATTATGCTTCCTGTCTAAAATAAGGTTTGTTTTTAAACTCTTTAATAATAATAACCCAAAGATTGTTGTTAAAGTGATTTTTAATCAAATCTGGTAAAAATAAATGGAAGTACCACGAGATTGATAGCCTTTGAAAAAAATCAGCAGTGTAATTAGTATAAATCCAATCACTCCACCAATAAATAGGGCAACTTCTCCTAAAAAGATTTGCTAAAAAGAGACGAACAGCATTGTGTTTTTCCTTGTGCAATAATCGAAGTGACAAATGCACGAACTGGGAAGAAAACTAAAAACCAGCAGTAGGTCCAAAGAAAGCTTGAAATCCACCTTTCCCACCAGCAAAAACAGGTAGTCCAATAGCTCCTAATAATAAATAAAGTACAATAGCAAGTGTAGCTTCTTTTTGGACGATAAATTGTAGCAATTAATCCAATTGCTAAGGTTTGCAAAGTAATGGGAATAGGGTCCTAAAGGAATTTGAAAGGGTGATAGTGCTGCCACTAATGCTGCTCCCAATGCAATTAAAAGTTAAAGAATACGTTTTGCTCATTATTGTTAACCTCCTAAATTTGTTTATGTTAACAATATAAAAGAGTTTAGAGACTGTCAAGAATTTTTCGAATTTCATAGTTTTTGAGTAGAAGAGGGTCGATATTCATTTTGGATATTATTTGAAAAAACCTTATGAACATTGATAAAATAGATACAATACTTTTTATGAAAATAGAAAGAGGAGTGAAGATATGCTAAAGAAAATAGTCCCCTATTTTTCAAAAATATAAATATTTCCCAGTTTTAGCATTTTTATCTATTTTAGTCGAAGTTGTCTGCGAAGTAGGGCAACCAATCATCATGTTAAAATTATTGACGAAGGAATTCCAAATCGAGATACTTTCGATGATTTTATGGTATGGAATTTTAATGATTATCGTTGCGATGATTTCTCTTGGAGCAGGAGTATTAGGTGCAAAATTTGCTTCCATTGCAGGAACCGGTGTTGCAAGTGAATTAAGAAGTGCACAAATGAAGAAGATTCAAGAATTTTCATTTAAGAATTTGGACTTTTTCTCCAATGCGTCTTTAATTACACGTATGACGAGTGATGTGACCAATGTTCAAAATACATCGATTATGACGATGCGTATTTTAGCACGTGCACCTATGATGTTTTTTTATTTGCATTCTTTTTTGCGGTATCATTGAATGCACAATTGTCATTAGTCTTTGTAGTGGCAGTTCCATTTTTAGTAGTGAGCTTGGCACTTATTATTTCAACAGCATTTCCTCGTTTTAGATTATTACAACAGGCAACAGATGGCATTAACCGCATTCTTCAAGAAAATTTTATTGGAATTCGAGTAGTGAAATCTTTTGTTCGTGAACCTTTCGAACGGGTGAAGTTTGGTGTTGAAAATACAAACTTTAAAACTCGTGCCTTTACATGCAATGTATGTTATCGTGTGGAATAATCCAATCATGCAATTAACCGTTTATGCTTGTACAATTGCGGTTATGTGGTTTGGTGGAAAATTTGTAATGCATGGTGAAATGACAACTGGAGAATTGATTAGTTTCATTTCTTATATTACACAAATCCTAATGTCCTTAATGATGATTTTCTTTTGTTTTTTGTCATGTTAACAATGACAAAAGCTTCAATGGATCGTATTTTTGAAGTGATTGACACAGAAGTAGATATTGTGGAACCTGAGCAAGTTATTCCGACAGAAATTACTCGTGGTGATGTAGGGTTTGATCATGTTCATTTCTCATACGGAAAAGATCAACAAGAAGAAGTGTTAAATGATATTCATTTTTCAGTGAAAAGTGGACAAATTCTTGGAATTATTGGGCCAACGGGCTCTGGAAAAACATCTCTTGTTCAATTAATTCCTCGATTATATGATGCTACAGCAGGAAGTGTTCGAGTTGCAGGGAAAGATGTTCGAGACTATGCCTTTTCGGATTTAAGAAGCCAAGTAGCGATGGTTCTTCAAAAATACACTATTTTTCTGGAACGATTCAGAAAAACTTATTATGGGGAAATCCTCATGCAACCGAAGAAGAAATGATTCAAGTAGCTAAATATGCTCAGGCTCACAATTTTATTATGGAGATGCCAGATGGATATGATACAAAAAGTAGAACAAGGAGGAAGAAATTTCTCTGGAGGTCAAAAAAACAACGTCTATGTATTGCAAGAGCGATGTTGAGAAAAACCAGCTGTTTTAATTTTAGATGATTCAACTTCTGCGGTAGATACAACAACAGATTCATTAATTCGAGAAGCGTTCTTTAATCATTTACCAGATACAACTGTTATTATAATTGCTCAAAGAATTTCTTCTATCCAAAGGTGCAGATAAGATTGTTGTATTAGAAGATGGAAAAAAATGAACGGAATCGGAACACATGAATCATTAATGGAAACAAATGAATTGTATCGTGAAATTTATGAAACTCAAATGGAAGGAGCGAAAGTAGATGAGCGCTAAAAAAATTGGACCAAAAACGTCCTGAAAATTTAAAAGCAAACATTAGCCGACTTATGGAGCTATTTATGGAAAAAGTAAAGTGGAGTCTTTTCGCTGTTCTTCTATTAGTTGTGTTAGGAAGTGCCGCAGGGATTGTAGGGACTTACTTTATTCGTCCGTTGATCAATGATTTTTATTGCGACAAAAAGATGTAGCAGGTCTAGCGAAAATGCTAGGTGTCATTGGGTTGATTTATATTATTGGAGCAATTGCGAATTATTTCTCTGGTAAAATTATGATTACGATTGGTCAACAAACCATTGAAACAATGAGAAAAAGATTTATTTGACCATATTCAAACATTGCCGATTCGTTTCTTTGATACAAATAAGCATGGAGATTTAATGTCACGCTTTACTAATGATTTCGAAAATATTCAACAAAGCCTTTAATAATAGTATGTTGATGATTGTCAGCTCTTTACTACAATTAGTGCTAACTTTTTATTATGATGATTATTTTATCTCCAATTTTAACAGTAATGTTGATTGTTATGGTCTTGATTATGTTTTGCGATTGTTAGAGTAGTAGCAGGTCGTTCGGGTAAAATTCTTTGCTGAACAACAAAAAGTTCTAGGGCAAGTGAATGGCTTTGTAGAAGAATATATTGAAGGGCAAAAAGTCGTTAAAGTATTCAATCATGAAACATTAGTCTTAAAAAGAATTTGAAACTTTAAATGCTCAATTAAGAGAAGCAGCAAATCAAGCACAATTTAATTCAAATATTATGTTTCCTATTTTAGGGAATATTAGTTATATTAATTATGCTTTTAACCGCTTCTGTTGGTGGATATTTAGTTGTATTCCAAGGGATGGATGTTGGGGCGTTAGCTTCATTCTTGCAATATTCAAGAACCTTTGCTCAACCATTAGCTCAAATGTCACAACAAACAAATGTCTTATTAGCTGCAATGGCTGGGGCAGAACGAATTTTTTTGCGATATTAAAGAAGAATCTGAAGTGGATGAAGGAACTGTAACTTTAGATCAAACAGATTCAAAAACAATGGTATTGGGTAAAAGGAGAAGAGAGAATCCCTGTTGTTGGGAATATTCAATTGAATGAAGTGGACTTTAGTTATGTTTCAGATGTACCAATTTTGAAAAATCAATGTTTGGGCTGAACCAGGATTGAAAGTAGCTTTTTGTGGGTGCAACAGGTGCTGGGAAAAAACTACGATTACGAATTTAATTAATCGATTTTTATGAAAATTGATAATGGAGAAATTACGTTTGATACAATTCCGATTACGGAAATTAAGAAAGATGATTTACGTAAAACCATTTCGATTGTATTACAAGATACGCATTTGTTTACGGGTTCGATTGCAGATAATATTCGTTATGGGAATTTAGATGCGACAGATGATGAAGTGGTAAAAGCTGCGAAATTAGCGAATGCGCATGGGTTCATTAAACGTTTGCCTCATGGGTATCAAACGGAGATTACTGGTGATGGTGAAGGTCTTTCTCAAGGGCAAAGACAGTTATTAGCGATTGCTAGGGCTGCAGTAGCAAATCCGAAGGTGTTAATTTTGGATGAAGCGACTAGTTCGATTGATAGTCATACGGAAGCGTTGATTAGTAAAGGGATGGACCAATTGATGGAAGGTAGAACTTCGTTTGTAATTGCCCATCGTTTATCGACGATTCGTAATGCGGATGTGATTATGGTAATGGACCATGGAGAGATTATTGAGCGTGGGGAATCATGAGAGCTTAATGGAAAAACAAGGTGTATATTACCAATTGTATACAGGGCAGCTTGATTTAGACTGAAATAGAAGAAATATGACTTTTTCTGATGTAGCATAGGGACGGCAGCAAACAGCTTTGCTGTTTCATGCCTAAAAAATTGAGCCTAGGGTCTCAATTTTTCCTGTCCTATAAGCCATTGTGGCTTATAGGACTGTTGTTACGGCGAAAAGTCAATTTCTTTGGACGTATGTTTATGAGAGTGCAGTAAATAAGATAGACTTTGCTTTATAGTAGCTGGGGACGGCAGCAACCACCTTCGGTGTTTCATGCCTTGAGTTATTATGCAAAGTCTTTTTTTCTATTGGACGGATGGTTTTGAGTTTATGTTGGAGAGAACGACTATATTTATTGCATCAAAAAGACGACCGAAGTCGTCTTGAAAAATTGTTATTCTGCTATTCGTCAGCAGACAAACATTCGTCTAATTCAATTACTGATATACTTAATCGTTTTGCACCTTCTTCTTTTGAAAGAACTCCATCTTTTATTAAACTGATAATCATCATTTTCTTTTTCGTACTCGATTCCGTCTGCTTTTCCTTCTGTCATAGCCTGATTTATGGCATCTTTCTTTTCCTTTTTCTATAGTTGCTAAAAAAACTTGAATAGGCTTGGAGATATCGTGTTCTTTCGTCATACATTTTTCTTTCCTCCTTTGTCCAGTCTACTCGGCTCATAATTCGATCCGCTTGTTTTAATATTCTTTCAGGTTTTCGTGTATATGGTTGGTTTCCAAAAAACTCAATCCACCTAATTTTATTGTATTCCTGTATTCTATCTTTATTATACTTCTCTAATTCTAAAAATGCCATTAAAGCTAAGTTTTTGTTCTTCTTCAAATCCTTTTAAAATAGACTTTCAATTCATCGTTTGTGTCTTTGAAACAGAACATATGAACCATTTTATCGTCCTTAAAATATCTTTTTGAGTGATGGCAATGGTGTACACGGGTAACAATTCTTCTGCAAGTTTATGTGTTTCCACTCCATCTTTTTATGTTCATCTGCATTTTTAGTCACTTGATTACATAGATATAACCATAATCGCTTAATAAAGTCAAATTGATAGGCTACTTGGATTTCAATAATCACTTGAGTCCTGTCATTTGAATTCCCACTAATACATCGATACTGGTGACATAGGTCTTTATATTTTTCGAATTGGTGATTATGTATTTGAGTTCCATCGATTATTTTTGACATGGTGGACAGGTGAAGTCTAGGATATCTCGAATAAACTGTGCTGTTATTTCAGGATTACTGAAAACTTTCTTTGCCATTAAATCCATCATGGGTCTTGTATTTTCTCTCGCTGAAAACAAAATCTTTTAAAGGGTGTTGTTTTGTGTTACGATAAAAACTGATAGGGAGGTCTAGGATGACACAAACAGAATTAACAATTGAAGAACGTGCTTTTAATGATTGTGAAGCAAGAATTAACTCAATATTTGCCAAAACAAATTGATATAGTTCTAGCTTTATTAGAAGAGGGGAATACCGTTCCATTTATAGCACGTTATCGTAAAAGATCAAACAGGAGTTTGGATGAAGTTCAAATTCGTGAAATTGAAGAGAGATATCGATATTTAGTGAATTTTGAAAAAGAAAAGACGAAGTCATTCAGCAATTGATGAACAAGAAAAAAATTAACAGATGAAATTTTAAACGATTTAATGAAAGCGAAAAACATTGACAGCTTTTAGAAGATATTTATCGACCATTCAAGCAAAAGAAACGTACGAAAGCGACGATTGCTAAAAGAAGCTGGGTTAGAACCACTTGCTGAATTTTTATCTGCTTGTACACCAGAAGATGTTGAAGCAAAAAGCTGTAACATTCATAAATGAAGAAAAAGAAATTTTGACAGTAGAAGATGCTTTAAAAGGTGCTTTAGAAATTATTGCAGAAAGAATTTCTGATAATGCATTTTATCGAAAACTAGCTCGAGAAAATACTATGAAAAAAAGCCATGCTTATGACAAGCCTAAAAGACGAGGAAAAAGATGAAAAACATGTATACGAAATGTATTACGAGTATCAGGAACTTGTGAAAAACAATAGTACCTCATCGTATTTTAGCTATTAATCGTGCTGAAAAAAAGAAGGCGTTATAAAGGTTAGTCTGGAAGTAGATGAAACAGTTCCGTTAGAAAAATGATGAAAAAGAAATTTCAAATGAAAAAAATCACCATCTGCACCGTATGTGAAAGCGGCGATTGAGGATAGTGTTAAACGTTTCATCGCACCAGCCATTGAACGTGAAATTCGTTCGGAATTAACAGAAAAAGCTCAAACACAGGGCAATTGAAATTTTCGGAGAAAAATTTACAAAAATTTATTATTACAAGCTCCAATGAAAGGTCATGTAATTCTAGGATTAGACCCAGCATATCGAACAGGGTTGTAAACTAGCGATTATCGATGAAACAGGCAAAGTATTAGACAAAAGCAGTCATTTTATCCGCACCAAGGGGCAAGTGATTTTTAAAACGAGCTCAAGCAGGAGAAAGTTTTTAAAAATTATTGGAAGATTATCAAGTTACTTTAATCGCAATCGGAAATGGAACTGCAAGCCGTGAATCGGAAGCATTTGTCAGTGAACAGATTAAAGGGAATCAATCGTAAAAATTTATTATACGATTGTGAGTGAAGCAGGGTGCATCTGTTTATTCAGCTAGTGAGATTGCACGAAAAGAATTCCCAGATTATCAGGAGTTGAAGAACGTTCTGCAGTAAGTATTGCTCGTCGCTTGCAAGATCCATTAGCAGAATTAGTGAAAATCGATCCAAAAGCAGTAGGAGTAGGGCAATATCAACATGACGTGAGTCAAAAAAACAATTGGATGAAAAATTAGATATTGTGGTTGAAACAGCCGTGAATAAAGTTGGAGTGAATGTCAATACAGCAAGTGCAGCATTACTCGAACATATTGCAGGACTAACAAAAACAACTGCAGCAAATGTAGTGGCTTATCGTGATGAAAATGGAAAAATTCACGAATCGTTCTCAATTGAAAAAGTTCCTCGCTTAGGACCAAAAGCTTTCGAACAAGCAGTAGGATTTTTAAGAATTGTGGATGGGAAAAAATCCATTAGATGGAACAGATATTCACCCAGAGTCTTATGAAGTTGCAGAAAAGATTTTTAGAAAAAAATTCAAGCAACAAAAGTTGAAATTGGAACGGAGAAAGTAGAGCAAGCTTTTATCTTCAATTGATAAAAAAAGTCATTATCTGACGAACTAGGGATTGGACTTGAAACTTTAGAATTAATTTTTGCAGGATTAACAAAAACCAGGAAGAGATCCTCGTGAAGAAATTGATCCACCGATTTTAAGAAGCGATGTATTATCCATGGAAGATATTCAAGTTGGAATGGAATTACAAGGAACGATTCGAAATGTAGTCGATTTTGGAGCATTCGTGGATATCGGAGTCAAAACAAGACGGCTTAGTTCATATCTCAAGAATGAAAAAAAGGATTCGTGAAACATCCAAGTGATGTCGTTGCAGTGGGTGATATTGTAACTGTATGGGTCATTGAAATTGATTCGAAAAAGGAAGAGTAGGTTTATCGATGCTTCCGCCAATTCAATAAAATTAGTGAGTATGTAACTCTATTTGTGGGATTTAGTCACAAATAGAGTTTTTGAATCATTATTTAGAAAAAGCTGGCTCTTTGTGGTATAATCATTTTGAGTTATTTTTATTCAAAAGGAGAAAGTATATGTCAGATACAAAGCAAAATCAAGCATTAGAGCAATTAAAAAGAAAAATGCCAATAAAATTTATCAATTAATTCATCAACAAAAAAATCATTTATGTATTGCAAAATGCCCAGCATTTGAAGAAGTGGTAGACACTCAATTGTTTGGTTTATCAAAAACAAGTGGAATTTGCAGTTTCAATTGGTGTAGTTGATGTAAATGAAGGACATCAATTAATGGCGGATTTAGAATATGCATTAAAATGAAGTATATAGTGATGTATATGAGCAAAACTGGCAATCTTAAAGAAAGTAAGAGGAAATAGTGATTTGAAATTAAAAAAAGTAAAATCAAAAATTTATTTCAAGTAGATCAAATTATTTTGATGATTTTTATAACATTGTCAGCGTTTGGTCTTATTATGGTTTATAGTGCTAGTAGTTATTTTTCGTTATCTTCTGTTGGAAATTCAGAATATTTCATTATTCGTCAATTTATATTCGTAGTAGCAGGAATCATCATAGCGATAAGTATAGCAAATAATGGAAAAAGGTTCTTTTTAAGGAACGATATTTGCAAGGGTATATGTTTTTATTAATTCTATTACTCTTTTTATGTTTTAACTCAAACAGGAATTAAAAGGAGCAAAAAGTTGGATTAATTTACGACTATTTAATTTACAACCATCAGAATTTGCAAAAAGTTATTTTAATTTGGGCGAGTGCATTTTATTACGATAAGTTTAAAAGCTGTCAAAGATTGGAAAGTATTGTTTAGATATCCATTGGGAATGGCATTATTTGTGTGTATGCTAGTCTTGATGCAACCGGACTTTGGTACGATGACGATTATTTTTTTCTAATGATGTGGCTATTAGCATTAACCACTGGATATTCAAGAAAAAGCAATCGGTGTTTCAGGTATTCTATTTGGTTTTAGGGGTATTTATTTACTTTTTACCAGTATCTATTCTTCAATATTTACCTTTTAAAGCTTATCAATTAGGACGATTTTTATCATTTCATAATCCATGGGACGATATAAGTGGTACAGGGTATCAATCGATTCAAGGTTTTTAGCTTTAGCTAGAGGTGGATTAACAGGGACAGGATTATCGAGTTCGATACAAAAACAGGATTTTTACCAGAAGCTCATACGGATTTTATTATGGCAATTGTAGGAGAAGAATTAGGATTTTTGTAGTATGGCTAGTGTTAGCAGTGCTATTTTTCTTGATTTTTTATATTTTTTTGGAGAACTCAAAAAATGTCGTTCTGCTTTTTCAAAATATATTTGCCTAGGAGTTGGCATTTTCTTTTTAGTTCAAAGTAGTATTAATATTGGAGCTTTACTTGGATTAGCTCCTATTACTGGAGTTCCATTGCCATTTTTAAGTTATGGAGGGTCTAGTTTTGTTGTTTCAAGTATCGCAATTGGAATGGTTCTATTTGCATTAAAATATGATAAAGAGTATGAAGCAGAAAAATGAATGATATTAAATTATTTGAAATAGAAGTTGAAGAAAATGAAAATCAGGATAAAAAAGAAGAAAATATTACTCAGGATGGTATAGAGACAGAAGTAGTATTAAAGAATGAAGAGATAAAGGAGGATGAGCATGAAGAAAGTACTGGTGGCTAACCGTGGAGAAATTGCGATTCGTGTATTTCGTGCCGCTTCGGAATTAGGGATTGAAACGGTTGGTATTTTTGCCAAGGAAGATGATCATTCATTGCACCGTTTCAAAGCGGATGAAGCCTATTTAGTTGGAGAAGGTAAGAAGCCAACAGAAGCTTACTTAGATATGGATGATATTATTCGTATTGCGAAACAATCTGGGGCAGATGCTGTTCATCCTGGTTATGGTTTTTATCTGAAAATATTGATTTTGCTAGAAAATGTCAAGAAGCTGGACTAACCTTTGTTGGGCCTCGTTTGGAACATTTAGATATGTTAGGCGATAAATTAAAAGCAAAAACTGCTGCGCATAAGGCTGGTTTACAATCCATTCCTGGGACAGAAGGGACAGTGTCTTCTGTTCAAGAAATTTATGAGTTTTGGGGAACAATTTGGCTATCCGATTATGATTAAAAGCTGCACTTGGCGGTGGCGGTCGTGGAATGCGTGTCGTTTATCGCAAGGAAGAGGTTCAAGATAGTTATGACCGTGCAGTAGGAGAAGCGATTAAAGCTTTTGGTGCTGGAGAATGTTATGTGGAGAAATATATTGAGGATCCACAACATATTGAAGTGCAAATTTTAGGGGATGAACATGGAAATGTTGTTCATTTGTTTGAACGAGATTGTTCTGTTCAAAAGACGTCACCAAAAAAGTGATTGAAGTGGCTCCATGTATTTCTCTTTCAGAAGAGATGCGTTCAAAAATTTGTAATGCTGCAGCTAGCTTTTATGAAAGAAATTGGGTATATCAATGCAGGAACAGTTGAGTTTTTATTAGATGGAAATCAATTTTACTTTTATTGAAGTGAATCCAAGAATCCAAGTAGAGCATACCATTACAGAATTGATTACAGGAATTGATATTGTTCAAGCACAATTAAAAAGTTGCGCAAGGAATGGATTTGTATCAAGAAATTGGAATTCCTACACAAGAAAATTTAACATTTAGTGGTGCTGCGATTCAATGTCGTATTACAACTGAAAAATCCTGAAAATAACTTTCTTTACCAGATACTGGTAAGATTAATACGTATCGTTCTCCCGGTGGCTTAGGTATTCGTTTAGATGCGGGAAATGCTTTCCAAGGAAATGTGGTAACGCCGTATTTTGATTCGCTATTAGTAAAAAGTTTGTACGTATGGACGTGATTTTTTTCTCAAGCAGTTACAACGATGCAACGTGCATTAAAAGAGTTTAGAATTCGTGGAGTGAAGACGAATATTCCATTTTTAAAAAATGTAATCCATCACGAAGATTTCTTAACTGGAACAGCGAAAAACTACCTTTATTGATACAACACCTGAATTGTTTAAGTTTCCAAAGGAAAGCAATCGTGGAAATAAAAATTTTTAAAAATATATTTCTGAAATTACGGTTAATGGGTATCCAGGAATTCCACAAGAAACAAAAGGCATTTGAGAGACCACCTTATATCGAAACATTGAAACCATTTCAAAACCAGAAATAACAGCTAAGCAGTTACTGGATGAAAAAAGGTGCGGGTGCAGTTTCGAAATGGGTATTGGAACAAGAAAAAGTTCTTTTAACGGATACAAGTTTTTAGAGATGCACATCAAAGTTTAATGGCAACAAGAATGCGTTCGATTGACTTTAATTCAAGCAGCTCAGCAATATGAAGCAGCAGTACCTCAGTTATTTTCAGCAGAAGTATGGGGAGGGCAACGTTTTGATACAGCTTATCGATTCTTAACAGAAAACCCTTGGAATCGATTAGAAAAAAATTCGTAAAGCAATGCCAAATACGCTGTTACAAAATGTTATTGCGTGGTTCTAATGCAGTAGGATATTCCAATTATCCAGATGCTGTGATTCGTTCGTTCATTTTAGAAGCAGCAGCAACAGGAATTGATGTGTTTAGAATTTTTGACAGCTTAAACTGGTTGCCTCAAATGGAAGTGAGTATTCAAGCCGTTCGTGATGCAGGAAAAAAATTGCAGAAGCGACCATGTGTTATACAGGCGATCTATTAAATCCAATGCAAACAAAATATACATTAGAATATTATAAACAATTTGCGAAAGATTTAGAAAAAGCGGGTGCACATATGATTGCCATTAAAGATATGGCAGGATTATTGAAACCTCAAGCAGCCAAACAATTAATTACAACGTTAAAAGAATCAGTGGAGATTCCAATTCATTTACACACTCATGATACAAGTGGAAATGGTATTTTAACATTAGCAACAGCGATTGATGCCGGAGTGGACGTAGTTGATGTAGCTTTTAGTGCGTTAGCAGGTGGAACATCTAATCCAAGTATGGAAACTTTTATATCATGGTTTAGAAGGTACAAGTCGTCAACCTGAATTAGAAATTGAAAATGTCACAACATTAAATCGTTATTGAGGGAACGATTCGCAAATCTTATCATGCATTTGATCAAGCACAAGTTTCTCCAAGTCCAGAAGTGTACTATCATGAAATGCCAGGAGGACAATATACGAATTTATACCAACAAGCTAAATCAGTTGGTTTAGGAGAACGTTTTGAAGAAGTGAAAGAAATGTATCACCGTGTAAACCAATTATTTGGGGATATTATTAAAAGTAACCCCTTCTTCTAAAGTAGTTGGAGATATGGCACTATTTTGTATTCAAAATGAACTCAATGAAGAAAACATTTATGAAAAAGGGATTAACATTATCCTTCCCTGAATCAGTGATTCAATTCTTTAGAGGAGATTTAGGACAACCGGTTGGAGGATTTAATGAAAAAACTTCAAAAAGTTGTATTAAAAGGGATTGAGCCAATTACCATTCGTCCAGGATTATTAGCTCCTGAAGTGGATTTTGAAGAAGTTCGTAAAGAATTGGAAGTTTTATTAGGATGTAAGCCAAAAGAACAACAAGTACTAAGTTATCTCATGTATCCAAAAAGTGTATAAGGAATACCAAGAAAGAAAAAGAATTATACAGGGGATTTAAGTAAATTAGATACTCAAACCTTCTTCTATGGAATGCGTATGGGTGAGACGATTCAAATGGAATATGCTCCAGGAAAAGTCTTCATGATTACATTAGTACAAATTGGGGAACCTGACCAAGATGGAAATCGAATTATGTTCTATCGATTCAATGGACAAAGCCGAGAAATTATTGTCCATGATGCGAGGTGCAACAATGACAACTGTTAAACGTCAAAAAAAGCAGATGCGAATGACTTTTGGACAAATTGAGGCAACGATGCCAGGGTAGTGTTCTAAAAAGTATTTGTTACAAAAGGGGAAGCAGTTCGTAAAGGACAAGTATTACTTGTGACAGAAGCAATGAAGATGGAAACAACTATTCAAGCACCATTTGATGGCGTTGTTGAAACCATTGCTGTTAAAGAACAAGATATGATTGATGTCAGTGATTTACTATTAACAATTCATAAAAAAATAATAAAGAGAGGAGTAAATATGGAACAAGTAGAAAGAAGAGCGATTATTGTATGGCTCTATACATTAAAACCAATTAAACAATTAAAAACGTTTCGGTAATATTCAATATATTTCTAAACGTCTAAAAATATATTTACTTGTATGTCAATGAAGAAGAAGTGGAAAGTGTTATGGATAAAGTTAGCAAATTTCACTTTGTTCGAAAAGTTGAAGTATCTCCTCGCCATGAAGTTCGAGATGGATTTTTACACAAATCTTACCAGAATTACGTGAGGGAAATTGAATTAGAAAAACGAGCATTGGCTACAGAAGTGTAATATTTATTTAATAAGAATAAAGAGTTCACCGATATCTCATGGTGGACTCTTTTTGTATTAGTTGAATCTGAGTGATATAAATTGTGATCTAGCAAGATTTTAATTCGTTAAAAACCTAATAGTTACCGTTTGAGATTTATGATAAACTAATTATAAGTAACAGAAAGGAAATTTATATATGGAAAAATATCGGTACAATTACAAAAACGTTAAAAATACTTTCAATCACTAGTGATGTTAGCAAGATATTCATTGATAATGAGAATTTCAAAAAAATATTTAATAAAGAGAAACCATCAAAATATGATTTCTCATATACCTAAAAATATCACAGTATTTAAAAATCCTGATTATGTAGTTGTCAACCCACGAGAAAAAAAGGTGTCAGTTTGGAGTATATTGTTCAAGTAGAACCAAATATTCTTATAGCAGTTAAATTGGACAGTAAGAATGGTTACTTTTATGTGGCTACTATGCACGAAATTTCTCAATTAAAAATTAACTCAGAGAATTCGCAACGGAAGATTACGAAAAGTTGACAAAAGATAATAAATAATTATAATAGAGGTATAGAAAGTATGAATTGAGGGTAGAAAGGTTCCTACCGCACCTCATAGAGGTACCTGAGATGACGAGGTTACTGAACGTCCAATTTATACTAACGATATTTTTCCAAGAAGACACCGCAAAGGTGTCTTTTTGTGATCAGAATTTATACAGGAGTGATAAAAATGACAACAAGACAAGAACTAGTAGATTATGTACGTAATTTATCTAACAGAAGGAGTCGGAGTAGATGTTTATTGTGAGTTGTTATTCTTTTTGAGCGTATATAATAAGGTGAATATATTAAAGGAGGAACACAGATGAGAATTATTTCTGGCGAATTTGGTGGAAGACATCTTCGAGCTGTTCCAGGAAAGAACACAAGACCCACAACGGATAAAATTAAAGAATCCTTATTTAATATTTTAGGAGGATATTTTGATGGTGGTGTCATGTTGGATATGTATGCAGGCAGTGGAGGCGTAGCCATTGAAGCTGTTTCTAGAGGAATGGACCATGCCTTTTTATTTGAAAATAATCGACAAGCGATTCAAACGATTGAACAAAAATATTGATATTACAAAGAGTCCGGATCAATTTACATTATTGAAACAAAATGTGAAGCATGGATTAAAAAAACATTAGCTACAAGAGAAGAGTTTAAACCTGTTTCTTTAGTGTTTATGGATCCACCGTATCGTCTGCAAGAAATTATCCAGGATATTGAACAATTGGAAAAAATTATCATTAGTAGCAGAAGATGCTGTAGTTGTCGCTGAAGTAGATAAAAGCAGTACAATTACCAGAAAAATTGGAGGATTTACTCAATGGAAACGAGTAGAGTATGGAATTACAGCATTAATTTTCTTTTGAATTTGAATAGGAGATTTGTATGGTAAAAAGCAATTTATGCAGGAAGTTTTGATCCCATTACAAAGGGTCATCTTCATTTAATCCAACGTGCGACAGTATTATTTGATGAAGTGATTGTATTAATTTCTCATAATCATCAAAAACAGTATACTTTAACAAAAGAAGAGAGTTCAAACAGTTCAAAAAGCTGTGTCAAATTGGGAAAAATGTTCGAGTTGTCGTACAAAATGGGGGCTTAACGGTTGAAGCTGCAGAAACAATTAGGAGCAACTGTTCTTTTTAAGAGGGGTTCGTAATAGTCAAGATTTAGAATTAGAAAAGACTTTAGCGTATCATAATCATCGATTAGACGGGAATATTGAAACTGTCTTACTCATAAGTGAGCCAGCCTATGAATATGTCAGTTCAAGAATGGTGAAAAGAATTAGCTAAATTTGGCGGAGAATTTGAGTCTTTTTGTTCCAGAGTCTGTAGCAGAAATTTTGGAAAAAGATATGCTGGACAAGAGTGTCAACAAATGATGCTTCAAGAAAGAAGTGAGTAAGTATGAAAAAAATTTCTTTACGAACGATTGTTATATCGCTCGTTAGTTTATTAGTTCTAGGAATCATTGCATTTTTCCTTTACCGTATGTATTAGAAATGCCAGGGAGCGCTGAAAAAGTAGAGGATTTTATTACTATTGAAGGAGTTAATGAGAAGAAGGAAGGGTCTTTTCGAGTAATGACGGTATTGTCACAACAAGCAACTCCTTTATTGGCACTTCAAACATTGCTTCCTCATGTTGAGATGATTCCAAAGGAAAAAGTGTATGGAACAACACCTAGTAAGGAATACAATAAAAATTCAGGAATATTATATGCAACAAGCTAGAAATGCAGCCATTTCAGTAGCGTATAAGGCAGTAGGGAAAAACTGTTGAAGAAGAATTTTTAGGTGTATATGTGATGACAGTAGTTCCTGAATCTGATTTTTAAAGAGAAGATTCAAGTGGGAGATATTGTGACAAAAAGTGGATGGAGTATCATTTTCATCTGCACAAGAAATGATTCAAGCCATTAGTGCTAAAAAAATTGGGGATAGTGTTACGATTGAAATCAATCGTAATCAAGAAATGATTGAAAAAAACAGGAGTCTTGGTAGAAAATCCTGACACAGGAAAAACCAATGTTAGGGATTCAATTAGTGACGCATTCAAAACTTCATGAATCTCCTAAAGTAGATTTTTGATCCACATGGGGTTAGTGGACCATCGGCAGGTCTGATGTTTACATTAGAAATTTATAATCAATTAACGGATAAAAAAATTTAAAAACAAGGTCGAATTGTGGCTGGTACTGGTACAATGAATGAAAAAGGGGAAGTTGGACGAATCGGTGGAGTGGATAAGAAATTAGTGGCAGCTGTTCGAGCAGGAGCAACTATTTTCCTAGCACCAGATGATGAAATTACGGATGAAATGAAAGAAAAAATCCTAATATTTTATCGAATTATGAAGAAGCTAAACGAACCGCTGAAAAGATAAAAATCCAACATTCAAGTGTATCCTGTAAAAAAATTTTGAAGATGCAGTAAAAATTTTAGAAAAATAAAATACAAAAACGTCATTTTTCGTATCTATAGTTAGAGGAGGGAAAAATGATGTTTTATTTTTATGCAAGTGAAAAAGGTGGTTGATGGAATATAAAAAGATTCTGTCAATTATTGGTGGTGTGTTAGTAGTTATCGTTATTATTCTTGTAGGAAGAGGAATGATGGCTTCACCTACGAAAAGAAAAAAAGTAATGGTAACGAATGCTGTGAATACAACAAGAGTGGAAGAAACAACTACGATGATACCACAAAAATTGTTATGTGGATATTAAAGGAGAAGTTCTAAGGCCCGGAGTGTATGAGTTTTTCTTGTGAGAGTCGCATACAAGAAGTGATTAAAAAAGGCAGGAGGATTTTACAGAAGATGCAGATGAAACAAAAATTAATTTAGCACAAAAAAATTACCGATCAAATGCAAATGATTGTCCCTAATTTACATTCTAAACAAGAAGGAGGAGTGACAGAGAAAATTCTGAAAAAGGAAACTCGTCTAATACGACTCTATCTAATTTCGAAAACAAGGAACGGTTAATATTAATACAGCAACTTTGGAAGAATTACAAACGATAAAGGGAATCGGAAAAGAAAAAAAGCAGAAGCCATTTTACAATATCGAAAAGAACATGGAGCCTTTCGTACAAAGGAAGACTTATTACAAGTGAAAGGAATTGGAAAAAAGCTTTAGAAGCGATTGAAAGCCAAGTGACTTTCCAATGAAGAAGTGGATTTGGATAACGGTCTTAGAGATTATAGTAGGGAAGTTTAATTCTTTCAGAGTCTTCATTTCTTTTTAAAAAGGAATTTATGTTTTGGTAGGGAATATGGACGTTCATTCTTCATTTTCCAATCTAAACAACAGCTGTTCTGGGTATTAATTCTACTCATTTCTGTTGGATTACGTTCTTATCAAGTCTATCATCCTACAATTGTTCCCGAAGGGGAGTTAACTGGGATCATACGATTAAACCGAGATAATTTGAAAATTAATGGAGACTTTGTAACGGGAATTGCTGAATTAGAGTTGACGTCTTCTAAACCATCAAGTGTTATTCCAATATAAACATGCATTCTGAAAAAGAGAAGCTCTATTTGAAGAGGAGGAAGCGGATCTCACTTTTATCTGTAATAGGGAAAGACGAAGCCTGTGAATGAACCTAAAAAATAGAGGGGATTTTAATGCACCAAGTTATTATCGGAGCATTGGGATTTTGCGTGTGTTTGAAGTCAGAGGATTTAAACAAATGACAAACGCTCCTTCATGGATGTCAGTCTTTCAAAAATTTGGCGTAGAAAATTTCTATTTGAAAAATAAATACTCAGCCAGAAAGTTTTGTTCGTACCTATGCTTTATTATTACTGTTCGGAAGAAACGAAAGATGTGGATGCAACAGTAATAGGGCATTATAAGAGACTGGGGATTATGCATGTTTTAGCTATTTCAGGACTTCATATTACATTATTTATTCATCTGCTTTGAAAAAGTATTATGGAAATGGAAAAATGACTCGAGAAACAAGTGTTGCTGTCATTATCGTTGGATTAGTCATTTATGGTTACTTTATTCATTGGAATATTAGTGGTACACGAGCGATTTTAATGTATATTTTTAGCGCAAATGTCTAAGAAGTTTCATTGGAAACTGACAACAGAGGATTGTTTGGGAATCATATTTTTGCTGTCACTGTTTTATCGAACAAGTATTATTGAAAATGTAGCTTTTCAACTTAGTTACGGATTAACGGCAATTTTATTATTGACGAGTTATTTTTGTCGAACATAATCTTAAAGGAAAAATGGAAGAAAACAATTTGTATTGCTTTTTAACTCTATCATTGCCTTGCCATTAATTTGTCACTATACGTGGAATATGCTAAGTATTTTTATTAGCTGGTTTAGTAGTTATACTGTTTGAAAAGCATCCTTATTCCAGGAATTTTTACTTTACGCTTTAGCAGTAGTATTAAATTGGGTGTGGATTTCTAATGGCATAGTTTTCTTTTTAGATACATTATTAAATGGATTGAATCAAATTTTTCTTTTTGTGAACAATTTTTGTTTTTTACGATTTACATTTGGAACATGGTCAACAGTAGCTTGGATATTGTATTGGATTACTCATTTATGTAGCTCTTGTTTGTTATGAAAAAAATCTTGGTTTCGTCCTTATTCAAGTATCGTTTTTGCATTTTGTTCTGTTATCATTGCACTTAGCATTCCTTATCATCTACATGAGCAAATCATCTTTTTGAGTACGGGTTCACAAGTTTCAGTATTGTATATTCCAAAAGGATTCAATCATGCTACTTTAATAGTGAGGGAGAAAGATTCATTCACAGATTCTAAGGGGAATGGCATTCGTAAACAATCTTTTTCTAAAAGCTATTACAAATAATATTTTAGTAGAAGGCATTTCTCAGTTGGATTCTATTGTACTAACGAATGCTAGTGTGGAAGATAGTGATGATTTGAAAGAGTTGATACAAGACTTTTTCAGTGAGGTGAGGTAGTCGTTTCTAAAAATCCGTCTGAAAAAGAGAACTTTTAGGAGAGTGGGACGTTTTGACACAATATCAAGAAATAGGGAGAGAGCAGTTACTTTCTGGGTGAAATGGGAATTGATTCCAGCAAATGGCAGTAAGAAAAGAAGTTCAAAGTTCTATGTTTTACAATCCATGGAGAACGAAATACTCATAGTAGAAGATAAGATGAAAAACTTTACCTAATAAAAGTGGACTTTGTGATTGCTTCAAAGAAAAATGCAGAAGAAATAGCTAAAAATAAATGGATTTACACAAATGCAAACGAATAGTTTAATGTTTAGAAAAAAAGGAAATGGGATGGTTCAAATCGCATATTAGTTCACGCTTCTTAGATCAGTTAGAACAACAAGTTTCACATATATGGATATCGCAAGAAGATGGAGCAGTTCATATGATGCAAGAAAAAGGCGTACGAAAAATTTCCATACGATAAAAAAGTCATAAAAGATGGTGAAACCATGGACAAAAAGAACACTTCACGATACACTAGACTAAGAGAAAGGGGAGTCATGAATGGAATTTCAAAAAGAAAAATAGAAGAAATTAAATCGGGGAAATTGTCGCTCATTTATATTGTTCAAGGAAAAGAAGATTATTTGCAAAAATTGGGCAAGACAAGTATTTTTAGAATCCGTAGTGGCTCCTGAAGATCAAGAATTAAATGTCGCTCGATTTAATATGGAAGAAATTTCTGTCCAAACAGCTATTGAAGATGCAGAATCTGTCCCATTTTTCGGAGATAGACGTCTAGTGATGATTGACAAGCCTATTTTTAACAGGTGAAAAAGAAAAAAAGCAAAAATCGATCATCAACTTGAAAGATTACAGTTTTTATTTAGAAAATCCATTAGACTCTTCTGTCGTTGTATTTTTGCACCATATGAAAAGTTAGACTCTCGTAAAAATCGTGAAAGCAATTAAAAAGTAGCAGTCTTATTAGATGCTTCTTCATTAGAAGAAAAAGATGTAAGAGCGATGGTCCAACATAAATTACAAGAACAGGGCGTTTCGATGGAAACTTCTGTTCTACAGTTATTTTTAGAAAAAAATTACACTATTCTCTAACAGATGCAATGAGAGAAATAGATAAGTTAATCTTGTCTGCTATGGATACAAAAGTGATTGATAGTAACTTAGTAGCAACATTAGTTCCAAAAAGTTTAGAACAAAATATTTTTGAACTAGGAGAGCTGTTCTTCGAAAAGATAGTAAAGTAGCGATTGAAATTTATCGAAGTTTATTATTACAAAAAGAAGATCCGATTAAAAATGAATGCCATTTTACTAGGAGCAATTTCGCTTGTTATTACAAGTAAGCTACTTACAAAAAGAAGGCTATCACGAACCTGAGATGCAAAAAGGTATTAGGGATTCACCCATATCGTGTAAAACTCGCTCTAGGACAATCTAGAAAAATTTTTCGATTGCTTTATTAGAAGTAGCGTACCGTTCATTAGTAGAAACAGAGTATGCATTGAAAACAGGACTTGGAATAAAAAGAATTGCAATTAGAAACATTTATTTTGAAGTTTTGTCAAAAGAGTGCATAGCAAGCAGATTGAAATGAAAATAAAAAAAGTACAAAAAAAGGCCGAGAATCATTTCTCAGGCTTTTTTTATTATTTGCTTAATTTTTGAAGCAAGACGTGATTTATCACGAGAAGCTTTTATTTTTGTGGATTAATCCTTTAGAAGCAGCTCCGTCGATTGCTTTGTGAGGCAGCACGTAATAATTCTTCAGCATTTTCAGCACCTTCAGCTACTGCAGCTTCAAATTTTTGATAGCAGTACGCATAGCAGAAGTTTGTGAGTTATTTGCTAGTGTTGACTTTTTGTTTGTACGAACACGTTTGATTTGTGATGCGATATTTGGCAAATGGGTTCACCCTCTTTCTTACATTTATATAATCACTGATCAGTTGTCTCCAACAGGAATTATTATACAAAAGTCCTTATAAAAAAAGCAAGTCTTGCGATGAAATAGTATATAAAATAAGTGGATTTGGAGGACTTTTCTATCAATGAAGAATCGATATTTTTGATAATTCACTCTGGTTTGTTTTCTACTTTGAGCATGCTATACTATTTAGGAATATGGAAAAAGGAGTGGACGAATGGATCATTTTGAATTACATTCTCCCTATCAACCGCAGGAGATCAACCACAAGCGATTAAAGATTAGTCTCTGGAATTTTAGAAGGAAAACATGAACAAACCTTACTAGGGGCAACAGGAACGGGTAAAACTTTTTACGATTGCTAATGTGATTAAAGAAGTGAATAAGCCAACTTTAGTATTAGCTCACAACAAAACATTAGCGGGGACAGTTGTATGGAGAATTAAAAGAATTCTTCCCGAATAATGCCGTAGAATATTTTTGTATCTTATTATGATTATTACCAACCTGAAGCCTATGTTCCTTCAAGTGATACGTATATTGAAAAAAGAATCTAGCGTCAATGATGAAATTGATAAATTACGCCACTCTGCTACAAGTGCTTTGCTTGAAAAGAAGAGATGTTATTGTTGTGGCCTCTGTATCATGTATTTATGGATTAGTAAATCCAGAAAAATTATCGAGAGCATGTTTTATCTTTTACGAGAAGGAATGGAAGTAGAACGTAATCAGCTACTTACTCGATTAGTAGAAATGCAATTTGAGCGAAATGATATTGATTTCCGAAGAGGTAGTTTTCGTGTAAGAGGAGATATTGTAGATATTTTTCCCTCCAGGTCACGATTCTTCTGCCATTCGTGTGGAATTTTTTTGGTGATGAAATTGAAGCATTAAAAGAAATTGATGTTTTAACAGGAGAAGTGAAAGCTACCGTAGAACATGTACCGATTTTCCTGCAGCTCACTTTGTGTCGAATGAAGATGAAATTAGTCGAGCAGTTTCTACGATTAAAGCAGAATTGAAAGAACGTTTAGAAGAATTAAGAGAAAAATAACCAATTATTAGAAGCACAACGATTAGAACAACGAACGAACTATGATATTGAGATGTTACTAGAAATGGGCTATTGCAATGGAATTGAAAATTATTCAAGACATATGGACGGAAGAAAAACCAGGCGAAGCACCGTATACCTTATTAGACTTCTTCCCAGAAGATGCCTTTATATGTTGTTGATGAGTCTCATATTACAATGTCACAAATTAGAGGAATGTTTAATGGAGACCGAGCTCGTAAAGAACAGTTAATTCAATATGGATTCCGATTACCGAGCGCTTTGGATAATCGACCATTACGATTTGAAGAATTTGAAGAAAGAATTCCACAAATGATTTATGTTTCTGCAACTCCAGGACCTTATGAAAATGGCTCATACTCCAACCGTTACAGAACAAATTATTAGACCTACAGGATTATTAGATCCATTAATTGAAGTTCGACCTATTAATGGACAAATTGATGACTTAATCCGTGAAAATTCATGATCGAATTGAAAAAGAATGAACGTGTATTTATTACGACATTAACGAAGAAAAATGTCAGAAGATTTAACCGATTACTTAAAAAGAAGTCGGCATTCGTGTGAAATATCTTCATAGTGATATTAAAAACATTAGAAAGAACAGAAATTATTCAGAAATTTACGTCTGGGCGAATTTGATGTATTAGTCGGCATTAACCTATTAAGAGAAGGGTTAGATGTTCCAGAAGTATCTCTTGTTGCCATTTTAGATGCGGATAAGGAAGGCTTTTTAAGAAGTGAACGTTCTTTAGTTCAAACAATTGGACGTGCCGCAAAGAAATGCGAATGGTCGAGTGATTATGTATGCTGATAAGATTACAGATTCTATGAAATATGCCATTGATGAAACCAATCGTCGTAGAAGTATTCAAGAAGCTTATAATAAAGAACATGGAATCACTCCGAAAAACGATTCATAAAAAAATATTCGTGATTTAATTGCGATTACTCATGCAGTTGAAAAAGAAGAAACACATCAGACTGATTTCAAACAAATGACGGCTCAACAAAGAAGGGAAGCTATTGAGTGATGGAATTAGAAATGCGTGCTGCAGCTAAAGACTTGAACTTTGAAAAAGCTGCACAACTTCGAGATATGATATTAGAACTTCGTGCGCAATATAAATTATAGGAATAAGGATACAAGAGGAAATGAATTTTTAAGAACATTGAATGTTTGTAAGGATGAAGCATTCATTCAGAAGTGTGTCGGAAATAGCTACAAAATGTGTTCGTTAGAAGGACGATTTCTTTACATTTTTAGAAACATTCGATATAATTTTTCATCACATAGACTTATAGTAAAGAGGAGATTCATTATGGTAAATATTGCAATTGTAGGTGCAACAGGTGTTGTAGGGTACAAAAAAATGATTGAAAGATTAGCAGAAAGTAACCTTCCAGTGGAAAATTTATACTTATTAGCTTCTGCTCGTTCAGCAGGAAAAGTATTACAATTTAGAGGAAAAGATTATGTTGTCGAAGAATTAACAGAAAATTTCTTTCAAACGTGATATCGATTATGCGATTTTCTCTGCTGGTGGAGGAACTTCATTAAAATTTGCCCCAATCGCAGAAAAAAAGATGGCGTAATTGTCATTGATAATTCAAGTGCATGGAGAATGGATTCTGAGATTGACTTAGTAGTTCCAGAGTGTAATGCACCAACATTAGAAAGAAAAATTATTGCGAATCCAAACTGTTCTACAATTCAATCAGTAGTGCCATTAAAACCACTACATGAAGCGTTCGGCTTGAAGAGAGTCGCTTACACAACTTATCAAGCAGTATCTGGTTCAGGACAAGCGAGGGATTAATGATTTAGTCAATGGAGAAAAAGGATTAGCGCCAACAAATTATCCTCATCCAATTTATAATAATGTATTACCGCATATTGATGTTTTCTTAGAAAAATGGTTATACAAAAAGAAAGAAATGAAAATGATTCAAGAAACTCGTAAAATTTTAGGGGTTAGATGAATCAGTGGCCATTACTGCAACTTGTGTGCGTGTTCCTGTTATGAATTCACATTCAGTAGAGATTAATGTCACTTTTGAAAAAGATACTACTCCAGAAGAAATTCGTGAAATTTTTATCAAAAGCTCCTGGTGTCGTAGTAGTGGATAATCCTGCTAATAATGAATATCCAACACCTTTAATGGCAACTGGTCATGATGAAGTGTACGTTGGAAGAATTCGTCGTGATATTTCTCAACCGAATAGTTTCCATATTTGGTGTGGGAGATAATATTCGTAAAGGTGCAGCAAGTAACGCAGTACAAATTGCGGAGTTAATTGAAGAGAAAAGAACTACGTAGAAAATGACTTTTCTGAGGTAGCACTTGGACGCCAGAAGCCCCTTCGGGTCTTCTTGGATAAAAATTGAGCCTAGGGTCTCAATTTTTCCCTGTACTAGAAGCCAGGGGCTTCTAGTACTCGTGCTTCAGGGAAAAGTTATTTTCTACTTTTTGGCGTGAGTGTAATGAGAGGGCGTATGAGAGTATGACTTTTCCTGTGGTAGCACTCGTGCTACATCGATAGAGCTAGTGTAAAAACTTTTTGAAACATTAGTTTTCGAAAAGTTTGTATTATTTGCAATTTTATTAGACTTTGTTACAATTTAATTGAGAAATTTTTGGATAAGGAGTAAGTTTTTTTGAAAAACATTATGGAAATATGCTAGTTATTATAAGAAAGTTTGCTAGCACCTTTATTTAAATTATTAGAAGCTAGTTTTTGAACTATTTGTGCCATTAGTGATGGCGCAATTAATGGATGTTGAGTGCTCAAAAATCGCCCGTCCTATATTCTAACGATGTGTGGTTTGTTAATGATTCTTGCAATTATTGGTTTAGTCGTTTCGATTACTGCACAGTATTTTTGCTGCTAAATCAGCGACGGGCTTTGCTAAGAAATTACGTTATGCTTTTATTAGAAAAAAATTACAACATTAGATTTTTCAACTATCGATCAACTTGGAACGGATTCACTTATTACAAAAATGACAAGTGATATTCAACAAGTTCAAACAGGTTGGAATTTATTTTTACGCTTATTACTTCGCTCACCTTTTGTAGTGTTTAGGGGGCAATGATAATGGCGTTTGTTGTAAATGTACAAGCAGCTTGGGTATTTGTTGTGACGATTCCTGTTTTAACGATGATTATTTATGCTATTTTATTAAAAACAATTCCTTTATTTACAAAAAGTACAAGAAGGAATGGATCGTATCACTCAAAAAAACAATGGAGAATTTAACAGGAGTGAGAGTTCTTCGAGCTTTTTAATCGAGTAGAAATGGAACAAAATACTTTTCTAGTTGAGACAGAAGCATTAGCGAATCAGCAAAAATTCGTCAGTCATTTATCCAGTTTAACGAATCCAATAACGATGATTATCGTTAATATCGCGATTATTGTGTTATTACAATTAGGAGCTGTACAAATTGATACAGGGAATCTTAACAAAGGGACAAGTAATTGCGTTAGTCAATTATATGTCGTCAAATTTTGTTAGAGCTCATTAAATTAGCTAATCTAACGATTCAAGTAACACGTTCCATTGCAAGTGCAAAGAGAAATTGAAGAAATATTGACGATTGAACAACCAGATGAGTTTGCAAAAGAGTTGGATAGCTTATCGGCAAAAAGAAGAGACAGATATTATACTTTCATTTGAAAATGTTTCTTTGAAATATGAAGGAGATAGTCATGAAGTATTAGAAAACATAACGTTCTCTCTAAAAAGGGGAAACTTTAGGGCATTATTGGTGGAACAGGAAGTGGGAAAAACTTCACTGATTTCGTTGATTCCTAAATTTTTATCGACCAATAAATGGAACGATTCGTGTTTGGGCAACCCTTAGAAACTATTCCAACAGAAGAAGTGAGACAGAAAATTGGAATTGTTCCTCAAAAGGCAGCTTTATTTAGAGGAACGATTGCTGAAAAATTTAAGATGGGGAAATGCAGATGCTACAACTCAAGAATTATATGAAGCCTTAGAAATAGCCCAGGCAAAAGAAATGGTTGAACAAAAACCAAATCAATTAGAGTATGTATTGGAACAAGAAGGAAGAAATCTATCTGGTGGACTAAAAACAACGCTTAACGATTGCGCGAGCTATCGTTAGAAAACCAGAAGATTTTTAATATTAGATGATAGTTTTTCAGCTTTAGATTATGCAACAGATGCAGCATTAAGAAAAAGCCATTTCAAAAGCTCCATTTAAAACCAACAACAATCATTGTCTCTCAAAAGAGCGAGCTTCAGTGATGCAAGCTCATCAAATCATTGTGATGGAAAAAGGAAAAATCGTAGGGAATTGGAACGCATGAAGAGTTACTAGAAACAAATGCGATTTATCAAGAAATAACTGCCTCACAATTTTCAAAAGGAGGAACAGACCTCATGAAGCATGAAAAAGGGAAGTATATAAAAATTATTTCCTTTATTTAAAACCCTATCGTTTTGCTTTTTACTATTTTTCTTTGTTTTTAGCAATGATGAGTGTGTTATCTAGTGTATGGATTCCAAAGTAATTGGTCAAACAATTGATGCGATGATAGGAGTGGGAGAGGTACAATTTTTGATTGTAACAAATGGTTTATTATGGATTTTTATGCTAGTACTCATTAGTATGGCGAGTCAATATGTGATGAGTTTGTGTCATAATCATATTGCTTATGGTATGGTGAAGTCATTGAGGGATGATGTCTTTATTCATTTATCTAAAAATACCTCTGAGTTATTTAGATATCAAAAGCACACGGATCTCTTCAAAGTATTGTAATCTCGGATACTGGAGCAAATGGCGGATGGATTATTACTTGGATTTTTCCCAATTATTTACAGGAATCTTAACAATTATTAGTACATTATTTTTGGATGTTTAGTATTCAACTGACAATGACAGTAGTTGTTCTTCTTTTAATGCCTATTTCATTTGTTGTTGCATCCTTTATTGCTAAAAGACTTATCATCTATTTCATGATCAATCAACATTAAGAGCTGAACAAACAGCCTTTACTCATGAAAACAATAACGGGGATAAAAAGTAGTTCAAGCCTACAGTCAAGAAGAAAATGTGTTAGAAACTTTTTGATGAGATAAACGAAAATTTAGCGGACCGTTCTTTGAAAGCTATTTTTATTCTTCTATTACGAATCCAGCAACTCGTTTTGTGAACAGCTTAGTGTATACGGTAGTAGGATTAGTGGGGAGCATTTTTGTCTTGAATTCTCAATTAAGTATTGGACAATTGGCAGCATTTTTAACGTATGCGAATCAGTATACAAAACCATTTAATGAAAATTTCAGGGGTGATGACTGAGTTTCAAACTCAATTGCTTGTGCAAGTCGTGTATTTGAGCTGATGGAAGAGCCTATTGAAATGGAAGAAGAAAAAGAAACCAATTACCAGAAATGATTAAAGGAGAAGTCCTATTTGAGCATGTGTCATTTTCTTATCAAAAGATCAATCACTAATCGAGAATTTTTCTTTAGAGGTAAAACCTGGAGAAAAATTGCGATTGTAGGACCAACTGGAAGTGGAAAGAGTACACTGATTAATTTATTAATGCGATTTTATGAGGTAGATAAAGGGAATATTACAATTGATGGTATCTCTATAAAAGACATGAGTAGGCAGCAACTCAGACAATTATTTGGAATGGTCTTACAAGAAACTTGGTTGCAATTAGGAACAATTCGAGAAAAATTTATTATTAGGAAATCCCAATGCAACAGACAAAGAAATTCAACGAGTATTAATCCAATGCCAATTAGATAAAATGATTGAAAAGCTACCACAGGATTAGAAACACCTCTTCAACGACAAGGAGAAGATTTCTCACAAGGACAGCGACAACTCTTGTCTATTGCTAGAGTAATGCTAAGCCAGCCATCGATGCTCATTCTTGATGAAGCGACTTCTTCCATTGGATACAAGAACAGAGTTGAAAAATTCAACAAGCTTTTCAAACATTAATGGAAGGAAAAACAAGTTTTCATTGTGGCTCATAGACTTTCAACGATTCAAAATGCAGATAAAATATTAGTGTTGAAAGATGGGCAAGTCATTGAACAAGGAACACATGAAGAACTGATTGCAAGGCAAGGGTTTTACCAACATCTTTATCAAAGCCAATGGATGAATGAGTAAGAGTTTACTTTAATAGAATAATTTTATACAATGAATACAAATAGAAATTTAAAAAGAAAGGAAATGACTGTGATGACGGTGAAAAGAAGAACTAAAATGGATTTTTAAACCATTTAAATGTCGATGAGTTAGATGATGAACAAGCAAATGCTTTGATTTCGGTTATTTATTTATTTAAAGATAGTGTCATTCCTACCAAAGAAGAATTAAAAAGCGATTGATAAATATGAAAAGGGTGATATGGAATTTGTTGATTTTGAATCATTCATGCAAATGAAATGGGCTTTTGAATTATGAAATCTATCCGATTAAGTAAACAAGCAGAAAAATTTTTGAGAAAACAAGATAAAATAAGCTTTTAATCGTATTATGGCAGCTATTTATCATTTACCAAAAGGAAATGTAAAGAAATTGCAAGGATTTGACTCTATGTACCGTTTAAGAGTCGGTGATTTTCGTGTTTTTGTATAATGATAAAGGTGAAATTTTGGATATTATAAAAAATTGGAAATCGTGGAGAGTGTTTATAACCGATTATAAGGAATAACTTTTTAAGTTTAAAAAGACTTTTCTTCAGTAGCAGAACATGTCGTAAGCTACGAGGAAAAAGTCTTTTGATTTTTGTTTGAGAGAAGTATTAAGCTTGGAATTCTTCTAAAGCTAAGCTAGCTTCTTCCCACTCCATCATTACTTCTTCTAATGATTCATTCAAGGTTTGTAAAGTTTGTTGAAGTTCACTTGAACGAGTAGGGTTCGTATAAACTTCTTCTAACGTTAATTCTTCGTGAACGGAAGAGATTTCTTGTTCGATTTGATGAAGTTTTTCTTCTAGTTGTTCTACTTGTCTTGTCAGAGTGCGAAGTTGTTTTTGTTCTTCTTTTGAACTTAAGTAATTTTTCTTTGTATCGGTTAAAGCTACTTCTGTTTGAACGACAGGAGTGTCTTCTTCTTGTTTTAAGGCTTCAAGCTCTTGTTTCTTTTTCAATATAGTAATCGTAATCTCCCAAATATAGGGTACTTCCTTCAGGGGTGATTTCTAAAATAGAAGTTGCCACTTGGTTAATGAAATAACGGTCGTGTGAAACAAAAGCAAATTGTTCCATCATATTCAATGAGCGCTTGTTCAAGAACTTCCTTGCTATCGATATCTAAGTGGTTCGTTGGTTCGTCGGTAATAAGAAATTATCATGTTCTAATGAAAGTTTTGCTAAAAGCAAGTCTTGCTTTTTCTCCCCCACTTAATTGAGCCGTAGACTTTTTCAACATCTTTTTCCTGAAAATAAGAAACTTCCTAAAAATCGTACGAATATCTTTTTCGGGCATCGTTGTATGTCGGCTCCAAAGCTCTTCTAAAAACAGTTGTTTTAGAGTTTAATCCAGTTAAATTTTTGATCATAGTAACCGACTTGAACATTAGCTAATGAACTTTCTCCCTGCAATCCATGGAATTTCGTGTATCAGAGATTTTTAATAATGTTGATTTTCCGATTCCGTTTGGGACCAACAATCGCAATCGCTTCTTGTTTGCGGATGTTTAAATTGATGGGGCCTGCTAGTGCTTGTCCGTCATATCCAATAATTGCATCTTGTACATTTAAAACTTGATTCCCAGATTCTTTTTGAACAGAAAAATGAAAAACGAGCAGATCGTGAATCTGACTGTGGTTTTTCGATTCGTTCCATCTTTTTCTAATTGTTTTCTACGAGATTGTGCTCGTTTTCGTAGTAGAGGCACGAACAATATTTTTCGCAACAAATTCTTCTAATTTTTGAATTTTTCTCTTGTTGTTTTTCATAAGCTTTTTGTTGTAGTAAAGAAGCGGTTTTTCGCGTTCAGTAACATAGTATGAATAATTGCCCTTATAATATTCGCAAGTGTGATGATGAATTTCATATACTTCTTGACAGACTTTATCTAAAAAGTATTGGTCATGGCTGACAATCAGTAGTGATATGGGTGAAGATTTTTAAGTAGTCTTCTAACCATGTTAATGTTTCAATATCTAAATGGTTTTGTAGGTTCGTCTAAAATTAAGAGATCATGTTTTTCTAATAAAAATTTTAGCTAAGGCTAAACGAGTTCTTTGTCCACCGGATAATTGTTGAATAGGCTTATCATAATCTTCAGGATAAAATTGGAATCCATGTAAGACAGATCGGATTTCTCCTTCATAGCCATAGGCATTCATCTTATTTAATTGTTCCTGTAAATCATCGTAACGTGTTAATGTTTGTTGGTAGAGTGATTCATTGGCTAATACGTCTGGATTTCCTAATTTATCAGCTATTAAAAAGAGCTTCTTTTTAGAGCTTCGACTCCTTTAAATAATTCAATCATTTCTTCCCAAATGGTATTCTCAGAATCGACTGAAGCATATTGATCTAAGTAACCGATGGAAAGGTCTTTTTCTTACTCACCATTCCTAAACTAGGTTCTTCAATTCCTGCTAAAATTTTTAATACAATGTTGATTTTCCTGTTCCGTTTCTTCCCACTAATGCAATACGAGAACGTTCTTGGACTTCAAGGGAAATATTTTCAAATAGTACATCTGGGCCAAAATGTCTCGCTAGCCCTTGTCCTTGTAATAAAATCATGTCATAATCCTCTTTCTATGCAGTTTCAAATTTATTCTATCATACATATGGTAAGTACAAAAGTTTTTAATGTTTTTGCAAATGTAAGATTGAAAAAATCACAAAGTTTATAAAAGGTATTTTTATGAGGGATTATGTATAATAAAAATTTACAAATGTAATAATTTATGTAAAAATAAAGCATATTCCTTGTGAAATTTATGAAACTTATGCTAGAAATGTTTTTGAAAAATGATACAAAGGGAGATTGAAAAATGAAAAAAGTTGAAATTCCAAAAGCTACAGCAAAGCGCTTGGCAATTTATCATCGTTATTTAAGATTTTTACATGATGCAGGGAAACGTCGTATTTCTTCAACAGAATTATGAAGCAGTAAAAGTTGATAGTGCAACAATTCGTCGTGACTTCTCATATTTTGGAGCGTTAGGAAAAGCGTGGTTATGGTTATGATGTGGAGTATTTATTAGATTTCTTCAGTCAACAATTAAATCATGATCGTTTAACAAATGTTGCTTTAGTTGGAGTGGGTAATTTAGGTCAAGCCTTATTAAACTCATAATTTCCACCAAAAGTAATCATGTAAGAATTAGTGCTGCGTTTAGAAGTGAGACGAAGGTATGGTAGGTAAAATCGTGAGTGGAGTACCTGTTTATTCTATGGACGATTTGGTTGAACAAATTCGTGTACAACAAATTCAAGTGGATGATTTTAACAGTTCCTCAAGAGGTTGCTCAAGAAACTGTTAATTTTATTAGTGGAAGCTGATGTTCGTGGTATTTTTAAACTTTACACCGCTTCGTTTAACTGCACCGGATCATATTCGTGTTCAAAATGTTGACTTAACAAATGAATTGCAAACTTTGATTTATTTCTAGACAATAACAATAATAATCTAATTGTAGAAACATCTTGTAAATGTGGAGCATTTATGAGATGTTTTTTATCGTAAATGACTTTATCTATAGTAGCAAAGGACGGCAGCAAACCTTTCGGTTTCATGCCTAAACTTTGAGCCTGAAGTCTCAAAGTTTCCAGTATTAGAAGTCGAAGCTGACTTCTAGTACTAGTGCTACTATGAAAGTCATATTCTTAGAATACTATTTTACTAAAAACACTACTTTGAGATATAGTGAACAATAATGGTAAAAGGAGAGATTGAATATAGCGAGCTTACTAAAAATTATTCCAATCAATACCAAAGAAAATTCTTTTTGCTCATTGTTATTGGGATTAGGGTATTACGGCATTGGATGGGATTGTAATTCCTTATTTTATTTCCATTTAATCGAAGTGGGAACTTCTAAAAATATTTCGGAGTTTAGGTACTTATTTCGATTGTTGGGATATTAGGGGTATGGTTTTGTTCGTTTTGGAGTGTTTATTTGGGATGAATTTCAACAACAACTATTAAAAACTATTGACGATTCAGACGAAGGAAAAACTGATTACGAATTATTATGCAGGAAATTTTGAGACCAACTGAAGTGGAATCCATTTTATTAACGGAATGGAATGTGATCCAACAACAAGGAATTGTTTCACTCATTAGTTTTGTATGTTGTCTGACTTTTTCGTTTATTACCTTTATTTATATTGCGATTTTAGATTTGAAAATGACGATTATTTTCTTAGCTTTTGCGATTTTACCTTTGCTAATTCCTCATTTGTTTACGAAGAAGATTAAAGTTAAGGTAACAAGAGTGGTCGCAGAATAATCAACAATACATTGCACGACAACATGAGTTCATTGATTATAAGCGTGTAATTAAAATTTTTCGAGTAGAATCAATTGCCATTTCAAATTTGACAAGTAAAATTCGTGCAACGGAAGAAGATTATTATCAGATGAATCCTCTGCGTTTCTTTCAAAAATATTAGCTGAATTTAGTGTCAGGAATTAGTTCTTTTTGTTCCTTTAGACTTGGAGTGTATTTCTCTATTCAGGGTGATTTGAAAATTATCCGTTGTTATGGCGATTTATTTAGCAAGTGATCGTATTATTAGTCCATTATTAAATGGGATGGATTTTTATCAAAAATGAATACTACGATTCCAATGGTTCAACGGATGAATAAATACTTGGAATTTGAGCCGATGAAGGAAGAAGAAGTACTTGTCACAGATGTTTTTCCTATTCAGTTAACGAATATTCATTTGAACGTAAAAAGAACATACTGATTTTTGAACAGTTATACTTTATGATGAATAAAGGAGAACGAATGTTATTAATGGGGCCTTCAGGAAGTGGGAAAACAACTTTATTAGATTGTATTTATGGAGATATTCATCCACAAGCTGGGCAAATCAGCTTTGCCGGGAGTTGAGGCTTCAGGGAAGAATAATGCCTTTCAAAAAGCTAAGATTGGTTATTTATCCAAGAATCTACTATTTTCATGAATTCATTAGCGTTTAATCTAACCCTTGGTGAAGAGTATTCTGTAGAACAGATGAAAAGTGTTTTAAAAAGAAGTTCATTTATCTTATTTACTTGAACGATATGATTTAATGGATGAAACTGTAAACTTAGTGGATCATTTATCTGGAGGAGAAAAAAAGCCCGATTATGCTTAGCTCGTTTTACTGCTTCGTTCATATGAATTATTATTAATCGATGAATTTTTCTTCTGCAGTGGATGAAGAAACTACTACTTTTATTCGAGACCTATTAAAAAGAAAAGACAAATTAGTTTCATAGAAATTTCTCATCGTATGCCGAAACATCCAGAGGACTATCATAAGATTTATGTGTTGGAAGATGGGAAGTTGTCTATTAAGTAAAAGTACTTTGAGTAATAATATTGATTGTTATTTTGCTGTGTTTGTCAACTTGTTGGATTGTAAAAATTAAGATGGTGATGTATACTTTGTTTGTAGAGTGAGAAGGAGGTTATGTTATGGCAACAGAAAGTTTCACAACTAATATTATATTTAATCATAATCACACAGATGCATTGGTTAAAGCGCTGAAAAATAATCAAAAAGCCTAATTTAACCGAAGTTTCTGCTGAGACTTTAAGAGGAAAAAGAAGAAGTATCAAATTTTTGTTCGCCAGTTAAAGGAGTCTAAAAAGTGAAATATCAAATTTTAACTTTTTACGACAATTAATGAAGAATTATCTGATTATGAGCTGACTGAAATAATTAATAAATTTAAAAAGTATTTCACAACAAGATGGAAAATCAAATGATGTGGAATACTTTTTGCATAATAAGACGATTCATTTAGAAAAAGTAGGAGCTTCTACGACTTATTTGGTGTTTGATCAAACGATAAATTTGTTAGGTTACTAATGAGATTTACAAATATACAGTTATTTATTAGGGCAAATCGGAAGAAATTTTTAATGATCAGCATACTATTAAAGGACAAGATTTACTGACATTAGCTTATAAGAAGTTACAGGAGGCATGTATGATTGTTGGGTCTAAATAATGGCTATTTAGATGGGATTGAGCGGATGTTGGATCTTGCTAGTCATTAGGTGGTGTCTTAATGAGCTTAGAAGAATTTAGACAAGATGAGTTTGACCCTAGCCTGAAAACGAACCATTCGTTCCTTACATCGAGGAGGCTTCAGAGGAACCGTAATCTATCTTGATGGGCGACCAGAGTGGAGCAGGTAAGACAACGATTCACCGTATCAAACAAAAGGAATTTCAAGGAACATCATTATCATTGATTGAATAGTTACCGATCTCAGCAACCAAATTATCTTGCTTTGCAGGAAACATACAGCAAGGACAGTGTGGAATATATGAAGCAATTTGCAGGAAAAAAATGGTGGAACATCTTGTGGATGAACTGAGCCAATTGGGCTATCATTTGTTAATTGAAGGGAACGCTAAGAACCACGGAAGTCCCTCGAAAGACAGCTCAATTATTGAAATCAAAAGGTTATCAAGTCTCATTAGCCTCAGTGCGACGAATCCTGAGGTTGTCCTATCTCAGCACCTTGATCCAGTTATGAAGAACTCTATGTGATAGATTCAAGTTAAGCCAGAGCAACCCGAAGGAACACCATGATTACATTTGTGAATCATTTAGTTGAGAATGTACAGGAGTTAGAAAGTGAATAAATATTCAGGTCGATTCAAATTGATTAGAGAGATAGGAGTTGTGTCTTTGATTCTGAAACAGATGAAGGTTCCAGCAGCAGAAGTTCTCCAAGACGGCCTTTTGGAAATTGGAGACAAGGTTGATGCGGAGATGTTAAAGGCAGGAGTAGGAACGGTTGAATTAGATTAATACTATATAGCCTTGTTGTTTATTAAATATATTAGGAGTAGATTATGGAATTTAAAAAGTTGGTAATTGAAAACTTTCGTAATTTTAAATCTATTGAGATTGATTTATCGAATAAAAATGTGATATTTGGAATGAATGATTCGGGAAAAACAAATCTTTTATTTGCAATAAGATATTTGTTAGATCAGAACTATCAGAAACAAGGTTTTATTAAATCAGATTATCATAAACACGATATTAGTAGACCTATAAAATACAACTCGAAGTTGATTTTGTCTGATAGAGAAGAGGGAAAAGTGGGAGTCACTGAGAGTCTTCGCATTCACGTCTATTAATTTCAACAGTTGCTGGAGCAAGAAAAAATTCCAGTTTAGATACATTCTTCATTTCCTTGGAGGCAATATATGATGAGAAAGAGTTGTTTGGAAATCCGGTATTAAGTTGAGGGTTCTACTTTAGATGACTTAATGAAAGTTCCCAATATGGTGCAAGAAGTGATATTGATAAGATTTTCCAAATAGTCTATGTAAATCCTGCTATCGAGATGGATGCATTTTTAGCGAAAATAGAAAATTATTGTTCTCAGATGATACTAAGACTGACGAAGATGTGGAGTTTGAGAAAGCAATCGAGAGTAGTATTAGTGAATTAAATAAAAATATTTCTAATTTAAGTTTAATCACGAGGGTTCAATCACAACTAACTGATGCCTACAAAAAGCTATCGTAAAGAAGATTTAGAGATAAAAATTCAATCAGAAATATCAATTTCAGGCTATTTAGATAATCTTACACCATACATCAATTGGAATGGAGACACTCAAAATTATCCAACATCTGGAGATGGCCGAAAAACTCTTATCATATGCTATTAATCATTTGATTTCAGAAAAACAGTACAGTAGTAAAGTGATAATTTATCTAATAGAGGAACCAGAGAATAGTTTACACAGATCAGTACAAAGTATCGCTTTCTAAACAGCTTTTTATTCAGATATATACGAATACTTCCTTCTTAACAACGCATTCGGCAGAAGTGCTTTTATGAAATGAATAATACTCAACTCATAAAGATAACTAATCAACAGGAATCAACAGGACATTCTTCATACTACAAGGTGCCAAGTGAGTTTTCAAATTTAAAGAAAAATTGAATAAATCCTTTAGCGCAGTCTATCTTCTATGATAGGGTTCTTTTTGGTTGAAGGTCCGTCAGAATACTACCTATTTTTGCTATTTTTGAATATCTTAGACCTGATTTTGAAGCGGAAGGAAAAATACTTGTTACAAGTCGACGGTATTAATTTTAAACCGTATGCAAAAACTGTATAGAGAATTAGAACAGATGTGAAGACAGATAATGACTTAGAAAGCCAGTCGAAGTAATAAGCATGAATTTTCTCCAATAGGTTTCAATCGGTGTATTGAGCTTCTTGGTAGTAATACAGTTTCTAAAATAGATAGTTTTCAAATCGATTTCTCTTCAAAGGATGAGAGAGAACAGAATATAAAAGCTAAAAAGAAAGAATTGTATACTATGGATACTTTAGTATCTCAATTGAATTCAAAGAGGCTATATATATCAGAGATTGATTTAGAAAACGATTTAGCTAAGGTACTGTCCGAAAGCGAGAGAAATGGAATGAATGTATCAGATTTTTGTGAACAGTTACAAAGTAGTAAGCAGTATAATATGTTGGAATATATTGATGGGGACCTTACTCAAGAAATTGCACACAAATTGTGAAATCAGAGTATTTTAAAGTATCTAGCGGAGTTTTTAGACTATGAGTGATATTGCTACACGAGATAGAAACTATCAAAAAGAGTTATTAGAGTATCAAGGAAACATTCTAATTTTTAGCTAACGCAGGTTCGGGAAAAACAACTTTAGCTGAAAAGCTAAAAAGCGATTCTAAAAAGCTAGATAATTATCAAAACTAGCAGCAATAACTTTCACTCGGAACGCAACTGAAGAAATAAAACAGAAATTAGTTAAAATTCCAGAAAAATGTTGTTGTATCTACTATTGATTCATTTTTAGATAATGAGATTATTCTCCTTTCCTTGATCAAAGATATAAAGTTGCAACGTCGTTACAGTTTAGTTTTCAGCAAGAATACAAGTTTAATAATTTCGATATTGGACTAAGTCAAATAATGCAAAATGGTATTTTTGCTACTTATGATAATCCGACCGCTCGGCAAGGTAAGAATTTTTAAATGTGAAGTTGCTTTAGATATACTAAAAATATTGAGTCTGCATCAGAGTATCTAAAGTATAAATTCAATTCACTTTTATATCGATGAGTTTTCAGGATTGTGATCAATCTATGAATGATTTATTCATGTATTTAAAAAGATGAACTGGGAATTCGATTATTTATTGTAGGAGATGATAAACAATCAATTTATCAGTGGAGAGGAGCTTCGTCTAGATATATTAAAATTTATGGGAAAACGAAAAATGATTTTAAAAAAGCGAGGTTTATTGGTAATTTTTAGGAGTTTACCTAAAATTGTGGATTTTTCATTAGCTCTAACTCAGGGGGACAAATAAATTTTTATTAATAAATTAGGGATCTATTTTTATATTTAAAGGCTGAGCAGTATTCTTTAAAAAGAAGATATTATCAGATTTTTAATAGAGAATGGCGACATAAATTTGAATGAGCAAAATTATTTTTAATTGGAAATAATCAACATATATTTTTGAAACAGCAACACAACTAGGTAGATATATTCCCAAACCAATTTGATTATGTCAGAAAAATCCTTTTATAGAGTGTACCAATAGTATTTTTACAATCTTTGGCTCAATATTATTTTCTTGATGACTTCTCTGAATATGATGTATTAAACAATCTTTTTCCTGATTATATGATGATTTTAGGAGAGGATTATTAAAAATGAAAAAGCTTTGCGTCAAATTCCTGAGCGCTTGCTTATCGAAGATATAGCTTCATACCTAGGTATATCAATTACACAGTTTGGAGATAAATTAGAAAGTCAAATATTACTTGATGTTTTTAATTGATGATGAGAATAGAAGATTATTTGATACTAGTTCATTGAAAAATAATTTATTAATGACTACTCATAGTTCAAAAAGGTCTAGCTTCAGATACTGTGGTAATTTTTGTTGAATATTTAATTGACAGGTATAAACATGAGTTAAAAATTTTGAGGACCATTATGTTGCAATAACTAGAGCAAAGTCAAAAGGTAATTCTTATTGATAACGAGACAAATTATGCTAGACGAAATAAATAGATTGTTAAGTAATAATAACGGTAATTTTTCTTTTGAAGATTTCATAGAAAGAAGGAATTTATGATTAGTCTGAATCACGATACTCTACATTTTGATATTACAGGTATTTTGGGTTCTGAAATTAATCAGCATATTGATTTTTATAATGCTGGAGTTGATGAATCCTATACGACAATATAACGGTGAAAGTATTGTGTTATCTATTTTATGAATACTAAAATCACAATTAAATAAAGGCTATAAGTATTTTAATTCTAAAAAGATTTTTGGGTTTTGAGCGTTAAATAATGCCCATAGCTATTGTAATAGTATAAATAGAGCGAGTAGAGCATTAGTAGGAGCACCAAATTATGGAAATATGAGGTCACTGCTTTATGATAAAGATTATAGGACTGAGGCAGAAATATGAAGAGAATATAATTGTCTTAGCTGTGAATAATCGATTAGTGAGATGACAAGTCAAGAGTATCATTCACGTGCTGGTAAGTTACTTCAAGGTAGTAGAGCATTTTACCTCCAATCAGGAAAAGGAACTGCAAAAGAATATATTAAACTTTCTAAAGGGTTTCCTAGAAAAAGTTTAGGGACTCTATATTTTTGAAGAATATCTTGTTAAATATTTAAAATAATAGAGAGCGTTTAGCTCTCTCTCCTTCTACAACTTTTTAATAACTTCATATTTAAATTGTTCATTCATGTTTAGATAATCCTCCATACAAGCCCTCCATAATATTAGAATGAATTTATTGTAACATTATTTGGGATATTTTTACTTGTGTTTCATTGAGATATTATCACTTGTGTTTGACAGCGTAAATGATTCAATATATATCGTTGACAAATAGTTGATTTAGAATTAGAATCAAGTTAGTTAATTAACTAATTTGATTATGAAAGGGGAAAATGTATATGTTTAATATAAAAATGGAATGGTAATCAAGTAACAAAAGAAACAACATCAGGATTGTTTAAAAAGGAAATTGGGTACAATGAGCTAGTAATGAAAGAACAAGACAAATTAACAGTTATGAATGCATATACAGGCAGGAGACACTTCTTCATCTACCCCATCTTGTTCCAGAACCAAGTATTAAGATGTTTTAATTTTGTTATTATTTAACAGTACATTTAAGCTGTAACATAGATTACCGGAGCTATGTTACAGTTTTTTCTGTATTTATGAAATGGGGAGGTTTTTATGAATTGTTATATTGATAAAAAGGTGGTAACTAGAATATCCAATTATGGCTATAATGAAATATAGATAATATACAAAGTAAAAAAAGCATATTAAACGATCTATCAAAAATGTAAAGATTTTAAGTTCATTAGCTATTGCTAGTATAGATACTTACAGAGGCACTAAATAATATTAATATATATAGGAAATAATAAAGTTAAATCCTTATTTATAACGGTATACGAGTACTTGTTAAGAATGATGTCCAGAGCGACACTGTTTTGGAACATTTGCTTATTTATCACATGCTATATTAGAGACTACCAGTGACCAAAAATAATATTGGCGAAAAGAGTTTAGAAAATTATAAAGAATATGTAAATGGATATTATGGAATCTGATTCGTGTGATTTTTTTCTTGGTGTTATAGCCTGGTTTGGGATAAGCATATATACGAAAGATATAGAAGAAGCTAAAGATTTACTTAAGGATATGCAACATTATATGACCAATTTGCTTGCCAAGTTGATAACTATGGATTTTATACCTATAAATAATCATCAAGTTTGTTTGTGCCAGGGGAAATATATTATCTCTGGCGTGAGGAGTGTTTAGAGTGTAGTCATAATATTTTAAGATTATTGAATCGATATTATGAGCGCCTATTTATCGAACCAAATCGAGATTTTCGAATTCTAGAGGAGTATGGTGGTATGTTATTGGTTATGTGTAGCATTACACATGAATAAATAATTCAAAGGGAATATTCTATTAAGATATAGTTAGGAGATTAATATGAAAAGTTTAATGAAATATATAAAAAGAGAATGGAAAAAGGAATTGTTATGTGTTATTGACAATTATTGTAGGGCGAGACTTGTTTAGTATTGTGGGGAGTTTGTATAGCTAATGAGTGACAGCTTTTAGCGAAGTTGGAAAATTGAAACAGCAAAGTTATTAAAGTGTTCAATTGTTTGTTATCTTCATGTTATGGATGTTTCAACTATTTTTGAGAGAAAATTACTAACAGATGCAGTCCAAAGTATGGATTGCAGAATAAGAGAGGATATTGCGCAAGAATTAGTGAGAACAGATTATCTTTCTTTTTAATGAAAATGAACAGGGTGTTTATTTGTCTTGGTTGACGAATGACATCATAACGATTAATCAATACGGTTTTAATAACTTAGAGATGATGATTAGTCAGGCTGTGGGGATTGCTTTGAGTGTATCAGCTATAGTTTATTTTTCATTATTCAATTATTGTCGTAATAGTATTATTATTTATAGCAATGGTGTTAGTTCCATTTAGCTCTAAAATGACACGTAGTATGGAAATTGTGACCAAAGTTAGTGATGAGGTGACGAGTACTTTTACAGATGTACTGCATGGATTTAATGATTTATCAAGTATGAATTTAGGAGATTATTTTAAGGATAAAATCTTATTTGGATCATACAGATTAGTAAAGGTACAATACGCTATTGATTCTGGTAAAATGCTAGCTGTCACAAATGGATTAAGTTTGTTTAGTCAAATTATCTTATTGGTATTTACAGGGTATTTATATGTAGAAGGGTATGTCCCTATAGGAGCTATAGGTGGAGTGCAGTTTTTCGCTGCAACAATTTTCTCGAGCCTAACAGGGTTTAATGCTAATTATGCGGAACTGAAAACCGTTTCAACCTGTATTTTGAGAACATAGTAAGAAATTAAAAAGCAATTGTGAAAAGAAATGATGGAAAAAGTTGTTAATGAGCTAACAAATAGTATCCAGTTGCAAAATATTCATTTTTAGTTATCCTAATACTGAACATGTTTGTTTTAGAAAATGTGAACATGGAAATTAAAAAGGGAGATAAGGTAGTGATTACTGCTGAATCAGGAAAAAGGGAAATCAACATTGTTAAAATATTCTGAATCGTCGTTTAGAACCAACTAAAGGTAACATCTACTGGGATAATATTTCTTATAAAGACATAGACATTACTAGTTTACAAAGATTCTATAATCTACATTGATCAAAAATCCACACTTATTCAATGCAACGATACGTGAAAATATTACTTTAAATGAATCGATAGATGAGGATAGATTAGAAAATATTCTAAAAACAGGTTGGTCTTAGCGACTGGATTGATTCTTTGGAACTAGGGGTTAGAAAACAATTATTGATTATCAAGCAAAAACATTTCTGGCGGACAGAAACAAAAATAATATTAGCAAGAGGTTTGTTGAGAAATAAAAAAAGTCGTGTTATTAGATGAAATTACTTCATCGCTAGATAATCAATCTGCACTAGAAATAGAAAAAATTGTTATTTAATAATGACACGCTGACTGTAGTAATGGTAACTCATCATCTGTCAGAGTATGTTATTCAAAGATTAACTAAACGATATGTTTTGTAATTGAATAATTTTTCTTTTTCTTACGAAATATTACACTGACACTTAATGTGTAGAACAAATAGTGGAGAGTCTTGGATAGTGTTTCATATCAGCATGTTTTCGCATAGCAAATACATTAAATCTAATTGTAATGCGAAGTTAAGGAGCAAATAAACTCGCTCACGACAGCACAAGCATTATATGATATATTTTCAGTAGTAGATTAATGAAAAATGGTAAAACAGGATTTGAGAATAGTTTAGTATTATTCTCAAATCCTATTTTTTAGTCTATGCAAATAAATTATAGTATTTACTTAAGAATTTTGGTTATTCGACAAATTCTGTTGTTGTACTGCACCCCAAAAATTAGACATAAAAATCTAACATTTGGAGGTCGGTATTTTTATAACAGCTAATTATTGTAGTTTTTAATGAAATGTACATTACATTTTCAAACTTTTTCAAACAAAAATGATTGAATTATAAAAAGCTAAAAATAGTATGATAGA
>BNJT01001989.1_pt1 | contig 43982 bp, 43 predicted proteins | sample 8540491 | NCBI WGS metagenome assembly BNJT01 (sample SAMD00202455, study PRJDB9452) | human saliva metagenome | host: Homo sapiens | reverse complement strand
GAAGTATAGTGAAAGTTCGATCTAGAGAGTATAGCCATATAGATTATGATTTAGTAACTACATGAATACCGCCCATCCCAAGTGATGTTTTAATACCTACGCCAGTGAATTGTGAATAGAATAATAAGAGCATTGCTAGGGTGCATAGACTGTGATTCTTTTGAATCGTACTGTAATCGGGCCGATAAAAGCAGGAATTTGAGTTTTCTCACACATGATATGGTTTTAAACTTTACTGATAATCCACAAGGGTTGTAAACTGCATAGTTCTTTTGGCTAGACCTGGTGATGTAAAGGTGTATATTTGAAAAGTATTCCAACGTTTTTAATAGATTTTTGGAATATGCGTTCCAAATCTGGGAATGGCTGATATGCCCCTTGAGATTTAAAAACCTGTGCATGTCTTGAATATTAATTGAAGTTCATGAATATCAGCAGATCATCTAAGTTTGGTCCTAATATTAATTCACATAAGGCATCGTGAGAAGTAGAAGAAATGGAGATTTGTAGGATTTGTAAATAGAGCTGTCTGACGAACAAATACTTTTGAGGTAGAGCCTGTAGCATGGCTTTTCATCTGACTTTCAGAATTTCAGTAAAGGTAATAATGCGCCAGATATGCGATTGGCTCGTTCATCGAAAAATACAAATTGACGATACGGATGAACCTCACTGCGGTGGAGTTCTGCAGCATAGTTCGTGTCGATGTATTGCATGATGATACCGTGAAATACACTGCCTATAGATTGATGAATGGGTAAGTTGTTTTCGAATTTTACAGTAATATCAAATGTAGTAATGGATGTAGCATAGAAAGCCCTCCTATTGAGCGTGCACCATATAATATGAGAATTAATATCTAAAAAGGAGTTATCTGATTTATGTCGAATAGTATATAAGGGAGACATTTTAACAAATCGTATATAGATTCTATAAAATAAATGAGGTTACTATTATCATAACATACTTTATTAAGTAGAGTACATCTAATAGCACATTCCTACTTGTTACAGTAGGATAGTAATGAATAGCCTTTGGGTTTTGTAGAAGAGAGGAGGACATAATCGTTAAACTATGCGTGTAAAGCATTTTGTAATCATTGTTATGTTTAAAATGAGGTAATTATAAGTAGCAGCATTGATGTGGATACGAGGTCGGTACAAAAATATATTTTTTCTGGAACGACGTTACGAACTAATATAGGCCAGCTTCGTATGTTAACAGAACAATTATTTCAAAATGATTTAGTAAATACGATTCTAAAAATTGATATAGGCAAAGTTAGGATTACTATGCAAGTGAGGAAACATGGGAAAGTCCTCAAGAATGATGAGATTAAGAAGGCTTTGCTAACAAAACATATAATACTATGTAGCCCCACATTGGTGGGGTAATGCCTTAATCTTATTTGACGAGAGAACATTAGCTGCGGCGACAGATGATCCATAGAAAAGCAGTAGTACGCGCATTTACAAAACATATTTGATGGAGCCATCAGGTTTAAAACGAATGCAACACTAGGGACCTTGTCAACAGATGATACAGTGATTACTGTAAAGAGAAACAACAACTGTATTCCAAAATGATTTAAAGGATTATATACAGTTTGAAAAAACATCAAAATAAATTCACCCGATTGTAAATGTACCTATGACAGGATTTACATTACCATGTAGCATTACTGGTGAAAGTGCCAATGGGGAATTAGAGCCCCTGCGGCGCTTCAGAAAAAGTAGTGTGGGACGTTATGTGTCACATGAGTAGTTGCTAAAAATAAAATGGCAGAACAATCAACGAACATCTGCATTCCGTATATGGTGAGTATGTATCTGGCTATACGTTCCCTAAAAAATTTGAAGATTTGGGACAAGTTACGGGAGACGACTTCTGCCATTGTTCATATTGACGGAAATAATATGGGTGAACGGTCTCCAAAGATGTAAATCTTTAGCAGAACGTAGTGCATTATCAAAACAAGTGAAAAGTATTACTGAACGCGCATTTTGCTGTTATGTTGCAAGTAGGCTTCGCAGATTAGTGAAGAACAATACTTGGAAGAAAATATAGTATGCCGTAAAGACGAAGATAACGATGGTGTCTAAAGCTTAACGATGACGCTCAGAAGCTAATCGATGACGCTAAAGCTAAAGATGCGTTTACTATTTCCGCCAATTCGTCCAATTATCATCGGTGGTGATGATGTGACGTTTGTCTGCCAAGGCGTGCACGTATGGCAAACGATTTTAAGTCATGTCTTTGACGAATGCATAGAAGACGAATTAGTCGTGAAGAAATGGCGCACTTAGGTACGCTTAGGTGGATGAGCTATGTACTCCTGTGGTGGTATAGCGATGCTTGAACACATCCTATCCATTTTTCCCGTGGCTATGAATTAGCGCGGAACAGCTGCGCCAATGCTAGAAACTCGCGCGAATGGTTCTAGCTGGATAGATTTTGCTATTTTACATGGTGAACGTCACCTACATTAGAACAAATTCGAACAAGAATATACATCGGAATGGTGGTCACTTACACTTTGGACCATATATTGTATCTCTCATGGTAGCCAGCGATATAAACAAGTTGTAGTGGTATTGAAGAAACTACAGCACCTAAACGGTACAGACAATATGTTAGAGACAATTCGGCTTATTTAGAGAAAGCATGAGGCGATGAGTATAGGACATAATAAAAGTCAAAGGATTACGCCATGCCTTACAAGGGACAAACATACATTATTGGATACATTGGAACAACTTAGAAAAGCTAAAGAAATCAGAGAACGTAAAACAATTAAAAGATTCAGGAAACATGTGAGCAACCACTTCCAGAAACAAAAGGTTGGGAGAACTATCATACATATGGTTTGGGAAAGAAGAGTATGATGCATTGAGTCGCATAAGAAGGGTGCACATCTTTGTAACACCATATAGTGATGCTGTGAGGATGGTAAATATGTCCTTCAGAGAAGGTTTGCAAGGTGATGTACTACAAAGAGAGATGGAAAAAGCTCTAAAAGATGTGAATGAAATCTGTTCTGTTAAAAGTAGGTATGAGAGGAAGTATGGAGGAATACAGATAAGGAAGTAATAATGACAATTTAGAAATAACGGTTACGTGCACTGTCTCCCATTCTAACTTAGCGGTGGACAAACGAACGTGAATGTGGGCAGTGGATATGTCAGTAGATTCTGTGATTCCCTATGTTCAGCTAAACGGTTTCGAGACGTGCTCTATGAAAGTGCCTTGCCAAGTCATTGAAATGGTAGAAGAGCTACAGAGGATGGCCATGGACACAAAAGTTCTTGAACAAAATGTGATTGAATGAACTGTTTAATCGTGGCGATTGAAGAATCTAATGTAGTATTGGAGATGAGAGGATTTGTATATTAAGGGTTTAGACTCGCTTAGAGAGAGAGTTAGAATTGTTACATAAAACGCATTTCCTTCTGTGGTAACGGATCGATTCGCAATGCCTATACAACGTTGCGCTATGAAACGGCTATCGATGAGCGCAGGAGTTGTAAAGATGGTAGCTTGCACGATTCGCGTTATGGATCGAAGATCGGTATTTGAGGGGCATAGTACCGTCTAATAATAATGAGATAAACGAAAACTATAAGCATTTACTAGTTGTGGCACTACAAAACACTAAGAATATTGGATATAAACGAAATCGTGGATTTGGTAGAAGTCAATGTGCGATGGGCATGATATGAATAGATGCGCAAGCACTTGTGGATGAAGTATTGAATAAAAGTAGGATTGGGAAGATATGTGAAGCGTACGACTAGAAGTACAACAAAATCACCTGTTATTGTGCTTCTGACGAATGGCGCACTGAAGTATTAACAGGAACGAAGACATACTTTACAGGAACTATGATTCGTATGGCATGTTGACTGATGTTATAAAAGCGAAGAGGAGTTTAGCGTACAACAGCCCATGAAAACGAAGAATTTAGAAATTGTTTTCAATAATCTAGTATTTACCAATGCATATCCTGAGGGTGCAGAGCGAACGGTCGCTCCATTGCAAAATCGCATTACAGCGCAATAAAACTGCTACTAAGATTGTCGATTTATTGGACAATGATGGAGAAACCAGGATTTAAGGCTTTTCGGGTATGGGTGTATTAAAGAAAATAAAATTCACCCTGAGACGATGGCCTGGCTCTATACACACTTTCACATGAGCCGCCACGGAGATACCAGAGCGATTTCAGGGAAGAGCAAGGAGTGGAGGCATTTATAATTATGAATCCATAGATGCAGACAAACTTTTATTGCTATGTGTGTATGAGATGAGGATACATTGGAAAGTTTGGAATCGGAGCCCTTGTCGTGGACTAATGATCGACTAAGTGTTCGATGTGCGACGGTCTAGACGAGCCGGATATGGTCTTTGTCGTATTAGGAAAGGGAAGATTGAAAGAGAACATTCCTTTCGCGACCAAAATTAGTGTGGAAAATCGATTGCGGATACAGAGGGTATGTGTCTACGTTTAGATAGTACGTTATTAGGAGTCATCGTGTAGGGTGCAACCATATGTGGTATTAATGGAATTGGTCAAACTGTTTAGAAAGAAGAATTGAATGAAGTGATACTATCCTAAAAGTTTTCTATTGCAGCAAAGCAACCAGTATTAATACTACGAGGGTTTGGCGCTACAGAAAAAGTGCAAGGATTCGATGGTATTTGGAGGTATATCGTCCAGATGCAATGGGACTAAGTGCGGAATCTATTTTGCAAATATGCACGGAAGATGAATTGACAGATGATGAATTACATACGTTGCATGAACTTTACGTATAAGGTTTAGGTGAACGTTGTGAAGAAGGATTTGGACAACTTCTACGGTTCTGGGTGCCAGATAAAGTTAGATATAGATTCTACCAAAGATGACTCTAGGGATACTATTCAAGCTCCAAAAGAAATATCTAGGAAGCACAAAAGAATTGGTTCTATTGTAGAAGATACAGTGCTAGAGATCCATTCGTATTAAACAAAGCTTACCAAGATGTGCAGCATGTGCGACACAATTGCGAAAAGCGGATCGGCATACATATGCACAATTAGAATCATACATTCAACCGCGTGCGAGCCTAGCATAACTTACCAATCGATGAAAATATCGCAAGAGGTGGTTTGTCAAACGAGTCGTAGAAAGCAACTGGGGACATCTATTATGGAGTTTTCTTGCGAGCCAGCGCGAAATCTGACCAGTATTGCGGAAGTATTGCTAGCGCATGGAAAAGTACCAGAGTGGGTTCAAACAGGTAATACAGATATTAATCGAATTAATAAATGGCTATACGATTAGACGCTATATTCTGATAAAACTGTACTGCGAGAATATTGGACATGGTTCTTTAGATATGCGAGAAAGAGATTGTGTAGAGAGGAATCCATATGAGTGATAATAGCAAAAATTTTAGAAGCTAATACAGATAATCCGGTGAAAGTAAGGTGACATCTCCTTTGTTAATCGGAGATGGAGAAAAATAATGAGACCATTGATGCACTGGTGTTGCGCAATCGCAATAATCAAACCTATATTCTGCACTACAAGTTTGTGCTGAAGCGTGTTGCGCCATCAGATGATCAACTATCTTGCTACTGATTGAGAAAACGAATGAGGTATTACGCAATATTATCTTTGGGTCCCTAGATGTGGCGAGGGCGTACGACCAAAACAAGGAGATCGTCAAAAGCATTCTCCGTGTGTATGACGTACTGCTGCAGCAGACAGATGGAAAGTCAAGACCCCTCCATGGTGACACGTGATGGTGTTAGTGAGAATTAGACTATTACCGATCGAGTAGCTAAGGATGGTCAAAAGGTGATTATGAGCCATTGAAACGAAAGGTGCGGATACCTTAGAAATGGAATGTGTGGTCGTCAGGGGTCATCTTGATGTGTTGAGCGAATACGTCCTTGGATGATGAGAGTGCTCACAGGTGATGAGAGAGGCTATTTATACAGTGGTTGATATCTTACATACTGGCATTAGTGTGTGGTAGATATACAACCAAAGTTGGGCAGATGCAAAGTGATAATGTGAAAGCTCATGTGTATCAGTCTACAAACAATGGACTCTCGTTTCAAAATGGCTAATGCGTGATGGAAAGGAAAGCATCAAATGGTGATATAGTAGCTGACCAGGGTTGCCGACACCACTACGAAGAATGTGTTCACAATGAGAAGTGAGGGCGAATATTGACTCGTCTTTAATTGTACAACGAGAACTGCGACACATGGATTCAGAAATAGACTCTACTATATGTTGATGGTGGTGACGATTATGTAGTACGAGGCTCTTCTATTAAAGGTGTGCTGAGACATCATAGTCAATGTATTTTAGATGGATGACTTGGAAATAGTTGGTCTCAGCCATCTAAAGTAAAACCTAGTGGAGCAAATCGATTTGTTCATGTTGGTGGAATGATGGCTCCACCTAAGCCTACACGATGAAACGGATACGCAAAATCAAGCACAAACCCAAGAGAGACAAACACTGAAGAGAGGGTAGTTGTTGATTATAAAGAATACCCCAAAGAGTAGAGGTTTCTGTATCTGGGCGCATATTCAATCCAACAGATGCGATTCGAAGAGAGTAAAAACAAAGCTCGAGAAACCGTATTGACAGTTTTACCCACGTGGCACGGTCGACTCAGCTTTGTTGACGGTGAACGATTTGGCAAGTAGAAGACTCTAAAAGAGTTTTGGTTTGTTTGAGCTGACCGTAGATGGAATGCTCAGAAGATGAAGCAGAGCCTTATGTTTGTATTGCTGCGTGATTTGTGGATGGGAAAATTAACTTTTGGCGGAAGAGCTAGTACAGGTCAGGGCGCTTACATGGTGTTCGAGCAAGTTGTATATGATATGCAAAAATATATCTTTTGAAAAGTGATGATGATACAGTTGGTAATATAACTAAATATGCTGTTGTGACTAAACTACTTAAGAATGTGAATGCAGATTCTAGAAGGAAACAAGAAAAAGAGTGAAAATGGCTTTGAAGATATAAATCTATGTATTGGATTAGAGTATAAGCATTAGAATAAAAGGAAACAGTATATGTGATTGAAAAGTCAATTTTAAAATTACTAACAATCAAAAAGAGCTGTGATATCGAGCCTAAGCTTACCTATGAGCAACAAGTACGTTAGAACATGTGCAGAAAAGTGAAATCTCAGCTACTATCGTTCTGTGGTCTTTGCATCAAGTGACTTGGGGAATCTGGGATGGTGCTAAACAAGTGGGCACTATCAAAGGGTGGTAGTGGTGGACTCTGCACGAAATATGTGTACTAGAAACAGAAAATTGCATCTATAGAAACAAACAAAGGTTTGGTAGGTAGATATAATAAAGACCTAGAGGTCGACCTACAGCAGATACTGTGAACAGCACAGCAAGATTACTAGGTGGTCGAGTTCGTGATCAGATGAAAACTTTACAGAATGTAAAGATAGTGGACATAAAATTTGCCAAATCATACCAAAACCTGAGAGTGTAGGAGAAACATGGATTGGTAACACGAAACTATATTGACTATCATGTAGAAGAAACAGGGCGAGGCAACAACACAGTGATTATCGATTTGTAGCTATCGTGGGAATGAAGAAGGGGTCATATGGTGGAAAACAACATAGCAGGACAAAAGCAAACGGGTAGTGAAAGTCAACAAACTATACATTTAAATATTTTGGATAATGCACAGTTGTTTTAGATGCACCGTATAATTTTATTTCTTTACCTAAGATATTTGTGCACCTCATGATATGTGGAATAATCCTCAGACGATCGACAGATACATGTGATGATGAAAAGTGAAGAAGGAAAAGTGGTTTCTGGATGCTGGAGCTACTAAAGAGATGAGAGATTCTATTTGTGAGTGTATAAGAATATATACAAGAACATGGAGACATTCAGGTGATGGAACTTGAAAATTTACAACAATGAAAGATACATTGGTGGAATGCCACTTAAAGAGAAAGATAAGGTAATAGGTAGTACCTCTCATTAAGAACAATGAACCAATGAGTTAGGTAGTGGTTGCGTGGTATGACTCGTAACCTCTTTAAAGACTAGACAGCTAGTAGTTTTAGACCTGATGAGGATTTTTAATAATCTTGTTTTATACTATAGAGATGTAACTGGGGGCAAAAAGTATAAAAGAACTAAAAGATGTTTATGAAGAGAACCATTAAAGCTGATGAAAGTAAATATTTTGGAGGATTTAGTGTACGTATAAAATGTGATACGGACAAAAATATCTGGAAAATTTTTACAGAGTCCAACCTTCGATGTAAATGGAGAGAGAAAGAAAAGGAATTTAAGGAAAAATATAAGAATGATACTAGAAATATAGTGAGGAGAAGAGAAACTTACAATATCCTATATTAGAATGGAGTAAAAGCGCAGAGTCATGAACTTGCAAAATAGTGAGTAGATGTAGCTAAAACAATAATAGAATGCAAGGTGTATACGATTTGAAGTGAGTGCTGCACAGCTAATGAAGATAATGCATATATAGTAGATGAAGAAACAATCAAAGGTTACTTAAACGATAAAGAAAGAAAAAGCATTAATTTATTGTACGAAGAAGATACAGATAAAAAGAAAAAGGTGGGGCACATATAAGTAAAGAGTTAGCAGAGGAACTAAATATACCAGGAGCAGAACTAATAGCGCCATGCTTTTTATAGTTGATGAGCAAACAAAAAGTGAGCATTTTTGGTCACACTAAGTTTTATCTCATTCCATACTTAGTTGTCTATAACTCGATCATTATGCAAGTGATTTGAAAACACAAAATGTGGATTTTACAGACTTGAGTATTTGGCTTAAAAGAGTTTTTGGGGAGGAAGAGTATTTTTGGAGATGCTATTTATGATAAAGAAGAAAGTTGGTCTGATACAAATAAGTCAATGGCTGACTGTTCTTCTTGGACCAAATCCAACATCATTTCAAATGTACTTGTGACACAAAAATCATACTAAACGAGGCTCATTGGAATACAAAAGAGGCTATGATTCGAGGAATTAAATATTATTGGCAGAAAATGAAATGAAAGAATACAGTGTTACAGACTCTCAAACAGAAGATAATGGTAAAGTTGATAGTAATGTTGAGTCAATTCTTTCTAATATTGTGGAGAGAATAATACATTTAGAAGTAAAGTTTATTTTAAAGATTTAACAGATTTAGAGTTAGGGGCACTTTGTAAGTTTTTATTTACTGCTACAGGTACATCGAAAGATAGTAACATAAAAGACAAAAAGGGCGACGATTTAAGAATTGGAAAAAGGAAAACCAATGGGACTTGGGACGATAAAAATACTATCGACACTTCACTTTTGAAAGAGCAGAGCTTATACAGGTGATATGTGGTCTGAAGAGAGTTCTTAACCCAATAAAAATGATTTCTCTGCAGAAAACCATAATATCGATGAAGTTGACAAATATATTCAGCAGTTTGATGAATATTCTAAAACAACCATGGAGTGAAAAGCTTTTAGCAGTTTAGAGAGAGCTTAGAAGAGCTATATTGTATGATGTCATCGAGATAGGATTATGATAATAACAGTGTTTTTGATTCTAGAACTGAATATATGCCTCTTGAAAGGTGATATAGTTGAACCTAGTCGTTTCAAACAACGGACTGCATGATCAGACCCAATAAGTTTTAAAAGCTTTAAGTAAAATTTCACAGAAGCAAAAAGCAGCAACTAGCTAACACTGGTTGCTTTTTGCATTTATATGGGGAAATAGAAAAGAAAGCAGAGCAACTCATCGATTAATCAATCAATCTATCTATCTATCTATCTATTGGGACTTTTATAATCACCACCCCACTCAAGTCGTATAATAGTCATGATGGGAAAGAGAGTGGTTCATGATGACACAATATTTAACCTTATCGATTTATGATGTGGCGGATGATAAACGCGGAACAAGCTGGTGAAGGTAATGGAATATTATGGGTTGCGTGTGCAAGAGTCTGCTTTTGAGGCAATGTTAACGATTAATCAGTGCAGCCGTACTGATCGATCGGGCTCGGATTGCCTAGACTTAGAGGTAGATTCCTTTGCGGGTATATGTGATTCGTAATGAAAAGGATGTGAAAACTTACGGTATAGGCGATATAGAACGAGATGATTGCTATGTTATATAAACTATTGGGGATATAAGATTAACTATCATGTTCCTAGTGGTGGAAAAAGTCAATATGATTGTGACAGACTATACAGATGATGAGGATAAAAGGAACTTCATATTATGAAGTCGATATATATAAAGTTTAGTGGCTGTACGACCCTAAGGACATGCATAAGCTAGAACTGAAGGACCAAACAATATCTTTATTTGAACAAGAGGTTGAGATAGCCTTAGATGTGTTTACGGACTTTAAGGAATTAATGTAGATATTTTATTATGTATGGCGAACAGAAGAGACCAACAACGTATTAGATTACTTAGATACAGTGAGAGAGTACTTTAATTTATATACATAAGAATAGAGTATAGGTTTGATATGGCGAAACTAGCATGAATAAACAAAAAGAAGAGTACTGGCTCTTCCCGCATAAACAGTATTTTATATGTTTTATAAAAGGAAGAGACAGTACTTATGTTTTAAATTATTTAAATCATAACGAAAGAATAGCAATGGTTGGACATAAACGGTGCAGGTGCACTGTACGCACAGATGTGTATGTACACATGGGGAAAGGCTAGAAATAAGTTGCTGACTCCACAATGGTGGACGTAAATGCGCGGTGTGCTGTTACGCACAGATACTATGTGCGTATGGAGAAAGGATACTTGTAATTTTGCTGTCCCCCGCAATGGGGAAAGTAATTCTAAAGTACTGACATATTTCTCCTTAGTGCGTTAACGTTTTCAGTCCCCGCAATGGGGAAAGTAATTCTAAAAGTGCAGTTCCGCACGTTCTTAAATAATTTCGTGGTGTTTCAGTCCCGCAATGGGGAGTAATTCTAAAGTTGAAACTTAGGTAACTATAAATACAGCACATTGTTTCAGTCGCAATGGGAAGTAATTCTAGATATGGTGGTAGGTGCTATGTGGAATCACAGGTTTCAGTCCTGCAATGGGAAGTAATTCTAAAGCTTTTAAAATTGCTATGGAACATTTTGATGTTAGGGTTTCAGTCCCTGATGGGAAGTAATTCTAAAGGCAGCTATGAGAATATTAACTTATCAAGAACTCTCGTTTCAGTCCTCACCAATGGGGAAGTAATTCTAAAAGTATCGGTATGATCGGCGACATGAATTTCTTCAAGTTTCAGTCCCGCAATGGGAAGTAATTCCTAAAGAAGCAGCAGTAGTGGCGGAAGAAAACCGCCAAGAAGTTTCAGTCCCAGCAATGGGAAGTAATTCTAAAGGCATCGAATTTGTCAAGCAGTGCCCGTAGGGGTTTCAGTCCCCGCAATGGGAAGTAATTCTAAAGGCCGAGTTCAGAGCGAACCATAAAGTCACCGCAGGTTTCAGTCCCGCAATGGGAAGTAATTCTAAGCTGGTGCTGACGAATTCGAAAAATTTTGCGTGTTGGTTTTCAGTCCCGCAATGGGGAAGTAATTCTAAAGCAAATTGCGTGACCCAAAAATATTGGTTTACCAAGTTCTCAGTCCTGCAATGGGAAGTAATTCTAAAAGTGGAGGCATATGCGTCTACAGCTCAATAATGTAGTTTCAGTCCCGCAATGGGGAAGTAATTCTAAGAGGAGAAAACTATGTAGAAATTGAAGACATCAGTTTCAGTCCCCGCAATGGGAAAGTAATTCTAAAGGTTTTAATTCTCCGCACAACATCTTTGTACGGCAGAGTTTCAGTCCCATCAATGGGGAAGTAATTCTAAAAGGCTAAATGTCGATAGCAATAAGAAGTTTAAAAAACAGTTTCAGTCCCGCAATGGAAGTAATTCTAAAGGATAGCTCTAAATTCGTAGCTCAAATGTCTTATGTTTCAGTCCCGATGGGGAAGTAATTCTAAAGCTATCTCTCCGTCCTGAGTAAGACGTTAAACTGCGTTTCAGTCCCACAATGGGGAAAGTAATTCTAAAGGTATTCTCCGACCTGAGCATGTCGTTAAACTGCGTTTTCAGTCACAATGGGGAAGTAATTCTAAAGATGGAAGAATCTTTAAAAGCTCAAATGTTTCAGTTTCCAGTCCCGCAATGGGAAGTAATTCTAAAGTGTAAACTGAAAGTTCTGAGGATATCAAAGCAGTTTCAGTCCCCGCAATGGAAGTAATTCTAAAGAAGAATCCTATCCAACTATGACTCAGGTTATTAAGTTTCCAGTCCCCGCAATGGGAAGTAATTCTAAAAGATTACCGATGCTCGTTGACTGGTTCTCCTGGATTCGTTTCAGTCCCCGCAATGGGGAAGTAATTCTAAAGGGACTAAATTTGTCCCGTAATGACGGTAAACTATGCGTTTCAGTCCCGCAATGGGAAGCAATTCTAAAAGTACGTCCTCGGACACAAAAATTTACGATTTCGGTGTTTCAGTCCGCAATGGGGAAGTAATTCCTAAAAGCAGTGTCTAAAATTGCTGAGGTAACAAATTTTTAACGTTTCAGTCCCGCAATGGGAAGTAATTCTAAAGGGAGTAAATGCAGTAGTAGCGAAAAGAAGTTCAAGTTTCAGTCCCGCAATGGGGAAGTAATTTCTAAAGATGTTCCTTATTAGTTTCTTATTAGAAATTGTTGACTTTTCAGTCCCCGCAATGGGAAGTAATTCTAAAGATAGTACTTTGGAACAATGTGCAAAAAGATGCTAGTTTCAGTCCCAGCAATGAGGAAGTAATTCTAAAGGTTTAAAAAGAAACCGCTATAGCATTGCCAAGAAGTTTTCAGTCCCCAATGGAAGTAATTCTAAAACATGATTTCGTTCACATGAGGTCTTCGACTCTCAAGTTTCAGTCCCACCAATGGGGAAGTAATTCTAAAGTTATATGTTTCAAAGCCATAGGAGGAGATGGTGAGTTTCAGTCCCGCAATGAAGTAATTCTAAAAGCAATATAATTATCGGCGACAATGCTACTCAAGAAGTGTTTCAGTCCCCGCAATGGGGAGTAATTCTAAAGGTTATGGTCCCAATCAAAACTGGCGACGTAACTGTTTCAGTCCCGCAATGGGAAGTAATTCTAAAGACAAGTTAACGGCATTGAGTTCGTTCAAGCTGCACGTTTCAGTCCCGCAATGGGGAAGTAATTCTAAAGGTATGAAAAATGGACCTCCTCTGAATGGGAGAAAGGTTTCAGTCCCACGCAATGGGAAGTAATTCTAAAAGATGTGGTAAGTTCATTTTGTGAGAGAGAGAAAGTTTCAGTCCCCGCAATGGGAAGTAATTCTAAAGCAACAGAAATGATAGAAACCTATGGGCACACTGGTTTCCAGTCCCCAATGTGGGAAGTAATTCTAAAGAATTTCAGTAAAGGCAGACACTGTCATAAACCGGTTTCAGTCCCGCAATGGGGAAGTAATTCTAAAGTCTGCCACAGGCACTGGATCTAAGCCCCATATTCTCGGTTTCAGTCCCCGAAATGGGAAGTCAATTCTAGCTCGTTGCCTTTTTATGGAGTTTTTAACAACTCTTGCTGTTTCCAGTCCCCGCAATGGGAAGTAATTCTAAAGACAACTGCAATACGTATCAGTGGATCTTCCTAGAGTTTCAGTCCCCGCAATGGGAAGTAATTCTAAAGTAATTTGTAGCGGTCTTGACGAAGTCCCTTCTAAGGTTTCAGTCCCCACAATGGGGAAGCTAATTCTAAAAGATCGTGCATAATTTAGAACATGCAATCGAGAGAGTTTCAGTCCCCGCAATGGGAAGTAATTCTAAAGTTGAAGTTTGGCTCCTTTTTAATAATATAATCAACGTTTCAGTCCCACCAATGGGAAGTAATTCTAAAGGTACCTTAGAAACTGCATAACAAACTCTCAAAAATGCACTTTCCGACTGAGATCGCAACTTTGAAAAAGTATTAACACTGCATTTCAAAAGCGGCTCTGAGACTCGCATGACCACTGGGTCGGCTGAGATTTTGATTTTCTTTAGAATTTTTCGTAAAAATAGCTCACTTTATAAATGTTTTTATAAAATAGTTCGCAAATCTTATCTATGTGGGACTATATCATACTTTGGGAAATCTTTCAAGAGATTTTTGTTTTTCACAAGAAGGTTGATCGACTTAACTATCGGGACTTTTATAATGGCACAAATATAAAAAGAGTATACGTGATAGATACTTCAGAAAGAAGTCATTTCTGAAGAAAGGTATATAGCAAATAGAAAGGAGGCTATTCATGGCATCGCTATATATTACAGAACCAGCTGCTAGAGATTCGTAAGAGTGGGAGATGTTTCGTCGTGGGTTGGGTGAGGAAATAGTGCAAAAAGTTACGTCGAGACCGTAGAAGATATTACCAGCTTTGCACTCTGTAACGGTTTCTTCACAAGTGCTGACGGAATGCATGTTACAGTCCATACCGATTACGTGGATATCAATTATGGGCTTTTACTACTATGTGATCGTTGTGGGGACCAGATTCGATAGATATTGAGAAAACATATGCTGCAATTTCAACGAGCACAAAGATTTCGACTTTTCTTTGCAAATTTCAAAGGTGATGATTCTTGCCAAGGCTAGAAACCAGATGACTCTGTTAAAGAGACACCATCGTAAGGACATGGATGACATTGATAAAGCCAAGATTGCGGAGATCGACATGTTGTTGCCAAAGATTAGTACGGCTCATTCGGTGAATCAGTTGCGTAGGCTTTGAAGGGAGTGTGAGTCGCAGTTATTTTTGAGGCGGTGGGGCGCATTGTACCAGATACTTTGCTTTCACGAAGACATGTAGCAAACGTCCGACCGAAGATCCTTTCAACGCCATGCTGGGGTTTGGGCTATAGTATGTGTTCAACGAAGTGCTAGGAGCTGTCATGCATGTGGGACTTCATCCTTATAGGGCATATGCATGCCATCCGAAGGGGCATGCTGCGTTGGTATCGATTTGATGGAAGAGTGGCGTGCACCGATTGTAGATACCCTCTGTTTAAGTCTATCTCACGGAATATGATTACCCCAGACCATTTCCATACCGTGGAGCATGGTTGTTACTTGACGAAGGAAGGGCAAGAATTTTTGCTGCACCAGTACAACAAAAGTTGCGTTCCACCCACCAATATGGGGTGAACCTTATTCGTATCGTGATTCCATCCAACGTCAGTATCGTTCTTACGCATCGGCCATGACGAATAATACGGTTCCTATGTATTTATCATTTTGAGATGTATTAAGTTAGAAATAGGAGAGATAGCATGATTTTTCATTATTACAAGAGAGTATCTATGTTACAGGTATTGAGCCAAGAGGGCGGAGAATGCGATGCATCAAGATGCAATGGTGTAGTATGGTAAAGTTGTTGTGTTTCGAGGAAGCCTTTGTCAATTATTTTGTATGATGAATTCGATCTGCCGAAACAAGAGGTGAGACCTTAGAAGTGCGTGTATCACAATCAGATTTGTGGACAGTGTGCCAAAGGAATTGTGAATAAACCTGCGCTTATTACAGCTATATGGGGACATGGCGATGCAAGGTGCAGTACAACATCTAGTTAGGCTGGCATACAGAAACGGGGATGAAAGATGCTTACTTGCTAGGTCGATGGCTCTTTAAACTATTTGTAGATTGCGAAAGAGTATCCACCGTATGTATTTCCTATGCTTTCAGAATCTCCAGAACCAGTGGCACCCATCGATGTGCAGAAAGAATTAGATCGAGTTCAAGGCGAGATGAAAGGTGCATATGCAGTATATCGTATACGATGACACCAGAGGAACGGAAGGAATGCAATCGAGAATATCGTTCAGAAGGGATTGAGGTGTTACGACAGATGGTATGCTCTATGAGGGAGAGTCGACAGAGCAATGTATTCGAGAGGTACAGAAAGCTATGATAGGAACAGCCATCCGTGAGAACAGATGGTATCTTCTACCACACAAGTGGCGCAGGCGACGGAAAGCGTTACACCACAAGTTTCGCTACAATTGCAAGAGTTTAGCAGGCCGTGGACGACTCCAAGGAGTACGGTAGATGACTTTCTTGATGACAACTTTGGCACAACGCCGTGTGCTCACACCGTGGCACTGTCGTGAAACAGGGCAAGCGTTCTGTCGCTTATTGGTGCGTATGCTAGGAGCACGATATTACACGATTTCACACATTGTAGAGCACGATTACCAGATTGTTTTCAAACGTCAAGGCGATGCTGGCTACGGGTCATATGGTGTATTACAAGAAAAATGGCAAGGTCTCTCATGTAGCTACAGGAATCGACCCTCGACGAGGAACTAGATGTGATTATCATGGGGTTAGAGGATGTTCTATCTTTGCAGCACCTGAAAGTACCGCAAGATATGACACTAGCCAATTTACATCACGGGATATGGTAGGCACAAGGCTGCATACTTGAATAGAATGATTCCTATTGGTGAGCAGTTGATTCAGCAGTGGATACTTTCACCTATCCGAAAGGTCCAGTGGGAGGGATGAAAGTGTGTACATGAAATGGATGAGGAAGAGCTGAGTCACAGAGCAATTCGAATCGTGCGCGTAGACAAGGTCAATTCCATATTCGAACCACCTTTGCTAAAGGCCGTGAAGTGGCGGTGTTTGAACTGCATGTATAATCGGTTGGGGCAAATGACGCGCGCCATTCCATTAGAGTCAAAAAGTCGAGCAGTCTAGGTTTGTAGAGACCGTGTTGAATATCATTAGCCCTAATCAGATGAGTTATTGGGTGAGCACCTAATACGCAATAGCTGTGGGGTTGGTGCTAATGTTATAAACAACTAGATAGAGTGCTAATTAGAGATTCAAGATGATTGGTAAGTTGCGTGCAAAAAGTATATGACAAGGTAATTCATAGCCATTACAATACAAGTATATGGCTATGGCTATGTGAAATAAAGGAGATTGAGATGAGAGATGCAGAGAAAGATCCATTTTGGTTGTTATGGATAGATAGCAAGGGGCAACAGATGAAAAAGCCAGAGTAGTGTCTAAGGGTATTTGATTTGCATAAAAGCAGGCAAAGCTAGATGAGCCTATACGAGCATTGCGTTTGATGGACACCAATCTAAGCGACTGGGATAAAGGCCTACGGATATGTATTGTATGCCTGATTAAACGTGATGCTGGGTGGTCATGATGAGTCGAATTAGTACCTATGTGTCGGCTGGAGTTACAAGTGAGAGGATGACGGTGTTTAGAGAAAACAAAAAATAAGTCCTCGTCTGTGACCGCAGATACTCAACAGATGGGAGCGATTGGTGAGAGCCAGGCGATACAAGAGCGGCACCTCTAGCGCGTGACGCATACAAAAGCGGACCAATCTAATGAAATATGGAACGCTTATATTTGTAAACTCTATTCAATGTGGTGAAAGAAGAAGCACAAGACCAAAACCAAGAAGCAAGACGAAAGGTTGTAGATGCGTACTCTGGTTACCCAGGGTAAAAACCAGTGCGTTTGCATCGACATATATGGAACCATAACAAGTTAGAAGATGACAAGGAGATTTGAATGTAGGGCAGTATTGTTGGCGACTATGGAGAGGGACCTTCCTTACGATGCCTATAAAGAGAACGTAAAGAGAACAGTATACCGATACACCACAAAGGTCTGCTCAGTTGGCCCTCTATGTAGGGAAAATGGCAGAGACGTGTTAGGTATTTTACTTATTTGCAATGACACAAACAATACGCAGGAAGTTTGTGAGATCTATAAGGGTCATGAATATAGACTAGACGATGATGAGAAATGGGTAATTACTTGGAATCGGCAAAAAGTATGGATGGCACATAAAAGGAATATGCTGAGGAGCTCAGTAAGTGTGTGCTAGCTATAGATTGAGCAGAAAGGCAAGGTGATGGACTTGGAGTGCCTTGGGGATACATATCTTGTGGAAGATGCACTCTGGCAGCCTCTGCCTACTGCAAAGCCTTGTTAATACAAGCCACCAGTGAAAATATTGGAGCACCTTTAAAATTACGCAGGCTGGATTATTGGTGGAAAAGAAAATTTCGTAACAGAATCAAGTATCGAGTGGCAGAAGTTATAGCGAGCCAGGGTGAAGTGGGCAAGAAAACTATGAGCGCTGTAGAAACTTAGTCAATCTCCTTGGTACATAGCTGATGTGGCAGGTCAAGAGAATCGAGCATTTTATAGACAGCATAAAATAAAATTCTTACCCATTTATATGATTCTGTCGAGATGGAATACCCAGGCATGATGCTGAGACTTTCACCCAACTACGAGAAAGTTCTATAAAAATAGCCTTTGATTTGGAAGATGGTGAGTGCCTATCAAAGTAGCAGTAACGAAGACAGAACTAGATGGGATTATCTTTGAAGAAGGAAGTTTGTGCGTGCTAAGTTAGAATGGTATAAGGGATGCTAGGGGATTGTGAGAAAGCTAGAGTTCTGGTGATAGAAGAGTCAGTTCAGTTGAGGACTTCTTGGCTATGGAACCTGGTGTAGTAGGTATATTAATGAATCAAGGATGTAGCGCATATTGAGACAAAACATGGAGATATGGTATGCTTACGCGATGCATCTGCTAATGCGGTAAAAATATATACAGATGTAAAGTCTTATACACGCTATAATGGACCTAATTATAGTAGACAGCCATTCATAAGATAGAGATATACTGAGCCAGAGCTAGAAGAAATAAAAGGGTAACTGTACGTGGTCGTCTCACATAGATGGTACTATAAAATATTATAATGACCGTAACGACTATTATAATATGATGACGACGATGACAATGATGCAGCTATATGGAATATAGTGCTGAACTGAAATGGAATGAGTATAGCTGCTTAGAGGCGAGAAACATCAGGGCGTGTATAAAAATTAGCCAGCAATTGGTAGATGAACATTCGTTAACTACAGGCGTTATAGTGGAAGGAACAGCTTTGAAGTGTTATGAGTAAACATAATATATGATACATATTGGGAGTTACTGACATTGTTGATCTGTCCAATACGAACAGAAACCGATGAATCATGACATTCCCAGTGTAATAGCGTATGCTAGTTGAGCTAACAAGTAAAAGCCATCCAACTACTCACCTAATGTCATGAAATGTTGGGTACAGATAGTTTACAAACTATGCTCGGATGGCCTTTATGCCCATCCGATTTTTCCCTCACTTTGGGTGACTAGTATTAGCAAGATGCGGGTATTAATGAGAGAGATTCGTGCTCGTGAAGTTCGTGTCGTAAGTGCAGATAATGATCGGGTTAGGTGTTATGTCTGTTCGTGATGCCTTAGCTGTGCAGAACAACATTTAGATCCCAATCGAAGTGGCTAACGGTAAACCACCAGTTTGTCGTGTTATGAGACTATGGTAAAATCACCGTTTATGAGCAACAAAAAACGCGAAAAAGGAGCCAAAGAAGAAAGCAAAAACTTTCACATTAAAGTAGAGCACCGTCCTCATCATCGAGATCGTGATTTTTATGTAAAGCTTATGCAGCTAAATTCTTAGGTGATGGTAATAAAGTTAAGGTAACGATCGATGTTCCGCAGTCGTGAATTGAGCCGCAGAATTGGGGCTTAATGTGCTGACTCGTTTTGCTGGTGAATTAACTGACCAAACGGTTGTTGAAAAAGAGCGAAACTAGAAGGCGAAACATGACAATGATTTTAGCATAAAAGGTAATTGGGAGGAAGAATAATGCAAGATTAAAAACTCTCGTCGCGCAGCACTAAGACGATTTCAAGTAACAGGTAGTGGTGAATTCAAACGTGAAAAAGCTTTCAAAGCCATATCTTAGAAAAATCTCAGCACGTAAAACGTAATCTTCGTAAAAGCAACATTGGTTAGCAAATCTGACTACAAACGCGTAGTAGAAATGCTTACCATACGCATAAGATGACATATTTTAGTAACATATAACGATATTGGAGGAATACAATAATGGCAAGAGTAAAAACAGGCGTAACAGCGCATGCACGTCATAAAATCTTAAGAATAGCTAAAGAGTTACCGCATTTTTACGTTCTCGCTTATTCAGCAGACGAATCCGTAATGAGCATTATACTATGCTCGTCGTGACCGTCGTGCTAAAAACGTGAGTTCCGTAAATTATGGATCGCTCGTATCAATGCGGCAAGCCGCATCAATGGTTTATCCTACAGCCGTTTCATCGCTGGTTTAACAAAAGCTGGTGTTGAAATCAACCGTAATAATGTTGGCTGACTTGGCGGTACATGATGCAGCTACGTTCGACATAGAAATCGACTAAAAAGCGTAAGACAAATAGATGCTAACCTATGATGGGTTGTGAATAGAAGGACAGATCCTTGCTGTTCTTTTTAATATACTTTATTCGTAATGTTTATTTATATAGTGTAAGGTGTCTTTATCGCGACTTATGTTTCATAATCAAGGTCTGTCATATTAAGGATAAATAGGGGTATGAATTGGGTTGTTTTATGCTTTAATCTCATGAACGCATGTACAATGGTGATATTTGTTCATGAGATATGTTTGAAAAGTATCTGTGGGCGCAGTACTTTCTATGTCTATAGGAAAGGGAAGACAGAATGAAAAGATGTACGTCTAGTAACAAAGATAGTAGAAACTAACATCGCTGAGAACCACTCTCAAAAACAGATGGAAGCTTTGGTTCTGCTGTAGCAGCATGTGTGTGGCATTAACAGTGGGAACTGTATGGCACTGGTGACGCCAGTCACGGTGGATGCGGCTGGTCAAGTGTTAGGCGGTCTTACCACTGAAAATACAGCACCAGGTGATGGCTGGTGTTGCCAGTGGGCGGTGGTAAGCTGGAGAGAGGCCTAATGTGGCAGAAGGTGAGAATAGTGTTGTAGTGGGTGGCAGTAAAAATAGCAGAAGGTCCGCATACCACCATTGTAGGTGGCTATAAAAATATAGTTCATGAAGAGATTAATAATGGATCTATTTTTGGGGACATAAAAATCAGATTGAGGGCCCATGGAGGTTGAGTTGTGATTATGCAACTATCAGTGGTGGTGAAGATAATATCACTATGGGAAGCATCTTCAATATCTGGTGGTACACAACACGGTACCTATAGGAAATATAGTTCGATTGCTGGTGGACGTGGTAACAATGCGGTGGTGAAGTTGGATGCCGTTATTGGTGGGTCGATTAATAATGCCGATGGATTGGGTGCCACTCTTGCTGGTGGTCTTGGCAATACAGGATCGAAGTATGCTGGTCCACAGTGTTTGGCAGTAGTCAAAAATGAATCTGCTGAGTTGAGTGCAGCAATCCTTGGCGGTGGTGGCAAGGAGATAGTAAGAGGGCGTCTTGTTAAACATAAAAATGCTTCTATTGGTGAATATTCAACTATTGCTAGGGCCCGTGATGCGATGACTGTAGGAAATGGTAGTACTGTTGTAGGTGGGTCAGAAGGTTTAACACTAGGTGCAGCCTCTACATCGATTGGTGGTGGTTTTACAGGTGCTAAGGCTGAAGTGAGTGTGCAGTAGGCCTACAAAGAAGCAGGATCTTTAGTTAAATAGTGGTACAGCAGTAGGGGCATAGAAAGTGTGGCTACAGTAGAAGAGTACAGTGCACGTTTGGTCATGATGCGGTGATGTATCAGGATATACTGTTAAATATCCTGATAAAGTGACGTGACACATTTAGGTGCACACCAGTGCCTGATTGTGAGACACCGACCATTACAGAAACAAAATATACAGAGCTAAATACAAATCCTTAGTGAGGTCGCAGATGGTGTGGATACTCATGATGCAGTGACGGTTGGTCAATTGGAAACTGCTTTGGGTCATTACAATCTACAGGGCAGATTTAGAAACTTCTGTGGAATCAAGGAACCGCGTCAGTTATGACTAACGGCCTTACAACCTAATTTTGTGAGGAGAAACGGGTCTGGGCTTGGCTGTGGGGTTTGGACATTTACCATCGGACAATCTGCACAGCATTAGGTGCATTCTACAGACCAAATCAAAATATGCGAGTGGAACCTAGGGGCTGTGATTGGTAAGGAAACCAAAGGTTTCAATGGTGGTTAGCATCAAAGTAGGACCTGACACTAAGAAATCCAGTAGATGCCTCTACTGATGCTAGAATCACACAATTAGAGACGCCGTATTCTAGAATTAGAGCAAGAAGACGGTAATTCTTACGTACTGCTGAAGAAATATATAACCTAGTAATCAAAAATACCTTTGAAGATATCTTTCAAAGGTATTTTCTCCATTTCTATTATGGTATCAGAAGAGCCGCTAGCAAAATGGTACAGTTCCGCTATCTAAAGAATCGTCCTACAACAGGCAATCGAGCTCCATCGTTTTTATTTAATCCTTTCAGTATAATCATGATAGCTATATAGATAAGTGGCCCTATGATAGCGGTGATGGCAATGAAAAGAAGATGAGATACTTCCTACAGGTGGATAGAAATAATACATAGCCACGCCCATGATGGGAGCGGAGATGATGTTTTCCTAATAGATTAGGTCGATAAAAGTAGCTGTATGGCGATAGATCCAGATAAGATTCAATGAGGCAGCAAAACCAATGTCGGCGACAGTGGCGTAGCAGCACCGCCGATACCTAGTACAGAATAGCCGTTAATTCCCAGTTTTGAAGATGACTTTCACAATACCAGTCCCCATGTTGATAACGGGAATGCGTGGTTTACTCGGGCCCTGTGGGATGCCAGTGGTTTGCTGGTGAAGACCTAAAAGAAAGATGGCCCACGCTAAAATTTGCGTCTGACTGCTGCACGTGGTGCATTATAAATAGTGGATACCACTGGTTCTGCCAAGAATGTATAGACATGACAAACGTGAAGAGAATGGTAGCCACAAAGGTTAAGCACATGGAACCTGCCGTGCGATAGTAGACTTGTTTGATATCCTTAATGGATACAGCGTTGGAAACAGCTGGTACAATGCTTGTTGCAATGGCTGCGGTAATAATAGTAGCTAGATTGATGAGCGGCACTGCCATACCAGATAGAAATAGCCGTAGAGTTCTGTGGGCACCATGTAGTGGATAGCGTGTCAATCAATCGCCGTGGAATGATGGCTACATCGAGCATGGCTACGATAGGGTAACATCATACTAGCCAAAGGCGACTAGGAATGGATAAGATTGATTAAACGACGAATGATGGACTTGGAACTTTCAGGTGGTTCAGATATCGCCATCGGTTCATCTAATCGTTTTGGTGAGCGATAATAATAGTACACTGAGTACCACTAAAGCACCGACTGCGCCGATACTGCCCCAAGCTAGCACCACCAGCAGCCACATCAATCCATAAGGTGGTAAGATATCGCACTGCACCCAGCATCACTACAACACGTAATGGTGTTCTACGATTTGGCTAATACGTAGAGGGGTGCATCGTTTGCCAACCTTGTAGTAACCTCATGTGTAAAAATATGGGTGACAAAGAATACCGCAGGTGACAAGGCGATTAATGAATAGTATGCCTAGGGTCTGTAATGAGTTGATGTCGATGAGCCATTGTGCAGAACCATACACGGCGATACTGAATAGTCCTAGAACGAATAGCATTTTAAATGAAATGGAAAATACTTTTTGGTGCCAGTAAATCGTGTTTGCTAATTTTTCCGCGGTCATAATAGAAATCAATAGAGTTCCTGCGCTGGACTGCAACATAATAAGTACGCTGGAAATGCCGTTTGGTAGATACCGATACCTTCACCGCTAAGAACACGGGTCAGAAAATCCAGTTCAAGCTACCAATAGCTCACCACAAATCCCGCAATCGTTTAAGATGAGGCGTACCCTGTGAAATCGATTAACCATGATATCTCCTATGAAAGATTCAATAGAATCTATGAAGACTTTCTTTTAATTGTACCATAGAATAGGCGTGTTCTCAATTACATCTGCACATATAGATTATAACCTGTTTTTGTAGTGGTAGAATGAGAAGTAGGAGTAGTAGCTCTCAGGAGGTTTATAGGGATAGACAGTGAACTTAGGTGTCCAAGTTTAAGGAAGCAATATGAGAGGTTCGAATATAAGCGGTAGGTTCGTATGAATGGACTCAGATGACTGTATAATAATGGTGTGTATAATCATTAATAGTGTATAGTATCATATACCTGAGGAGGCCAATTATGCCATAGTATCTACGAAAGGATGTTTGAGAGAAAGCCTATGCTGGCGGCTATGCCATTGGTGCGTTTCAATGAACGACATGGAAATTATCCAAAGGGGATTGTGGATGCGGCAAAGGTGGAAGCAAAGCACCGTGATGCTTTAGCAGCATTCTGCAGCTCGTAAATACTAAACCTGCTGTATTTAACAAAATTGGTAGAAACAGCTTTAATCGATACGGATCTTCCTATTGCTTTTGCATTTGGATCGTGGTGATGACTTTGAAATCTGTAAAAGATTGCATCGATGGCGGTTACTTCTGTTATGATTGACTGGCTCTAAACATCCCTTTAGAAAATGATGGAACTCACAGCTCGATGTAGTGGATATGCTCACTAAACATGGCGTGGTAGTGAAGGCGAGTTGGGTCGTCTAGCAGGTGTGGAAAGATGATGTCAGCGATGGTGAAAAGATGCACTCTTCACAGACCCAGAAGGCAGCTGGGTTCGTTCGGCTTAACTGGCATAGATTCATGGCGATTGCTATCGGTACAAGCACATGGGGCATATAAATTCAAAAGGCACTCAGTACGCGGACTTTGACCGTTTTTACAACGAGTAGGCGATATTGCCAACTTCCAATTGTATTGCATGGTGCATCTTCATGCCCAGCGTTTGTAGAAAAATGTAACTCTTTCGGTGGTGCTATCCAGGTGCACAGGGTACCAGAAGAAATGCTACAATAAGCTGCACCATGGCAGTGTGCAAAATTAATATCGATACAGACTTGCGCTTCGCAATGACCGCAAGTATCCGTGAGGTGTTGACAAATAACCCTATGAGTTGACCCTCGTAAATATTTGGGACCAGGTCGTGAAACAATTCCAACAATGGTTACAACATAAAATCAAAAAATATATCTAGGTTGCAACAACAAAATTTAATTTGATTTGAGAAAGCTGACATACTTAGGGTGTGTCAGTTTTTAAAGAATACATCCTGACGGCAATGGTAGAGACAGGGCGAGACATCGTTCGACCTGTTGCAACAGAATATACCTCAGTTATCATACCTAAAGAAATGCATATATATAAATGATGGGAGATGGGGACATAGGTGGGTTGACGGAGATGGGATTAACATGATACGAAGAAGTACATTGATTATACTAATCATGTAAAAGTGGTGTATATAATGAAAGTGGCTTATATTGTATCGTTCCAGTAAGTGAGGTGATAGTATGGACGTCGCTGAGAGAAATATAACCTTATGTAAGGATGGAAAGACCAGGAGCGTTAACAATTAACGAGTTGTATCAAGTTTTGCGCGTAAAAGCTATCAAGATAGTATTAGTGGCAATGAAGAAACGGTTGATGCTCGTGAAGTCATTAGAGGACTGTTAGAGAGGTTTGAAACTATCGAGTACGAATCAATATGGGAGTTAAAAAGCAATTAGAAGATATAGTTCATTTATATAGCTAATATATTATATAACCCGATGGCGGCAAAAATATCTTAATAAATATTGAAAAAGCAATTGATTCTTTGGAGTCTTTCCATATAGAAATCGGATATTTGATCAAATAGAGTTCCTGGACTTTATAGACACTTGATAAATACAATTTATTATTATATTGATGAAGATAAAAAAGTTATAATTATTGGCATTTATAGAGATAATTGGAATGTCATAGAATTTTATAAATAAAGCAAATTAAAGGACTGTATATGCCTATGGCGTGTTATACAGTCCTCGAACCGATCATATGTGTATCGTCGGTGGGGAATCACCACTCTCGTATAAACTCTCGCTTTTCGGTATACTGTATTAATAGATACTACCCTGCAAACAATATTTGTCCAACAAGGGAAAAGGGCATTTTAAGAATTTGTCTAAAATAGTCTGGTAAGGGGCTTGCAATGCCATCCACTTTTGTGTCATGGGATGGATGAAATACAGTTCTGATGCATGTAAGCATTTGTTTGGTTACCGTATTGAGACCACCATAGAGATCGTCCCCAGCTAGAGGGATATCCTAGGGAGCTAAAGGTGTACACGTATTTGGTGCGTCCGTCGTGTGCGAATAACAGCGCACATGGGTGTGATGAGGATATCGCTGAACCACAGTAATATCTGTGACGGGCAGGTTGCCTAGTGGATGAGCGCAACGTTCGATAATACTTCCCTCGAGGCGAGCGATGGGAAATGAATGGATAACTGGTCGACAGGAATGATACCGCAGTGATGGCATCAGTATACCTTTTCGGATACGGGTGTTGCTTGGTGAAGCGTGTTGAACAAGGCGTTCTTAGCATGATAACGAGACCAGATGTCCCATCTTTATCCAAGCGATGGATGGGGTGGCTGGCATTCATGGTATGCTGTTAGTAAGCTAATACACCATTGGCGAGTGTGTGGTATCTTTCAGAGGAAGTGGGGTGCTAAGCATGCCCGTAGGTTTTGTTAATAATCAAAAAAGATGGTCGTCCTCGAAGACGATATCTAGATATGGGCAGTGGAGTTCGATGTGGGATGTTTTAGTTAAGTGGACCGCCACAGAGTCGCCGGGGATGTAGCAACGTATCCCAGAGGCAGGACTTTTCATTTACAAGGAACGAACCCTCACGACGAAGACGACGGCGCTGTTTACGACACTTTGCTCGCGGATGGCTTGGTTCATGGAGCATGGAGAATGGGTTGTAGATAGTGTAAATTGTATAATAGGGCTGCATAATAGTCCTTATTAGGTAATGAGTTAGAAGTAATCATAAATATATTTTATCATATCATAGAGAGAGACATATAAATATGTAGGACAAGCCAGTGGATTAGCCGATGATGTGGAGGTAGAATATAATGGGCGACAACCATCGTTGTGGTGAAAGAATAAAGGTAAATCTTTGTATAACTTTTACGGATAAATAGAATGCATTAAATGAAAATTCTGCTAGTAATTATAGGCAAATACATTGAAATATAATTAAGAATATTTTTGCAGTAAGGGGGTTGAATATGTTTATTAATCACAGTAACCATCGAGCGAACAATGGGATGAGCACAACGAAAAAGAAGCGGAGTCTTATGGAACTATCAGTGTGACCATTTCCTCAGTGAAATCTAATCACACATCAGACGAAGTGCAAGAGATGGTGAACCTAAATGGTGAAAAGGATTTTGCAAGAAGAGCCGTCGAGTTTGTTATGATGTGCGGGAGAATTTGCATACATACAAAATGGTAGATTTTTGAAAAACATCATATCAAGGGCGTAGCGGCAACTCGAACGACTTGTAAAAACATGGAGATGGAAAGACTAAACAAGTTGAGTTTAACTTTGTACAATTTCGTGAGGTTTTAAGGAGAATAGAGATGGAAGAGAGAGTGCATAATATCTTATTGACGGCGTATAGTAGTATTAATGGCTCATTAACTACGTTGGAATCATTGGATCGTAATTTTGAAGACTTGAGATCTCAATCTATGAAGATGATGAGAATGTTCTTTTATGGATAAAAGCATTGATTACCAGTGAAACAGTATTAAAATATTTACTGTTACCTAAAAGATGAGTAGACCAATATTGAATCATCTTGACCAAAGTATTTACATTTACTACAGACGATGTAACTAAGGTTGAGTTAGATGAAAGTGAAAAACGAAATATTAAAACCTATACATTAAAAGATAGCACTCTAGTATATCAATATTTGGAGGGTGTTGAAGAGAACTAATTTAAAATACAAAATTTATTGATGCCAGGATGCAAACGATTTACAGATATGCGATGAAGGGATAAACCGTTTTGTTCAGATTTTAAAAATCAAAGATATTCATAGTAAAAAGATGAAACAAAGGGAATTTGAAAGCAATGTACAAAATATCTTTAATATGATTAATAATATTGACTATATAGAAGAAATACCCGAATAAAATGTACATGTATGTGTACTACAGGTGGATTCAGAACGATTCCAGTATATTTATTATTTGTATTAATGTATTGGAAAAAGAGAATTAGAAATAAGTATATGCGCAAATGGACGTGATGAGAGAGGGACTAAAACAATAAAGGTTGATTTAACACAAGCTGATAAATATGAAAAGCTTTTATTAATGGAATCCATGAATTTATTCAATTTGGTAGTGCTCAAAATTGAAGAAGTATTTTGAAAATGCCTTGAAATTTTGCTTAGAGACTACTTATGAGCAAAATATGAAATAATCAAGCTATTGTTGATTCAGTAGAGAGGCTTTGCTGAGGGCAATTACCATATCAATCAGAGTTTCAGGCTGCTGTTGAACAAATAAAAAGCGGGAGCACTAGATGATGAAATTTGAAGATATACCAGATATAGAAGGGAGAAGAGATAGAGAACTAGGTAGATATATAGAAAATCGCGACTTACGACTTTTAAAAAGTGTTTTCACCATAAAAGAGAATATGATTTAGTTTGGCATCCTAAGACTCGTCTAGATTTATATTAAATGGTGTTTTAGAGCATAACTTTATACGCAAGCATTAACATATATGTAGAAATGGTACATTTGGGATATCTTGATGCATGCAGATAATACCAAAGGAATTTTTGGGATTCATAAGAGAAAAGAAGAGACTATACAGCGAAAATGTTTTCTAAGGTGAAACGAAACAAAAGGATTAACATTAGGAAATAAAACTATCGGAAATATTCTGTAGATCAACTAAAGATGAATTAAGATATAGAGCAGGAAATCTGAATATAAATTCTTCTACTGGTTGCTAAATCAATATACAGGAATATAGAAACACAAAGGGAAAGCGAAATTTCACGAAAAGTTACTGAAGATAAAATGTTTTGTAAAGGAAGCGCTAACTAATTATAGTCGACGTGTTCCTGAAAAATGGGAGATCCAAATATTCAAATAGACAAAATAACGATGTTTTGATATAAAAATTGCATTTAAAAAGAGTTACAGGATAAAAGGTCAATCTAAAGCTTTAATAGTAAACATATAACATGGGAATTATCTGTGTTAAAGAGGAGGAATTTAAACGAAACTGGAAGTGGATCTTACAATTATTTTCTAACCCTGAAGAGTTAAGAAATGTGTGTGTTGATACTTTAAGATAGTTTAATGGATATAATTAGAGAATGAACGTGAATTAAAGAAAAAGCAAGATGTTAAGGCAGTGGATGAACCAATAAAATTATTGGAAACACCTGTATATCAAATTACATGAAGAGTCTATACTTTCAAGTTGGAGCTATTATTTGGATATTTGTATTTAAAAAGAAAAATAGAAGACTAGCTGAAAAAGATAGAAACAACTAGTGAGTTAGGTAGTGCGGTGAATCACTGCCAAGACACTAAAGATATAGTGACACTCTAAATAAAGATGACTGTGTGACTGTTCGAAATCTATCGAGGATATTAAAGTATCTTTTGGGTCTAACCAATTTGTTTAAAATTAGAAAAGAATATTTGAAAGATTCTGGCTTTGGTGGAGATGAAATTTGTGAAGTCATGCTTCCTAGAGTTATAAATGAAACAATGTTGAAAGGGGCTCTAAGTTAAGTAAAGCGATTATATCTTTAGATAAATATGCAAAGAAAGTTGATGATATTGAATCATTGATTGCAAAGGGAAGTTTACAGATTAATCAGGTTATGTCGCATTTTATTTGGAAATAAGGAAGGTTTAGATATGATGCTGAGCTATTTTCAAAACTTATTGAATCCATTAATGGAACTAATGGAGATGACGCGAGAAGATATTGTGATACAGTTTGTACAACTCATACCTCAAGCTGTAGGAGGAAAAGCAACAAAAGCTAGATATGGGGCAGGGGACACATTAACATTGGTGATCTTTGCAATTGATATATCCTATAATACTTTGAAATTGATTCAAATGACTCCGTTCATGCTGAGAAGAAATATTGATATAACAGGGAAAGATATAAAAAGGAGTGTTAATGGCCAGTAATCCGTACAATGAAAAATACTTAAACGCTGTTGAGAAAAATAATGATGACGTATGGGTAACGCAATAGTATAATTCTTTAATGAAAGTTTATAAAAGCTATAAAGCGGATTGCCTATTCTGCTTACTAGCCTTTTTAATAAAGAATAACATTATCTAACTTTTAAATGATGATTCTAAACGTGTTTTCATCTTACAAGAGTTGTGCTGGCTTTAGTGAAAACGTTTTTGATGCAAGGTGTGGCTAAGTATTTATTTAACAAGAAAAGACAGGTCTCTTTAATAGCTCCAACAGGTAAGGCTACTAAAAGTATTGACTAAGAAAAAGTGGTTATGAGGGCGACTACCTTTCATAAATATATTTATAAGTTTAAAGAGTTGGAAGAAGTAGTGCTAAATATCTACAACGGAAAGGATTGATTACCAATATATTACCTCATGTGCCTGGCTGTAATGATAGTGCCTTCCGAGATGAAGTTACAGTATGTATCGTTAGGTAATAAAGTATAACGTACATTCGTATTTTTATATAACTTTTATGTTTATATCTAGCTAATTTCAACGTTTTGGGAGTATAATAGGGTATACAAATGTCTATTCCATAAGGTGGTAGAACTGAAATAGACAAAATTGAGGAGAGGTTTTATAATGAAACAAATACGCTCGCTATTAGTAGCAAACCGTGGTGAAATCGCTATTCTGTACTTCGTGCATGTAACGAAATGGGCATTCGCACAGTGGCTATTTATTCTAACGAGATGCACTTTCATTACATCGCAATCAAGCGGATGAATCCTGTTTAGTAGGGAAGGTAACCAGTTGATGCATATCTTGATATTGAGAATATTATTCGTATTGCGAAGGAACATGCGTAGATGCCATCCATCCGGGTATGGTTTCTTGTGCTGAAAACGCTCATTTGCTAAGCGTTGTGAAGAAGAAGAGGGATTACGTTCATCGGTCCGAAAGTAGAACATTTAGTGATAGTTCGGTGACGAAAGTCAATGCTCGTATTCAAGCCAAAAAGCAGATATTCAATGATCACAGCAGTGATGGTCCGTTGAAAGACTTTGCAGGGTGGAAGCAGCTGATAAATATGGCTATCCATTGATGATCAAGCCGTCAATGGCGGTGGCGGTCGTGGTAGCGTGAGTGACAAAATATGAGAGAACTTCGCGATGCTTATGATCGTGCTAAAAATCCGAGCACAAAATGACGCTGGTGATGATGATGTGTACGTGGAAAAATTAATTGTAGAGGCAAAAACATATCGAAGTCAATTTATCGGTGATGAACATGGCAATATTGTGCATTTACATGAACGGGATTTGCTCCATCCAACGTCGACATCAAAAAGTAGTAAGTAACGCCAGCTATGCTTTGTCTCGTGATTTGCGTGACCGTATTTGTGCAGCTGTGAAAAATCGTGAAACATGTGAACTATGTCAGCGCTGGTACAGTAGAATTCTTGGTAACCGCAGATGGAAAGCTTCTATTTCATCGAAAGTCAACCCTCATCCAAGATGGAGAACATACAGTAACAGAAATGATGAGAGCATCGATATTGTACATACGCAAATTCGCATTGCCGAAGGTCACGATTTACACAGTGGAGCGGTGGCCATTCCTGCACAAGAGACATATTCGTTGTGAAGGGAGTGGCCATCAATCGATATTACCACAGAAGATCCCGAAATAACAATTTCATGCCAGACACTGGTAAATTGATTGCGTACCGTAGCTCTGGTGGTTTGGTATTCGCTTGAGATGGTGGTAATGCTTTCACGAGGCATGCTGTTACACCATACTATGATTCCTTACTAGTAAAAAGCTACATCTTGGGCGTTGTCCACAGAAGAGCTATCCGTAAAATGTTGCGTTGCTTTGCGAGAGTTCCGTATTCGTGGTGTAAAACAAATGTACACTTTTTGGTGAATGTATTAGAACATGAGTATTCCAATCTGGTGATTACAATGTTCATTTTTATTGATGAGCACCCAGAATTGTTAAATTGAGACACGCTAAAGATGAGGTACAAAACTGCTTCGCTACATTGCTGATGTAACTGTCAATGGTTACAATGGACATAAAGAGAAGTGCCAACTTTTGAACTCTCGTTATGCCATCTAATGTCCAGGTGCACCAGCTGCTGTGGTACAAAACAAAAATTGGATGAATTAGGACCAAGAAAAATTCTCAAAATGGTTCAAGAACAACCAAACGTATTGTTTACAGATACACATGGCGTGATGCATCAGTCATTGTTGCTACACGTTTGCGTACCACGAATGTATGGCTCGTGTGCTGGTCGTGTCGCAGAAAGGATTGCCTAACTTGTTCTCTTTTAGAATGTTGGGGCGGTGCTACTTTTTGATGGCGTATCGTTTCTTGCATGAAGATCCATGGGAACGAGTTGCGCATGTTCATGAACAAGTGCCAAACATTTTGTTACAAATGTTGCTTCGTGGTTTCAATGCAGTGGGATGCACAAGCTATGCTGATAATGTAGTGCGTGAGATTTATCCGATTAGCTGGTAAAAATGGTATCGATGTATTCCGTATTTTCGACAGCTTGAATAGCTTAGATAATATGAAGTAGCCATTGATGAAGTACGAAATCAAGGTAAAGTAGCGAAGTGGCGTTGTGCTACACAGGATATTTTAGATCCTCGCCGTGATAAATATAACGGCATATTATGTCAACATGGGTAAAGAGTTGGCGGCAGCTGGGGCTAATCTTTTTAGCCATCAAAGATATGGCTGAGTTTATTAAAACCTCAAGCAGCATAACTTAGTAGGGTGCACTAAAAGATGCAGTCAGACTTACCAATTCCTTTACATACCCATGAAGGTTCTGGTGTACGATTTATTCCTATGAAGTCGTACTGTAGATGCAGGGGTAGATGAGTTATCGACTTGGCATACTCGCTCGTGGTACAGATGATCAACCTAGCATGTGAAGCTCCACTGTCTATGGATTGACTGGACATGATCGTCAGACCTGAGATGATGTACAGTATATGGAAAGAGCGTCAACTTACTTTGGATCACATTCTCCATACTATAAAGGTGTTGATATGCCTCTTCTTATCCAAATACAACTGTATACACGTATGAAATGCGGGGGACAATATTCCAACTTGCAGCAACAAGCGAGGTGTTTGGACTTTGGGTGAACGTTGGGAAGATATTAAAGCGATGTGTATCATGAAGTGAGCATGTTGTTTGGTGATATCATCAAAAGTAACGCCATCTCTAAAATTGTTGGTGATATGACATTTGTTCATGGTTCAAAATAATTTGACGGAACAAGATATTTTACGACAAAGGGTGATACATTGGACTTCCGCAATCATGGTAGAGATTCTTCAAAGGTTACATTGGTACGCCATGCTTGATTCCCTGAATGTTTTGCAACAAATCATCTTGTGAAAGGTGAAAAAACCATTGGAAGGTCGTCAGGGGCTACATTACCAAGTTGATTTTGAACTAGTTCGTGAGAGACTATCTGAAAAAGGGGCGGGAACTACTGGGATGGAGATGTAATCGCTCGTGCTTGTGCTCAAAGTGTTTGCTGATTTATAGCGCTTTCAAACAAGACTATTCTGATGTAAGCGTGCCGATCACCAACCTTCTTCTTTGGTATGAAACACTGGTGAAAGTGTGAAGTGACTATCGAACAAGGTAAAGACATTGGTCATCAAATACATTCAAATGAGAAATTAGGCGGTGAAGATGGCACGTCAGTGTTGTTTGAATTAAACAGTCAGCCTCAGAACGATTAAAGTTCACGACAAACGTAATGAAAACAACAGGTGTAGTGCGTGTAAAAGTGGATCACGTAACCTGGTGAAGTAGGTGCTACTTGTCTGGTTCTGGTGAAAATTGTGGCACAAGTGGGTCAAGCTGTGAAAAAGGTGATGCCGTGGTGACAGAGCGATGAAGATGGAAACAACGATTACAGCTCAGTATCAATGGTGGTGGGTGTCATCCATGTTCGTGAAGGTAGCCGTATTGAAAGTGGCGATTGCTTGTTAACTATCGAAGCAAACGCACACGCTAACTCGATGGTACATTTGCTATCATATAAGTCTGGTAGAATACAGGAATCATGTTATGCGTGGATTGCATAGCATGACGACTTTGGTATTACTATCAGTTTACAATACACAAAGCAGGAACAACTCAGTTGCTCCTGTTTATCATACTCTAAAGATACATACAGATATAGAAAGGGTGATTCTTATGGCATTTACACATTGCCGAGCGGTCTATGTAAAGGCCCTAATTTCATTCCAGATGTGTTTGAACGGAGGCTCAAGGTTCCTGGGTTCAGTAGTTTTGGGACTAGGAAATCCAGCTGGTGAAGTGGTGCCAGTGAGGAAATTCAATCTGCTTTGACCACATTGTCATACAGATCCATTAGAGATTTTGCAATATGTCATGCAAGAGATGCAAAGTTAGCAGAGCAAACATTGCATCGTTTGAGTACATGTGCATCACATGCCTGCAGAAGGACAACAATTATTATTGTCCATCAGCGAGCCAAGATTTTGGGGCTAGTACCTCGCACGTGTATGTGATGCTGGCGATGGTGGTACATGGATGCCTATACGTTTACCAGTGCCATCAATGCAGTACGCAGTGTAGGAGCCAAAGCGGTAGGCATCCCTACCATCGGATAGCATGATTCAGAAGCGTTGGAGACAGCAAAATCTGGAAAGGGCAAATATGTATCTGATTCCCAAACTTTCAAAATCCTACGGGTACTACATACCATTAGAACGTAGAGCAGTTTGTGAGATTGCAAAAGCATGAGTTTGTTCATTTACGAAGATGATCCGTGTGAAGAATGCACCGGCAGTGAGCAGTGCCTACTTTCAAAGAAATGGATACGGATAATCGTGCGCTCTGCTGCGGGAGTCTTATTCCTAAAACGATTTTCTGCAGGATTGCGAGTTGGTTTCTTGCATGGTCAAGCAAGTAATCCAAGCTATCAAGTGATGAAGAATAACTGCGATGGTCAAATGCTAGCTCATCACGCAACGTGTAGTGAGCCATTGCCAGAACATATCGATTATGATGAGCAAATCCAAAAGGTATGTAGGGTGTATCAGAAAAATGCCGAGTTATGTTATGGATACATTCCGAAAATTTGTAGCTCCAAAAGTACATATGACAGAACCTACGGGAGGGATATTTTATGTGGATGACCTTGCCAGACCATGTGGACTGTGATGCTTTCTTTGAAGGGCCATTGCTCAGTAGGCATTAAGCAGAGCCTTTGCAGCAGATGGAGTTCCCTATGGACAACATTTCCGTTTAAGCTATACTGTACCATCCATAGATGACATTCGAAAAGGATGCATCATTGGAGAACTGACACGTGTGTGTGCAGAATAGATTCTACCATATGTAGTCGTATGTTATAAGAGGAGGTTAACACACCTCCTCTATTATTATACTAGAAGGCTTTCTGTCATGTGAGTTTCAGCATGGATGAGTGCATGTATACTTCAGATAGAAATGAAACATAAAAGGGGCACTGTAATTTACTCATTGGGTGTTCGACTTTCCGATATCCTATGTATAATATATATACCTATAAATATATAGGATATACATGCATTCTCAAGTGTGAATGGCATTTATTAATATAGTGAAAAGTTCTTGGGACTTTCAGACATATAGAAAGAAAGGTTTATTATGGCATGTGGAATAATGGTGGTTGCGGCGGTTGTAACTTTCCTCTCGCAGATGTAACGCAACAACCAGTGGATGACAGTAAACAAATGATGAAAGTCATGTGAAAAGGTCATCAGCATTGTATCCGGTAGTGGGTGTTGGTAAATCTTTGGTCACAAGCTTGATGAGCGGTGATCCAATCGTAAGGCATCTGTGAGCATTCTTATGGAATTTACAGGTCCATCATTCAAAGTATTTGGCTTGAAAGACAAGTGCGTAGCGATGATGGTAAGTGATGTATCCTATCGTGTCTAACAACGGCGTGAGAGTGATGTCGAGTGAATTTGCTATTAGATGATGAGTCGGATCGAGTCCTTTGGAGAGGTCATGGTAGGTGATGGTACAATTTCTTCTCGATACAGTATGGGACGATGTGACGCTTGTTCGTGGATATGCCTCCAGGAGCAGGAGACAGCGTAGCTATGAACAGTATTCAATCACCACCATTGGACGAGGCCTTATCGTGGTTACATCTCCTCAAAGGTTTTAGTATCTATGATTATCGTGAGAGCCGTAAGAAAATGAGACTATGTACAAGTACCTATTATTGGTGGTAGTGGAAAACTTTGCTTATTTCCATTGCAGAATAATGGAAAAAGATTATAAAATCTTTGGTGAAAGTCACGATTGATGGTATTGATACAATTTATTGTTACTAGGTCGATGCGATGGGGTCACAAAGTAGCAGAGTTGTGATGCGGGTGAGATGAGACAAATTACAACAACAAATTTAGAATCAGTGAGGCTTTACCAAGAGTGAGCGTGGACAATACATGGTGTGCGTTGTACCTATGGTATTTTCATGGGAGGAACTATGTGTGAGACAGACATGAAGTGGCGACGTATGTACATGCTGACTAGAATATATTGAAAGCTCTACTTCACCATATCATACGGTACGGAGGTCTATCGTCGCTAGAAGACAAGGGTTTGCACCTTTATCGAGTGGACGAAGAATGGAATTTGGAGCAGATTACTGTCATTGATGTATACACGGTACTGCGCTTTAGCATTCCGCGATGGAGAGACATCCAAGAGACATCACGGATTGCCTCTGCCTCACCTGGTTTCAGGGTTTTCGGGTGAGGACAATCCGATGATTGCGGACAAAGGAGCATGGTGAGCTGAATGTGAAAGTTATGGTGGATTAATTCAGTACTTGCGTTTAGATCGACCTCTTTCACTTTAACGTGTGGTAGTGACAAAGGAGAGACTCCTGACAGAGACACGATTATGTAGATTTTTGCTCGTCCGATGGCTACGATTCCTAGCGCCATCCATATGAATCGACGGGTTTAATGAAAGAGGCAGCAAGTTTTAATAAGCAAAAGAGATGTTACCACTTATTTTAATGCGCGGTGTAGAGTTACAGACTATGAAGATGACAAGACTATATTAAAAGCTTTATTAGCCGAAGACATTGGCTGTGAACGCACGATATTTTATCCCTATGAGTTGACTGTGTATAATACGGATACGAGTGGGAAACAGTTGGCTTTGATCCCGGAATATATTAGTGCTCACGGTTGGGATAATCTTACATCTTGTTATGCTTGCTTACGAGGGATTGTCGGTGCCAAGAACAACAGGCTACGAGGATTCGCATGGCATTCCTATTCATGACCATAGAAGAGGTGGGGAAGTCGTACAAAACAAAGACCTCCTTGTTGTGCAAATGTAGTACGCCGCGTGTACCGTGCTTTGGGATTCTCAGGAAAAGAAGCTTGTGGAGCCGGATATTGCAAAAGGGTTTATGATTTCTTCTGATGTGGCTCATGGTTATCATCCTAATTACGGAGGAAAAATGATATTACTAACTATCCAACTTTGAATGGTGGTGTAGTTTAAAAATAGACTGATCTCAATCCTATGAGATGCGGTGGCTGGCGATTGTGACAGTTGTAATGTGAGACCCATGGCATTAAGTATCAAATTTAGTGAATCATCCAATGTTCCAGGTTGGATCCACAGTGGCTCCTATTTCTTCAGCACAATTAGTGATGCGGACCATGGATGTGGGTTTACCACTGTTGATTATGCATTCTGCACGTGAGTTGATGGGTACCTATGACCAAATTGAGTTAAATCGATTATTAACTGTATTTTTTGGGGGAGGTATAATATGGTTTCTTCGAGTGGCAATTTTGTAGCTTTAGTATTAGATCAGTTTCTACACCCTTTCAACATATGTTTTATGAACGAACTACGGTGAAAGAACAGCAAAAGAGAATAACAAAAGCATTACAATTGTTGGGTATGATTGTTGTTGCTGTGTGTGGTGTGACTGGAAATATTTCTAGGTGTTAGGTATTGATGGGGTCACCATTGTACAAACCGTTCTAGCTATTGCCTTGGGCATTGGGGTTGTACAAGTATTTGAGAATATTTCGGTATCTCATGTACGCCCTGTTTTGGAAGGTCAGAAGCACCCTAAGACGGTGTATGATCGTTGGATTTGGGATACCATATTTGTGTAGGAGTTACTATCTGCATGTACGGTATGCGTAGAGTTTTTCCTATATGGTGTTGGCATGGTTATTGTACTTCTCATTCCTTATGGTGTGACACGATATAATATGAGCCGTGGTACTAGAATTTAGCAGTGGGAAAAAGCCTATGCGTGGGGAGCCCTAATCTGGATTTTGCAAGGTCTTATTCACTTGTTTTGTATTATGATTCTCAAGTGAGAACATGATATAATAAGTTAGTATATGACAAATTGTTATACATATATGTAACAACGGTTAGAGCTAGCGATGCTAGGGATGGCCGTTATGTTTGAAATGAGATAGAAAGAGGGTATTATGAAGTTGGAGTACAGTCTGTGCAGGCTTTCATGTAAAGCGAATTGAGACCTGTTCAAGAGAGGTGAATGGCACAACCTATATGTTGCAACATGAGCAATCTGGTGCACGTTTGTTATACATCGATACAGAAGATACAAATAAAGTATTCCATGCTTAGCATTCCGCACACGCCCCCTCATGATGAGCTGCAGGGTAGCACATATTTAGAACATCTGTGTTGTGTGGATACGTAAATTTCCTTTGAAAGGCCCTTTGTTGAATTGGTAAAAGGATGCTCTGAACCCATTCTTAAATGCTATGACCTATTCTGATAAAACTGTGTATCCAGTGGCGAGTAAGAATGATACAGACTTTCATAATTTGATGGATGTCTATTTGGATGCCGTATTCTATCCTCGTGTAGCTAAGGACGATGATGGAATGTATGCAGAGGATGGCAGTATGAATTAGAATCTCAAGAAGATCACGACCTATAAGGCGTTGTCTATAACGAGATATGAAGGGTTTACTCCTCCACCTGACTCTCGATTAGATACGTCATAAAATGGCGCTGTTATATCAGACACTACTTGTGCGCATGATTCTGGTGGATATCCTGACAATATTACAGATTTGACCTATGATGAAACTTTTAAAAGCTTTCTGCAAGACTCCCTATTACCATCCGTCCAATAGTTATATCTATCTATATATGATATGAATATTGAAGAAACATAGCATTTATCGGTGAAGAATAGTTTGTGTCAAACTTTCGAGGCCATTGATGTAGATTCTAGCATTTGCCATGCAAGCGCCTTTATCTGAACCAGTGGTAGCATCTTTCCCATATTATGGTATTTGTAGTGGCGGTAGAGAGTGCTGATAAGAGGGCAAAGACTATTCATTCTTTTAACCTATGTATTCCCAGAGATGACATTTACTCAAAGTTTAGCTTTTGAAGTATTGAATCATGCCCTTATGTACATCCGGCTCGCGCACCGTTGAAAGAAGCCTTAGTGAAAGCAACAAATATTGGTAGTGATGTAAGTGGCTCCTACATGGATGGGATTCGTCAGCACCGTGTTTGAAATTAGTGTCACAGGTTCTGAAATCGAAAAACAAGCACAGTTACAGGAAGTGGTGGAAACGACATTACGCCAATTAGTGGATGCAGGTTTAGATAAAAGAATTGTGAGGCATCCGCCGTCGCATCACCCAGAGTTCATTTTGCGGAAGCCGATTTTGGCGGACGTCCAATTGGTCTTGCTTACGGCTTACGAGTGATGGATAGAAATTGGTTATGATGATAAGATATATTGAATTGTTACAATATGAACCAGTATTGAGCACTTCGTGAAGGATTATCTACTGAGTTTCTATGAAAACTTATTGCGTACCTATGTTTAGAATAACACGCATAAAGACGCTTGAGTTTCTCTGTATCCTGAAAAAGGTTTTGCAAGAGAAGAACAAGAAGAGACTGCTAAACTAGCGGCTAGTAAATCAAATATAGTGAAGAAATTGCCCATATTGATCGAAACAGCGAAATTAAAAGAAATGCAACAAGCCGTGGATTCTGAAGAGCACTGGCAACAATTCCTTTATTAGAATTGTCCGATATTTCTCCCTGTATTAAGTAACACCACGTCGTGAAATTGACCATAAAAGGTATTCGTGTGCATCCCACATTGATGTACCAGCTCAGTAGCATTAACTATGTTAGCTTGTATTTCAATATGGAATCCTTGCGAGAAGATGAATTATTCTATGCAGAGCTATTGTCAGATGTATTAGGCCGACTAGATACAGAACGTTTTACCTATGCAGAGATAGCAAAAGAAATAAATCTACATTTAGGTGGCTATACCATGGATGTATTGCCAGTCTCTATCCATAATGAACGTGATGCATTTTGTACCTTTGGCAGTTGTTCGTAGTGGGCGTAGCATCCAACTTGATGATCATTTAACATCTCTGCCCGGAGGGTGTAGGGCGTGCAAAGTTTAATAGCCAAGAACGTCTTGTAAATTGTTAAAGAAGGAAAAGCCATCTGGGATACAGAAGCATTCCGCCGTGGTAATACGATTGTTACTAACTCGCTTATGGCGAAAGTATCGAAAATTGGTAAATTTAGAGACCAAGATACACTAGGCTATTTCCGTCGTTTAGTCGAAGTCTTAGACAATGAAACATTACTAGCTGGTGTGACAGAACAATTATTGAAAGTACAACAACGTTTATTTCGTAAGATAACTTGGAAGTATCTTTTGTAGGTACTGCTGAAGAATTAGAAACTTTCTTAGCACATCTAGACGATATCACTGCTGTTTTAAGTGATGATAGTTAGGAGGCTGGCTAGAGATGACTCAATCCTATGTGAATGAAGGAAGCAGCTACCTCTGGTGGGTACAATATGTAGCGGGGTGGTAACTTCCGTGATGGCGGGTACACATACAGGCACTATGAGCGTCTTAAAACTATGTTGCGCTACGATTATCTATGGAACTTAATTCGTGTACAAAGGTGGAGCGTATGGCGCCTTCTTCCATAATAATGGTAATATGGTATTCTGTTCTACAATGATCAAGAACTTGAAAACACGTACAAATTATTGTGATGGATTTATGAACTATTTGCGTGAATTAGTTTGTCACCACGATGCGTAAATATATCATTGGTACTATGAGTGGACTTGATGTATCTAATACACCATTCACAAGGAGCTCGCGCTATGAGCTTATACTTTGGGAATACCAATGAGCAATACTATGACGGCTTTCCGTCAACAAGTCTTGGAAACAACGGTAAGAAGACTTACGTGGATTAGCAGATGTCATTGAAAAGTATTACAAGATAACCATATCGTAGTCATGGGTAGCGAACAGCGTATCAAAAGAAACAGAACAGCTCTTCGACAAAGTGGTAACCTGGTACAATAACTTCATAAGAACGCCATTAAAAGCCATACCTTACATCTGAATTACCAGATGGGGTAGCCAACTTTTATCGGATGTTTTCTAATGTAATTTACAAGATATAATTTCAATGCAATCAGATTGAACACGATATATACTATTCTGTATGCTCAACTGTAATTCTTCGGCTCCAACATCCAACAATTCGAACTTAAGTGGTTCTGGTTTGCCAATTCCGGTATAAGGGTGTACGTTGAATATCGCGGATTAATTGATTGATTCTTTTTTAATATCTTTTTTATTATATTTCTTTGCCAATATAAATAATCTTTCCGTAACAGATCGAACCATATTAGGCTTCCATGGGTTATTCCTCGATTAATGCATATTCAACACCTAATCACCATCAAGTCTGGCAATTCATCGAATAATGTTGAAGGTTTTTCTTTAGAAGTAAAATGGATCGATACTTACTTCAAAAGGGAATACGCTGCTCACGACTAAGTTACGTAAATAGATATGAATAGCTGAAGAAATAGTTAAACAAGTTCACTACATACAAAATCAACTTGTATCTTTTTTAGTTCATCATCAATCCTTAAGTTTAATTGTGCCACCAATATACCTCATATAATTTATTATACATCTATATGTAGAATGTGTATATACAATGTATAGAGATTACAAATATAAAAGTATACTTGTGTGGAGTAATGCTTTTGTTCTAAACTCAAAGTAGTAACAGATGAATATTATATTAAAAAAAACACGTACATCGGTATTAACTGGCATACGTGTTTGTCGTTTTCTAAAGAGATTCTTTGCCTGGTTAGGAAAATATATATCCATCCGATATCGGCGTGTAATTTTGCTGTTTCACGATGTCAGGCTGTTCTACACCGTGGAAGTTACGTGTTCGATGGTTCCTTCCCTTCAGGTATACAGTATGCTCTAACAATGTGGTGTAGTGGAGGTACTCTGTAGAGTAATCCAAATGGAGACTATCTGCTACACAACAAATCATTAAATGTGAGCTAATACAAAGTCGTTACCTTGTAATGCTTTATCGTGATAAAAATATAGCCTGTAGCTGTTACTGTATAGCCTTTATATTTTTCAATGTGATTAGATACTTTTAAAATAGTCATAATAATTTCTAGTTAATGTAATGTGTCGATGCGTATCATCGATGCCATCACCAATATTTTTATAATCGTTCGTTGGAACTGGTTCTTTAGTGATGGAAATGACTTGGTCCACAGGCTCTTCCGCTGGTAATGCAAAGGCTTGGGCATGGAAGATGGATGGACAACAATAATGTACACAATCCGTACAGGATAGCATTTCAGTACGAAGAGCCATAAAGATCTACGGAATGTGTTTTACTTGCTTTGATTGTGCTCCATAATAGTAATAATGTCAAGCCCATAGCAAAGCGATGATATAGGAATTAGGGGCAGTTAAGCGATAGATAGACCTGTTGTTAATAAATATAATAAGGATAGTACAACTAGCAGAGCTACGATTTCTACCGCTGCGTGGATGTAATTGTAGGAATGTGTTTCATAGTGCATAACCTCCTATGATCGAAAATAGTATGCATATAATCGTTGTTCCCAGAATAATGGAAATACTATACTTTCACAAAGATTAGGAACAGATTTCGTAATAAGACGTAGTTTAATGTCTAATAAGGTCAAACAGTAAGAATGCAAAGATTCCTGGTAAAGGAATGACGTTCATAAAGGACCGACGATAATCCTGCAGTGAAGCAGATGGATACACACAAAAAGGCAGTGCCATCATACCGAATGACTAACATGGATCCAGATGGGGATATCTTATGACATTGTTTAGGTAAAAATAATTGTAACCACTACTTAGTATAGACCCAATTATGATAAGGGCAATAGGCATGGGGACTTTATTTCTTTGTAATCTTTCGAAAATCCTATGTCTTTTGACAGCGATTTTACTAGAGTTAATTATTTCCATGGAAAAATGCATCAGGTACGACCATAAATACGAGAGCCACAATATTGGCTGACAATAAAAGCAAGCAAAATTCTAGTAGGGTCGTCCCAGAGTATCATAGAGTTTCTTTTGAGAATGCATAATAAGTGGAAGTAGTACACAATAGGATTTAGCAAAGGTTAATCATTAAAGAATAGACTAACTTTCGGTTCCATACCTTGCCGTGTTAGGCTGCGGCGTAAGATCAAGGTTACCGCGCAATCACAGAGTGGCATGGTACAAGCCATGATAATAGCTAGTATATATGGGCGAACATGGGAGAACGATGTAAATATTTTTCTATGCACGATAGGGAGGCATATTGTTCTACGATGACGGAAATGCCAGTCTAAACGTACGTAACTTC
>BNJT01000334.1_pt1 | contig 44124 bp, 48 predicted proteins | sample 8540491 | NCBI WGS metagenome assembly BNJT01 (sample SAMD00202455, study PRJDB9452) | human saliva metagenome | host: Homo sapiens | reverse complement strand
CTTATATAGTGGGTTCTTTGGTTGATAACTACTATAAATTGTATATTTTAGCAAAAATTTTTGTAAATTTTAACCCCACAAAAAAAGCCAAAAATCTGATATAATAATAGTATAGAAATCGATGTATAAAAGGACTAAAAAAAATCGTGTGTGTGAATTGATATTTTTAGACTCACCTTTGGGACTAAAAATATCTGTAGTTCTTATAGTTAAATCGATACGATCAGAATGTTGTATATCTGAAACGACTACGCAGATGCGTAGTTTTTATTATTTTGTGTTTGGCGTAGGTAGTCCCATGAGTGTAGTGAAGCCCTTATTATGGCTATTAGAACCGTATATCGTATACAAAGCCTATTTGTGGGGTGCTCGTTTTGTGGCACATCCTCTCACGTGGGAAGGCGAAGTTGACTGGTTTGCGTTGATGTTAACCGTCTTGCTCATCCTTGATGCGGTGGCTTTGCCGCTAGTGATTTTCTATTGTCCTGGCTTAAATCCTAGAGTGCGCGTGCCAGATTGGATTCATCGTTTGGGTACGCCCATTTACATCGTCCATAACTGGCTCGACGGCAAGGTGGGTGGCGGTACGTCTACACCGATTGTATGGCTCCGCAAAACTTTGCATTCTTTATTGTTATTCATCTATTATCTCGTGCCATTTTACGTAGGCGGACATCTTGTGATGGGCCTCGTGGTGGCGCTCATGTATGACGTCCTCGTATGGGCCCATGGAGGTGTATAATGAAAAAGATTACTTGTGAATGGCCGACGACATCTTTGTATCAGGCGTATCACGATCATGAGTGGGGCCGACCAATTCATGATGATAGGCTTCAATTTGAACATCTTTGTCTTGAAAGCCTCCAATGTGGCCTTAGCTGGCTTACGATTTTAAATAAACGCGACATCATTCGAGGCTGCTTTGATAACTTTGATATTGAGGCAGTCTCTTCTTATGGTGAAAGCGACATCGACCGGATTATACAAATCGAGGGGATGCTCAAATCTCGTCCTAAAATCGCAGCAATTATAAACAATGCTTCCGCTTTTAAACGTATTCAATCTGAATTTGGTTCGTTCTGCAATTATATTTGGGCTTTCACAGATAACAAGACCATTATCTATGACAAGCATCCTGAAGGACAGGTACCCGCTAAGAACGGCCTATCTACGCGCATTAGCAAAGACCTAAAGAAGCGAGGCTTCAAGTTTGTGGGACCTGTTACCATCTATTCGCATCTCCAAGCTAGCGGCCTTATCAACGATCACGGTAAAGACTGTCCTTGCTTTGATGAGATCAATCAAAGTGCAGATATAGTGCGACTACCTGCCGACGAAGAAGGGTGATAGCACATTAATTGCTGTATTATAAGTTAACAATAATTTCGTGCATAGTAGATGTTACAAAGGTGAATTTGTTATTCTATAGAATCGGGTGTACACTAAAGTCGATGAGGTGATAGCGACTCATCATATGTCAGTCCGCTTTATATACAAACACATTCTCTCTCCAAAGCGGAACTCTCATAATCTTCTCTCTCAAACGCTATAAATCTGCATAAAGCCTCTATCCTTAAGTGGATAGAGGCTTTTTGTGTTCATTTAGTTGCATGATATGTGAATTGATTTATTTCGATGTAGTTGCTATACTAAACATGATTTAACACAGTTACTTTCACAATTAAAGAAGGGAAATATATGATTGGTTTGGGAACGGCCATTAACATTGGCCTTATTATAGCCGGCGGCCTTTGCGGCCTCGCATTTGGTCGGTTTATGAAAGAAAATTTAAAACAGACGCTCATGGTGGTGAGCGGCATCATCGTGCTACTCCTCGGTATGAGCGGCGCCATGCAGTATATGCTCGTTATCGTGAACGGTACGCTGCAAACGACGGGGCCTATGCTGATGATTATTAGCATGGTGGTTGGTGCCATTATTGGCGAGGTCATCGACCTGAATCGCTGGATTACTGTATTTGGTGACTGGGTGAAAGCTCGCACAGGTAACGCCGGTGATCCAAAGTTTACCCATGCTTTTATTACAGCATCCCTTACCTTTACTGTAGGTGCTATGGGGGTATTAGGTTCCATTCAAGACGGTCTTACTGGTAATTACCAGACGCTATTACTAAAAGGCATCCTCGACGGTATCATCGTTATGGTTATGGTATCCTCCATGGGCAAAGGGGCGCTGTTCTCCTTTATTCCTGTAGGTATCACTCAATGGATTATCACTGCTATGGCACACATCGCAGCACCGTTGATGACACCGAGTGCTATCGATAACCTGTCCTACGTGGGATCCATCCTAATTTTCTGCGTCGGTATCGACCTCATCTGGCCTGGTAAAGTGCGTATCGCTAACCTCTTGCCAGCTATCTTCGTAGCTATGGGCTTAACATTCTTGCTGTAAATAGGAGACCTATATTCTCTAAACCTTTGATATATACCTTGTACATGAGATGGTGGAGGATATAGGTCTATTTATTTTCTGAAATACTTTTGTAATAAAATGACTGATGATATTTACGTTCCGAAATAGGTGACCAATAGAGTCACTGTCACAGTAGGATTTGACTGGTATTATCTAGAAATCTTTTACCGAAATGGCATGCAGAAATATTTTAATTTTCAATATGCCTGTTATTCAGGTAGATATTATTGAATTATACCTGTTTAACAGGTATAATCAAAGGAGAGATTTTTATCATTAAGGAGATAAAAGTATGAAGGAATTAATTCCTGTACCTAAAATGAGTGAGGTTCTACGTGAAGAATTTATGCAACCATTGGGGCTAAGTGCGTACCGTGTTGCGAAGGATATTATGGTTCCTGTATCACGAATACAAGAAATTCTTCAAGATAAACGAAAAATTACGGCAGATACAGATTTACGATTGTGTAAATATTTTGGCATGTCTAAAGGTTTTTTCTTAAGATTACAGATGGATTTAGATTTGCTTGAAGCAGAGGATACCGATGCATTGCAAGCTGATTTAAAAAATATTATATGTATTACGACTCGATCTACTGCTGATTGATAATTTTCGATATATTTGGTATACTTAATATATAAGTAAGTTGTTATAATATTGAATATTGATATAAGGAGAACCTATGCTATTCGTTGAATACCCTAAATGCACAACATGCAAAAAAGCAAAGAAATTCTTAGATGATCATAAAGTTAAGTACACTGCTCGTGATATTAAAGCTGAAAATCCTACTGCAGAGGAAATCGCTGCTTGGTATCCACAATCTGGCAAGGATTTGAAAGCATTCTTTAATACGTCTGGTATGATCTACCGTGAACAACAATTAAAGGATAAATTGCCAAACCTTAGCGAAGAAGAAAAAGTAGCTTTATTAGCATCTAATGGCATGTTAGTAAAACGTCCTATCTTGGTTCTAAAAGACAAAGTTCTCGTTGGCTTTAAAGAAGCAGAATGGATTGAGGCGTTGAAGCTCTAATTTCATATCAGTAACTGAAAGAACAGGTCCCTAAAAGCCTCCAAAGCGAGCTAAGTCGTTTTTAGGGATCTGTTCTTTCTACATCTAATAAAGAAATTAGAGCTATCAACTAATACCTCTTAGTGTTAAGTCATTTTTAGAGATAGGGGCTTTTCTTTTAATATGAAATTAGTATCTTCAACTAAGACCTATTAAAAAGGTCTCCAAAGCGAGCTAAGTCGTTTTTAGGGACCTGTTCTTTCTACGTCTAATGAAGAAATTTAAATCTTCAATACAGCGTTCTTACTTATCAATAATTTTAATTTGTATTTATTACGTATATTATGTATAATATTTGTACTGTAGATATACCCCTATGGGTATTGTTTTGTTTTTGTATTTCTTTCCGGACTGAGTTTGGCCGGTTCTAGTACCTAGAGAGGTATTTATGAAGCTTTTACAATCATTAGTAGCGCAGGTGTCGTTGCGTACGCAAGGTGGCATTTTGGCGCTAGGTATTTTTGTTTATACTATTAGATTTAATCACAGAGCCTTTGTATCCAGTCATTGATTTGGCTTGGGTCACTGTTATCATTTGCGGGTTGCCATTGTTGGTTAATAGTGTGCAGAGCATTTGGGATAATTTAGAGATTCATGCTAATTTCCTCGTTGTTATCGCTATGGTAGCGCTCATCGCCATTGGTGATTATCATACAGCGGCGTATGTAGGAATCATCGTCCATGCTGGTTTCTTTTTGGAACAGCTCATTACGGGTGAGGCACATTACACACTAGATGATGATATGTTACCAGCCATGCCGGCTCAGCTCGTAGCATTGCGTCAGGGCATTAATAACTATTCATCCGTTATCGTTGTGGTCGTAATGTTGCTATCCATGGGTTCCTTTGCATTGACTCAAGATTTCGTGCACACTGTTACATTGTTACTTGTACTTTGTCCATGTTCCCTTGAGCTCATTCTAGTTGCCCTAATGATGGGGTCCCTCGTAGATGACAATTCTCCTGTATCGGAGCTTTCAAAAGGGGCGGCAGTCTCATTTGGGCTTGCTCATCGTATCCATTCTATTCCACGTTGCCATCATTGGTACTGGCGTATTGGGACTCATCGATCCTGTGACTGCCGTGGCGTTGCACGGATTGGCGCGACTTGGTCTCGTGTATAATCTGAAAGTATTAGACGGCTCTTTGTGCGTTGCGTAAATTACAATGACTCATATACATTAACGTGAGTCGCGTAAATTACAGTAAGTCACATAAATTGAAGTATATTACCTAAATTAAAGTCCCCTAGTAATTAGTTTACTAGGGGATTTTTGTATTCATTAATTATCTTATAGGCATAGTTGTAGGTAAACAATATCGTTAATCTACATATGTCACTTTGTAGCCTTTTGGCTCGATTTCACGGCGGTTAAGGCCGTTTGGCATGTCTGGATAGCCGATAGCCAAGCTAGCGTAAACTTTTTCGTCTTCCCCAAGGCCTAGTTCACGCATTTTAGCTTGAATGCGTTCGTTATCTTGAAGATGGCGGATTTGGTTAACCCAACAGCTACCAAGTTCTAGTTCGTTGCAAGCGAGCATCATGTTTTGCATCGCACATGACACGTCAGCAAAGTTGTTGGCATAACTTGGTTTGCTAGCCAATATAATGAGTACAGGCGCTCCATAGTTAAATACAAACTTGCCTTCAGCGGACATTTTAATGATATTCACCATGTATGGTAAGGTGTTTTCTGTAATCGGCATTTTGCCGTATTCTTCTTGAACGAGTGTTACTAATTCATTGAGTACATCTTGGTTCGTGATAACCATGAAATGTGTTAATTGTGTATTGCCACCAGAGGGAGCACGGCGACCAGCGTCGAGCACTTGATCGATGAGCTCTCGAGATAATTGATCAGCTTTAAACTTACGCGTACTATGACGAGTTTTGATACATTCTAAGGTATTCATGAGGGCCTCCTATGACAAATGAGATTTGATATAGAGTTTCTTTTATTATACTACAAGGACGAACCTAGAAGAGGCTACATTTTACTAACTAGCTAATTAAAGCAAGTATATTGACAAAAATAGATATAGAGTTTACAATAATAATTGTATAAAATTATATTTTTAACTTTTGATTTTGTTGAGTACTCATACGTGAGTAGTTACTTAAAGTTTTAAATCTATATAGCTTATTATAGAATTAGACCATGCAAAGCGACTTGAAGTAGCGATGAAAGCGTGCAGCATAGAAGTCTAATATCAAAAAAATTTATTAATAGGTTCACAGTTTTATGGTAAGATTTTCGGTCATGAACTCTATAGAAATTGGCAATTATTAACGAATAAGAAAAAAAATATTAATTAATTGACAAATTTAAAAATATCTGTCCAAAGTAGGGAATTAACGTTGACTGCTTACCGGAAAATTGTGTACAATTAATTCGTAGATAATTGTGTGCATATGGAGGTAGAATATGGCAGAAATTGGCGTGCTCGAAGGATATAAGCACAAACAAGATGTTCCTGATGTGGAATACTTAAAATTAGAAAATCAATTGAGCTTCCCACTTTATGTAGTGGCGAAGGAGATTGTTAATGCATATCGTAGTCACTTAGATCCTTTGAATTTGACATATACTCAATACATCGTAATGATGGCATTGTGGGAATATGGTGACTTGTCTGTTAAAGAATTAGGCCAAGTATTGCGCCTTGATTCTGGTACGTTAACACCGCTTTTAAAGAAATTAGAAGCAAAAGCATTCTTGAAGCGTAAACGTAGTCGTCAAGATGAACGAGTAGTTATGGTAACTCTTACTGATACTGGTAAAGCATTACGTGACGAAGCTGTTCATATACCGCGCCGCTTGTCTGAAGCTGCAGGTCCAATTTTCGACGTAGAAGAAACGCGTCAACTGCGTCAGTTGCTTAATAAATTATTACAAGCAATCGATAACGCCAATAATAAAACGGCACAGACTTTTAAAGGCTAATTTTTAGAACCTCATATGCATTCATTCTGTAACCGAAGATATCCTATATTTTATTAAAAATGTGATATACTATACATATAGCGTATTGTACAGAGGTCATGTGAGAGTATGACCTAATTGTGAGTGGCCTTCGTGGCATAAAGGAGCGCATTATGAATAAAAATTTATTAGGTGCATTTGTATTAGCAGGTACATTATTAGTGGGTGGCGTTGCAAACGCAGCAAACTGGAATGGTTTAGCTAACTACCCAGAGGTTCCAAACAGTGCAAATGGTACAGAAACGTATTTCTTCGATAAAGCATCTGAGTTCAAAGGTATCGACAGCAGCCGCAACTATGTATTTGGTATTAATGTAATTAACATGCATAATAACCAATACGGTGAAGCTACATTGTTCAAATATCTTGTACACCCAAGCTTGCATACTGTATATCGTTTCTCCCCAGATGGTCAAGTATATCAACTCCAACCTGGTAGCAACGAATTCAATATGTTCATGGCTGCTTGGAAAGAAGTATACGGCACTGACTTCTCTTTCCCAGCGTTATAATTTAGTGGCGCTTGCCGTAATAATTACATAACTATTGCTGGTGAAAGCTCCTTTTGGGCTTTCACCAGTGTTGTTTATGGAGGTTTTTCTATGTCTAAATCTGAATTTGCTCAAGCCTATACGGAGCGCATGTTCCCCTGATATTGCAGCCCCAGCAGGTTATATTGATCCTGAGTTTGAAGTTTTGTTTGATAATTTTGCATTCGATGAAGTCATCACTGAAGAAGGCCGCAATGTGCCTGCAAAGGATCGCTTCTTGGCTATTCTTGCTACCTTAGTTGGAGCCTCTGCTGTTGATGAATACGCATTGATGCTACCAGCAGCGCTAAACTTTGGGTTGATTCCTGATGAAGTGGTGGAGCTCATTTATCAGGCGGTACCATATCTTGGTATTGGTCGTGTGCGCCCATTCTTTAAGGTGACGAACAAGATTTTTGACTATCGTGGAGAAGCCATTACTGATCCATCTCGAAGCACGATCACTGGTGAGTCTCGTCTTGAAAAAGGCGTGGAAAAACAAGTGGAAATCTTTGGTGAAGCTGTGCGTAATTCCTATCAAGAAGGTCCTGAGGATACACGTCACATCAAGAAGTGGCTGGCCAATATGTTTGGTGATTATTATACTCGCAAAGGCCTTAGCGTAGCTCATCGCGAAATGATTACCTTCTGCTTCTTGGCCGCTCAAGGTGGCTGTGAACCTCAGCTGAAGGCTCACGTAGAAGGTAACTTGAACGTAGGGAACAGCAAACAATATTTGATTAATATCGCATCCCAATGCGTACCGTACATCGGCTATCCGCGTACCTTGAATGCCCTTCGTTGCATTCAAGATGGCTACACCGCATGGGAAGCTAAACAATAAAGGAGTTTTATGTTATTTCTGGTATTAGTTTAACGATGATTTTAGCGTCTATTCCAGCGCTTATCATTGCAGCTGCAGGGCATGAATTTGCTCATGCCAAGGTAGCAGATATGCTCGGCGACTCTACGCCGCGCTCCATGGGCCGCTTGACGTTAAATCCCGTGGCACACCTTGATTTAATCGGCTCTATAGCCTTCCTTATCGGTGGGTTTGGATGGGCTAAGCCTGTAATGGTTGATACGTCTAACTTCCGCGATCCTCGCACAGACTATACCTTAGTATCGATTGCGGGACCGGCATCTAATGTGTTGATGGCCTTTTTAGGCTACTTAGCACTACGTTTTCTTGGAAACTACGGCTTGTTGACAAATGACTCATTAGAGTTAGTACTGACACTGATTGTTGTATATAATATTAACTTTGCCATTCTTAATATGATGCCCATACCACCACTTGATGGTAGTCGCATTATTACAAGCTTGTTGCCTAGGGACTTGCAATTTACATTGGAACGGTTAAGTTTTGTCAGCTTGATTGTACTTATCTTATTACTTAATACACCAATTGCAAGTAAGATCTTCATTCCATTACAACAAACTATTTTGCAATTCTTTGAACGCATTGTGAGCATTATTTTATAGGGATTTAGCGTAAGGCTAATATGGTAAAAGCTACATGGTAACACTATGTAGCTTTTACCATATAATAAACGTTTTATGGCAATTGCTATCTTTTAAATTTTATGTTAGATTCTTCACTATATTAAAAAGTATCGATATAATTCGTAAAATATGATATACTAAGTACAGAAATCGTAAATTTTCGATATATTAAATCGATACAGTATATAGATATTCAAGTGAATACATGAGGAATTACATATGAATTTTGAAGATAATCAAGTGCCAGAGGCAATTCTGGACAAGCTTACAAAGGTGTGTACATGCCGTAGCATTACGCGCAAAACGATTAAAGAAGCCATCTTAGATGGTGCTCATACATTTCCAGAGGTAAAAGAAGCAACTCGTGCTGGCACGGGCGCTTGCGGTGGTAAAGGCTGTGGCCCTCGCATCGTAAAGCTCTTAGCTGAAATGAAAGAGCAAGGTAAAATTTAAGTTAATTATTTAACTGAAACATTTAACCTAAACAGTTAACTTAAACATTAACTCATATAAAGACTATTACTTCGAACCAATACGGTATACGTAGGTTTTGGGTAATAGTCTTTTTTCGTTATAACCTATTATTTTGCAGTATTAACTAGAATTTGTGCTGATGGATATGATAGCATATCGTACTATTCATAGTATTTAGTATTATGGAGATACTAAATATCTTGATTTGTTGGGACTGATTTTTTGATATACTATACATAATACTTTAGAGATTTTGGAGGTATATATGTTTCGACGTTTTGTAGCAGCTACGATGATTGGCGCCTTAGCGCTCACCACGGGTTGCGGTTTACATAATCCATTTACTTCAAAGGCTGAGCCTGTGACCTATGAATCCGTAGCACAGAGCGAGCTTTCACCAGAGCAAAAGGTAGATAAATTAGTGGCTAATATGTCCGATGCGGACAAGGTTGGCCAATTGATGATGATCGGTATTCACGGCAAGTCCTTGAACGATGATGCTAAATTCATGCTCAACGAGTACCGGGTGGGCGGCATTATCTTGTTTGACCGTAACATGGAATCCAAGGATCAAGTTAAGACGCTCATTACAGATATTAACAAGGCCGGTAAAAGCGCGGGCTTAACGCCATTGTTCCTCGGCATCGATCAAGAGGGTGGTGCTGTAGCGCGCATGGATGATAAGCTCATCAAGGTTCCCCCTGCAGAAGAGGTAGGTAAGGAGTCTGTAGAGCAAGCTGCAGCCTTGGCGAAAGAGGTAGGAACTGAGTTAAAAGAGTTAGGTTTTAACATTAACTTTGCTCCTGTAGCGGACTTAGGATTAACGTATGGCCGCTCCTATAGTACGAACCCTGATGAAGTGGTTCGCTATGCTAGCGCTGTTGGTAAATCTTACGACGAAGCGGGTCTGTGGTATTCCTATAAACACTTCCCAGGCATTGGTAAGACTGACGTAGACTTGCACGCAGATACAAGTATAGTTCCTGTATCCAAAGAAACGCTGCTTTCAGAGGACACAAAGGTGTTTGTAGACCTCATTAAACAGTCTAAACCGAATACATATACAATCATGGTGTCTCACGCGATGTACCCACAAATCGATCCAGACCATCCATCTAGCTTGTCTAAGGCCATCATTACGGATTGGTTGCGCAAGGATATGGGCTATAACGGCGTGGTCGTAACGGACGATATGGACATGGGTGCCCTCGCGAAACATTACACCTTCGGCGATATGGCGGTGCAATCCATCCTCGCCGGCAGCGATATCTTGCTCGTATGCCACGAATACGAACACATGCAAGAGGCTTACAATGGTCTGATGAAAGCTGTGAAAGACGGTCGTATCTCTAAAGAGAGACTCGATGAATCGGTGAAACGAATCTTGCTTATGAAAATGAGTAGAGGTATGTAAGGGAGATATATTTATAGCCTACATTGAAGTAAGTTTACACGTTAAGGTGTGCTAAATTTATACTCTACATTCTGTATAAAAATATATAGTGTATACATAACGAGCTATCAAGGATTTTAATAAACCGATAGAGAATTAATAAGTAAAGTGATTCTCTGTCGGTTTATTTTTTTATTGTATAGTTTGTTTTGTTAGGAGTGAAGTATATGGCTCGCAGAATTATGTTGAATGGTACGTCCTATTTTGGACAAGGGGCGATTCAGGAGATTGTGAATGAAATTAAGAATCGCCATTTCAAAAAAGCCCTCGTTACATCTACGCCAGATTTATTTGAATTTAAAGTGGCTACTAAGGTAACAGATTTACTTGATGCGGCAGGTATCGATTATGAAATCTATGACGGCATTAAACCAAATCCTACGATCGAAAACGTAACGGCTGGCGTTGATGCTTGTAAAGCAGCTGGCGCCGATGTTATCGTTGCTGTTGGTGGCGGTAGCCCAATCGATACAAGTAAGGCGATTGCTACTATTATTACGAACCCTGAGTTCGCCGATGTGCGCAGCCTTGAAGGTTTAGCGCCTACTAAGAACCCTTGCTTGCCAATCATCGCTGTTACTACTACATCTGGTACGGCTGCAGAGGTTACTATTAACTACGTTATTACAGACGTTGAAAAGAATCGTAAATTCGTTTGCGTTGATCCGCATGATATCCCAATCGTAGCTATCGTAGATCCTGATATGTCCGCGTCTATGCCGACAGGCCTTTGTGCGGCAACAGGCATGGATGCTCTCGTACATGCTGTAGAAGGGTATATCACAAAAGGTGCGTGGGAACTTACTGATATGCTTCATTTGAAAGCTATTGAAATCATCGGTCGTTCCTTGCGCAGTGCTGTAGCTGGCGATTATGCAGGCCGCGAAGCTATGTCCTTAGGTCAATACATTGCGGGCATGGGCTTCTCTAACGTTGGCCTCGGTATCGTTCACTCCATGGCGCATCCATTGAGTGCTGTATACGATATCCCTCATGGCAAGGCTTGTGCCATGCTTTTAACAGCAGTATTGAAATTCAATGCTCCTGCAACAGGCGAAAAATATCGTGAAATCGCTCGCGTTATGGGCGTTCCTAATGTAGACGCTATGGATGAAGCAGCCTATCGTCAAGCAGCTATTGACGTAATTCAAAAATTAGCTGATGACGTAGGTATTCCTAAATCTCTTAGCGAAGCAGGCGTAAAACGAGAAGACATTCCATTCCTCGCTGAATCTGCTTTCAATGATGCATGTACACCTGGTAACCCACGTGATGTATCCTTAGAAGAAATCATTGGCATCTACGAATCTATATACTAACAACCAAATAAGATTCTACACCGCTTGTATGCCTCCGATTATGTAAAGACAACATCTATAAACACTTGCTAAACAAGACTAGACATCTCTTTTTGCTGTAGAGATGTCTAGTTTTGTTTTTAGTGGTTTATATAGTTTTCAGATAAATCATTTCTTGAAAATCATAATTTACATAAGTATACTAAGGATATTAATAGATAATTATGGTCATGATAGTAACTCGAATAGGTACATAATCGTTATATATGCTGAGGAGGAAATCTTATGAAACTATGGAAATTTAATAAGCGCAGTTCTACCTTGGCAGATATGTCCATGAATCGCGTACTCTTAACGGGGCTCATCGCAAAGGGCGCTGTCGTTGGCGTTGTGGCAGGTTTTTGCGGGGCTACATATCGCTATTTAATCTTAGAGTCGGAGCATTTACGTTGGCAGTTGATGGAGGGCATTACGCTGGAGTGGGCGTTAGGTTGGCTCGTAGCTATGGTCGTTTTTGCCTTTATCGTAGATCGATTACTGACTTGGGCGCCGTTGTCTGGCGGCTCTGGGATTCCTCAAATCGAAGGGGAGATGCTAGGTCTCTTTGATATGAAGCCTTATCGGACGCTAGTATCTAAGATGATTGGTGGCGTACTGACTGGATTTGCGGGCTTTTCCGTAGGGCGTGAAGGTCCAGCCGTACAGATTGGTGGTTCGGCAGGGAAAATCGTATCGTACTGGATGAATTCTGGTCTACGGGAGCAGCGTATTTTGACCTCTGCCGGTGCCGCGGCAGGCTTGACGGCTGCCTTTAGTGCGCCCGTGTCGGGGGCGATGTTCGTTTTTGAAGAGGTTCATAAAAGCTTTTATCCGTACCTCGTTGTACCTACCTTTGTGGCCACTTTGATTTCTAACTATATTACAGTTAGTATCTTTGGTCTCGACCCAGCTCTTGGATTTTCGGTAACCTCAGGGGTTCCTCTTGAGTACTTTCCTGTACTGCTTATGGTGGGCGTTATCATGGGCCTCTGTGGGGTGCTCTTCTGCCGCATGATTTTTGGATTCAAGAAATTCTTTGAGTGGCTAAAATGCTCGAGATTTTTGAAACTAGCCCTCACCTTTGTGACCGTGGCCGTCATCGGATATGACTCGCAACTTCTTTTAGGTGGTGGCAATGATCTCGTAGGTCAGCTCGCCTTTCAATCTCATGGCGTGTTGCTCTTGGCGGGCATCGTGATAGGCAAGATGTTGCTCACTACCTTCTGTTATGGCAGTGGTGCTCAAGGGGGCATCTTTTTGCCCATGCTTGTTATCGGTGCGTCAGCAGGGGCCTTTTGTGAAAGCGTACTTTCAACGTTAGGCCTCATTTCTCCTGATTTTGTACCTCAATTCGTCATCTGTGCCATGGGTGGTATGCTAGCAGCTGCTATGCGAACCCCGATTTTGGCGATTCTACTCGTTCTTGAAATGACGAATAGTTTTTCTAATATTTACGCTATCGGTATCGTTACATTGGTGGCCTATCTTGTGGCAGATCTTTTAAAAGAACCACCGATTTACGATTCCTTATTACAAGCCATGAGTGGGCAAAGCAATCTAGAATCTGTACAAACCTTCTTCCAAACCAAGGTGCCTGTAGTGGCAAACTATACAGATGTACAATTACAAGACTTGGCATTACCAGAGGGGACACTCATCGTAAGTATTCGTCGCATGGAACATACATTGTGCCGTTAGGGGATGTAAAACTTGAACCAGGTGATGAACTACAAGTTTCGTGTGAACGAGGTCGATTGAAAGATGCAAAAGCATTCTTCCAGTCTAATTAAAGGGAGGGCTTACCATGTTAGATAACATAGTATTATTCTATATATTCTTTACTATAGTTGGCTTTTTAGCGGCTATGCTAGGCACTATCATTGGTGCTGGTGGAGGCCTTATATTTGTACCTCTTTTTATGTACTGGTTCCCTGAATGGTCTCCGTCTATGATTGTAGGGACGTCACTCTTTTCTGTTATGTGTAATGCTATCTCTGGATCTATAGCGTATCTTAAACAGAAAAAAGTATATATCAGTGCGGCTCTCGTCTTTAGTGTTGCTACCTTCCCAGGGGCTATTTTAGGGGCTCAAATGTCGGGGTGGTTCTCTGGTAAAGGCTTTATGTTTGCCTTTGGTTGCTTTATGCTCTGTGCTTCCTTCTTGATTGGGTTCAAGAACTTCCGTAAAGGAGAGCGCAAGGAAGAATCCCTTACCTTGGATCAGCTAACCTATAGCAAGCCCGTTGGTATTAGCATTAGCATCGTTGTAGGTTTTATTTCCAGTATCTTTGGTATTGGTGGCGGGCTGATTCACGTACCGGCCTTGATTTATTTAATGGGCTTCCCTACGCATATGGCGACAGCCACTAGCCAATCCATCCTCGCCGTATCTACTACGGTTGGTGTTATTACACATTTAATAGAGAATCATATCGTCTTTAGCATTGCTATTCCTACTAGTATTGGAGCCATCTTTGGGGCTCAAGCTGGTGCGCGCATTGCCAAACGCCTCAAGGCAAAAGCAATCCTTGCCCTTATGAGCGTAGCCGTGTTTGCGTTGGCTGTACGACTCATCCTTAAATCGGGGATTCTAGGATAAGGTTCATAGTATCAATCTATAATAAGATTTATGGTATTAATCTATAATAAGGTTCATGCTATCAACCTAGGATAAGGTTCATGGCATTAATTCATTAAGACGAGCCATATCTGTAATAAGCATAGTTTAATAAAAGCCCTCTGGTGGTAGCTCGTAAGAGTTATATCACTAGAGGGCTTTTTGAATTTCCAGGGTTTTTTAAAAGGGTATAACTAAAAGTCATAGAACTTTGTAAATGAGAACGGAAAAATTAAAATTAGTAAATCATAATAGTTTTATGCATGAGCTTTGTAATCTATTTCCTATAGAATTATATGCAGTATAAATCATAGTTTATCTAGGTTTTTCGTATATATCTATAAAATATATCGATTAATCCTTAATAAATAAGGATTCTTGATTAGATATGTGAAGAAATGAGTACATGATAATGCCATTGAGATGCACTTTCAAGTAAAGAAATAAAAAAGCGATGCATATCGAGAATTATTAGAAGACATATAATTTATGCATAATTATAGTAGTGAGAATGAGAACGGCGTATACTAAAAGTAACACATATTCCTTATGAGAGGATAGGAGGAAATACAAGTGAGTACGCTTATTAGAGATTATGAACGTTTTGCCAAGGAGGCAAAAGAGATTTGTAAAGGTCGCGTGTATACCGATCATTTACGTCGTTATGCATATGGTGTTGATGCGTCCTGCTATAGCTATTTACCAAAGGTTGTTGTAAAAGCTGAGGACGAACGCGAAGTAAGACGCCTTATTCGTTTGTGCCAACAATGCGGCACACCGTTTACATTCCGTGCAGCTGGTTCTTCGTTGTCTGGGTCAGTGCTCCAGTGAAGACGTGCTCATCGTATGTAATGATGGCTTCAAAAAAATGGAAGTTATCGACGATGGCAAAGCCTTAAAATGTGAGTGCGGTGTTATCGGTTCTGACGCGAACGATTTATTGAAACCGTACAATCGTAAAATTGGTCCAGATCCTGCAACGCTTGCCACAGCATTAGTAGGCGGTATTTTGAATAATAACTCCTCTGGTATGTGCTGTGGTACGGCGCAGAACTCGTATAAAACAATTCGCTCTATTCGCGTCGTTTTATTAGACGGCTCTATTCTTGATACGTCCGACCAAAAAAGTATCGATCAATTCCTCAAAGAAAAACCTCAAATGGTAGAAGATCTCTTGCAATTGCGCAAAGAAATCTTGGCTGACGAAGAATTGACGCATTTGATTCATCACAAATATAAAATTAAAAATACAACAGGTTACGGCTTGAACTCCCTCGTTGATTTTGAAGATATTATTGACATCATCAACCATTTGTTCATCGGCTCTGAAGGTACATTGGGCTTCGTATCTGAAGTCGTGTACAACACGGTTGAAGACGTGCCTCATAAAGGCTGCGGCCTCATGTTCTTCAAAACATTGAACGATGCATCCCTTGCGGTTGTAGCGCTCGCTAATATGGGCCGTGAAAAGGTTATCGCCGCAGAAATGATGGACTATCAGTCCTTGCGCGCCGTTCAAAGCCTTGAAAACGTACCTGAATTCGTTCGTGAGGTGCCTGAAGGTACAAGTGCCATCTTGTTCCAAACTGAAAGCTACACGAAAGAAACGGTAGATCAAAACTTGGCTTTCATTAAAGACCAATTGAAAGATATCCCTACAGCTATCCCTAGTCTTTACTCTCAAGACCCTAAGGAATACGATTCTTGGTGGGCTATCCGTAAGGGTATCTTACCAATCGTAGGTGGTCAACGTAGAAAAGGCACCACTGTTATTACAGAGGACGTTTGCTTCCAAATTGAAGACTTCACTAAGGGCATCGAAATGATTACGGAATTGTTCCATAAATACGATTTCGTAGACGGTGGTGTTATCTTTGGTCATGCTCTGTCGGGTAATGTTCACTTTAATATCACACCTGATTTCAGCGACCCTAAAGATACTAAGAACTTCGGCGATTTAGTAAAAGAAATGTCTGAGCGCGTATCTGGTTTCGGTGGCTCTTTGAAAGCTGAACATGGTACAGGCCGCATGGTAGCGCCATTCGTTGAAATGGAATGGGGCAAAAAAGCGTACGAAATCAATCGTCGCATCAAAGCCATCTTTGACCCTACTCGCATCTTGAATCCTGATGTAATCATCACCGATGATCCAGATGTGTACAAGAAAAACCTTAAGGCGCAATGCGCTATCGATGATGCTTTCACAATCTGTATGGAATGCGGTTTCTGTGAAACATTGTCCAAGCCGTAATTTAACATTGACGCCACGTCAACGTATTGCGTTGTTGCGCGAAACGAAACGCCTTGAAAATGAAGGTAACTTCACATTGGCATCTGAGCTCAGAAAGGGCTACGAATACTACGGTGTGGAAACTTGTGCAGCCTGCTCTATGTGTAAAGGGTCTTTTGCCCACTCAGCATCGACACTGCTCAAATCGCATTGTCCATGCGCCGCATCGATCCACCTGCACCAGAATTGGCTAAGAAGATTTACGACAACTTCTCCACAACCCTTCAAATGGCTCGCGCCGGCGTAAGCCTTGAAGGCATTGCTGGCTCCATCATTACGCAAAAAGCAATTTCCAAGATTACCGACGGTTTACATGGCGTAACAGGTATTACACCGTACTTACCTAAAACAACGCCTAAGGCTAACCACTATAGATTGAGAAATCGCATTAAACCAACTAACTTTGAAAAGGTTGTATACTTCAGTACTTGTGCGAACCGTGCCTTCAAACCGAACCAAGGTTATGACGATGATCGCAGCTTACAACAAGTCGTGGAAAGCCTCTGCAACAAGGCTCATATCGATATTATTTACCCACAACATATCGAAAACCTCTGCTGCGGCTTGAGCTTTGAAAACTACGACGACGTTCATGAACGGGCTGTAAAAGACTTGCACGATGCATTGATGAAAGCATCTCAAAATGGTAAATACCCAATTGTAATCGACCATAGTGCATGCTTCAACCATGCTTTCAAACATATGCCAGACTTAGAAATTAACGATATTTCTGAATTCTTGTGCAAATATGTAGTGCCGCATCTCGATATTGAAAAATGCGATGAACGAGTTATCGTACACAAACAATGTAAGATTAAATCTTTGAACAAATCTCAATATATTGAAGACTTGGCGCGCCTCTGCACAGACCATGTATTCAATATCAAGTCTTTCGCATGCGATGGCTTTGCTGGTCAAAAAGGTTTCTTCACACCAGAACTTAACAAATCTGCCACAAAAGACCTTGCTAGTGAAATTGCTGAATACGGTGCAACACTAGGCGTAAGCTCCAGTTCCACATGTGAAATTGGCCTTGGTGAAAACGGTGGCATCCCATTCGTAGGCGTTGCATTCCTATTAGACCGTTGCTCTAAGGCTAAAAAATAATATTACTTAAATAAGATTCTAGTATTATCTATTAGGGGTTTATTTTTCTATTAAGTATGATATACTATACGTAGGTAGTAGAGTGTATGAAATTACCTACAATATAACAAAAAAGGACGAGTGGCAGCTCGTCCTTTTTCTTGCTTATTTTTTGTTCTTATTGTTGAGCCAATAGCTGTAGGTAGTTACTGCTAGGGCGACAATAAGAGGGGCAAGCAAGGTACCCCAGAGTGTATGAAACAACTCCTCCAATATAACACCTCCTTTCTGGAGGTATTTTTATTATATCATTATGATATGTATCTTGGAGATTATTTAAGAATGGAATATATGATATGAGAAGAATTTTGCCTATACTTGCATTACTTATATTTATTAGTGGTTGTGGAGTAAATCAGAATACAAATAATAGTAATATAGAAAGCAATACTACAAGTTCTAGTACATCCTCTCAAGACAGTAGTAAAATGACTAATCTAGATAATCATTTAGTTGCCGCTAAACAAGCTCTATCCTCTGGCGATTATGCTAAAACCATCGAGGAAGCTACAGCTTCTATTAAAGATAACCCCAATAGTTCCGAAGCCTATTCTGTGCGAGGTTTTGCAACGGCTTTACATGGCGATACAGCTAAAGGTTTAGCAGACACTAAAAAGGCCTATGACTTTAGATCCAAATAATGTAGCTAATTACTATAATATGGCCATGGTGTACAAGTTACAAGGTCAGTTAAACGATTCTAAACAATGGTTTGAAAAGGTATTAGAAAAGGACCCTAGTAATACTTGGTCCGTCTATGGTATTGCTACCATTTATGCAGACCAAGGGGATGATACTAAGGCCCTTGATTGGCTTGAAAAGGCAATTAACATTGATCCATCTGTGAAAGCTGTGGCCGCTGAACAAGACCATTTCGAGCGCTTTCACAATAATGCGCGATTTAAAACATTAGTAGGATTATAGATATGGGATGTCAAAACAGATGATTCGCCTTATTATAAAGGTGATAGGATTTATATATTGGTTTGTTTTTCTATACCTTGGTGGTCTAATGGTCGTAGACTGGTCAGGGTTTATGTCCCAACATAATATAGAAACACCTCTATTCCTTACATATTTAGTGTTTGTAGGTTGTTTTGTAACGCCGTATATTATGCTGTACTGGAAGAAGCTGAATCCTAATGCGAAAGCCCCATTTATGGTGCGCCATCTCTCCGAATATATGGCGCGATTAGAAGATCGTCATAGTATATGGTTTGATGTATTATATGTACTAAAATTATTGCTCTATTTCGTAATAATTCTGTGGATGCTTTGTATCATATTACTCACCTTAGCAGTTATTGCGTGGACAGTAGTCTTAATTTTGCTAAGCAATTGATGATGTAAATTTACATTGTTTTCTCCACCAATGCTTCTTGTAAAAGCTGAGAAAAATTAATTCCTTTCGCTAGTGCTCTATCATTAAGCCATGCAGGAATGGTTAAGGTTTTCTTTACGGACTTACTATTTTTAGCTAAATCAATATCTGTTTGTACTAGCGTAGGATAGGTGGTATCCGTACAAGGTAAGTTTCGAATAGATGTAGGGGTTGGTAAACTTTCTCCATCTTCTAAGGCTCCTAAAATATATAGTTCCATTGCCTCTTGTGCATTAGTTACAAGCTCTGTTAGTGTTGATCCTGTACTACTTGTATATTCTAAGTCTGGAAACTCAGCCCAGAAACCATCAGCGTCATCATGGATTATGGCAGGGTATATAAATTTCATAGGTCCTCCTTATTTAGTTCGTGTTAGTTGGTTGGACATGGTGTAGATCGCTAGTGCTATCCAGATACAACCGAAGGCAATCATTTGTGGTGTATCGAAGCTTTCACCAAAGTAGAAGATAGCTAGCAATAATGCGATGGTTGGAGATACATATTGCAAGAAGCCTAGTAGGTTGAGCGGTAGTAATTGTGCACCGTAGGAGAATAACACCAATGGTACAGATGTAGTGAGACCACTAGCGATGAGTAGCAATGTGGTGTACCAGTCTGTGCCGAAATAGGACCATACTGTATTGTCAACCATAGTTGTATATAGTAAGGCGAGGGGCATTAACAACCAAGCTTCAAAGGCAATGCTCGTAAAGGGCGAGATGAGTAGTTTCTTTTTTACAGCCCCATAGAAGCCAAAGGACACAGCGAGGATCATCGATACTAATGGTAAGGAGCCCAATTGATAGGTGAGCAAGGCAATTCCGATGGTGGCGATGAGAACACTCAGCTTTTTCGGTAAGCTTAGAAACTCTTTAAATAAAATAACACCTAATACTACATTGAAAAGTGGGTTAATATAATAGCCTAGGCTGGTGTTCATCACTTGATTGTTGGTGATGGCCCAAATATAAGTGAACCAGTTAATGCTGATGATAACAGATGCGACCAAGAGTAATACCAGTTGGGATCGTTGTTCTTTTAGTAATTGAAAGTCTTTTTTGAACTGTTTAATATGCATGCCAAATACAACGATAGCCATGCAAATGCCTGACCAGATAATGCGTTCTGCCAGTATATTATAAGGTGAAATATGGTTTAATAATGCCCAGTACAGAGGGAGTAAGCCCCAGATTATATAACAACTAAGGGCTGTGATTAGACCTTTTTTATTTGACTGCTCCATAATGCCTCCTCTGTGATACTACTTATTATATCATTGGTCATAGGCTATGGGAGTGAAATATAGACCATGCGAATAAAAATATAGCTATGCGAATGGAATATGAGTTTTAGTTATTGCACATGACTTTTCAGTTATAACCTAAAAATTTGGTACTTATGATTAACTGTTATGTTCATTGACTTTGTGCATAATCTTACACTATATTGGACTTAGAACAACGAATATAGAGAATAGGTGTCGCAAGACTTAATAGAGAAATCGGTACAAGCCGATGCGGTCCCGCCACTGTAAGGACGAGCCTGCTTTCATTCATGTCACTGGAGAAATCTGGGAAGGCGAAAGCGAGGTGATGAGCCCGAGCCAGGAGAACTGCCTATTTGATAATCACCGTTATGTACCTACGAGCGATAGGGAAGGGGATTGAGGGTATGCTGGCTTTCAGTGTTTTTTTGGTGTACCTTTCAATAAGAAACCTTACGTGTCACTTTTTGGGTGGCACGTTTTTTTTGTTGCCCTTGAAAGTGGCTGTTTAGCATATGAATCAGGCTTTATAATTATTGAATTAATGGATACAGATTTGAGGTTTGATGTGATCCAAGTATAGGAAAGCTCGAGTGATTCATAGATATAACATTTCGCAGGTACGGTGCGCTGTTTCTCGGTATGGTTTCGAGTTGAAAAGGAGGCACATATATGTCTGACAAAAAAAGACTTCGAAGGACGCAGAACGCGATCTATTAGCACCTGTATCCTTTGACGAATTTGAGAAACCTACGTATGAACAATGGCAGGCTGAAGTTGAAAAAGGCGTTAAAAGGTGGCGACTTCCACAAGAAGATGTTCACTAAAACCTATGAAGGTATTACGTTGCAGCCAATTTACACACCTGCACTGCATGGAGAAAAAATTCCAAAAGGTGTATACCCTGGGGCAGGCGAGTTCCTACGTGGCACTAAGGCAAGTGGTTATATTAAAGAGTCTTGGGGCGTATCCCAGTACGTAGACGATTCCTTGCCTAAAGATGCTAACCATGCAAGTTTATACGAAATTGTAAAAGGCGGCACCATCCACAACATCCGACTTGATGAAGCGACGCGCCATGATCAAGATGTGCAAGTAGGCGCATCCGTTGGCGTTGGTGGTACATCCTTGTCCACCATGGATGACTGCAAACAATTAATCGAACGTTTCAATCTTAAAGAAAATCCTTTATACATTGAAACAGGTGCTTCTGCGGCTATCTTGCTCGGTATGTTGGCAGCCACTGTGAAAGGCTCTAAAAAACAAACAGCTGACTTGAAAGGTCTCGTTGGTGCAGACCCTGTTGGCGTTTGGGCTAAAGACGGTGCATTGCATATTTCCTTAGACACAGCCTTTGATGAAATGGCACATACTGTTGTATGGGCTAAAGAACAAGCTCCAGAGCTTAAAACAGTACTCGTATCTGGCGATGTATACGCTAATGGCGGCGCTAACGATGTACAGGAAGTGGCTTACGCATTGGCAACAGCCGTTTGCTACGTGCGTCAATTGGCACAACGGAACATCGATATACACACCATCGCTAAGAGCATGATGTTCACCTTCTCCATGGGTGCTAACTTCTTCATGGAAATCGCTAAATTGCGTGCATTGCGCGTACTTTGGGCGCGCATCATGGAAGCTTTCGGTGCTGAAGAAGCGGACCGTGCTGTTCATGTACACGGCAGAACATCGGCTTTCACAAAAACTGTATACGACCCATATGTAAACTTGTTGCGTAATACAACACAAGCATTCTCTGGCGTTGTAGGCGGTTTGAACAGCCTTGAAGTATCCCCATTCGACCAACCAATTCGCAAAGCGGACGACTTCTCTCGCCGTATTGCTCGTAACATCCAAGTTATGTTGCAAACAGAATTTGAGTTGCGTCAACCGGTGGATCCTGTAGGCGGTTCTTGGTACGTGGAAACATTGGCTGCTGAATTATGCGAAAAAATCTGGGCTGAGTTCCAAACAATCGAATCTAAAGGTGGCATCGTGGCGGCTTTGAAAGAAGGCTATCCACAAGCTCAAGTTAAAGCTATTCTTGATGAACGCTTCAAAAAAACCTTGCATACCGCAGAGATGTGGCTGTAGGTAACAACATGTATGCGAAACATGACAGAAGAGCTATTAGATCCTAAACCAGAAAATCAAGAAACATTGCGTCAAAAAAACGTGTTGCTCACATTGAAGAATACTTGGCAAGTGCGGAGCCAGATGCTATTTCTAAAGCACAGGCTACCCTAGAAGCAGGTACGACAGAGCCTGGCGCTTTGATTGGTCTCATCGAGCTTGGGGCGTTGCAAAAATTGACGATCCGTCAAATCCGTAAGTCTTTAGACGCTGGCGATATTTCTTCTGAAACGATCGAACCAATTACGGCTCATCGCTGGACTGAACAATTTGAAGCACTTCGCATGCGCACTGAAAACTATAAACAACGTACGAAAGATAATGTGAAGGTATTCTTGGCTAATATGGGGCCCAATTCCTCAACACAAACCTCGTGCGGACTTCTCCACAGGCTTCTTCGAAGTAGGTGCTTTTGAAGTGATTAAAAAAATGACGGCCATGAAACTACGGCTGATGCTGCGAAGGCTGCTCGTGAAAGTGGTGCTGATGTTGTGGTTATCTGTTCCACAGATGATACATATCCAGAATTAGTACCGCCACTAGCGAAAGAATTGAAAGAAACTATGCCGAATGTAACGGTTATCTTGGCAGGGGCACCGCCCTAAGGATCTCGAGCCTGTATACCGTGAAGCTGGCGTAGACGACTTCATTTCTGTTCGTGCAAATTGTTACGAAATCTTGAATACATTACAAGATAAGAAAGGGATGTGAGCTCATGTTTAAAAAAATCCAGACTTCTCCTCTCTTGGCTTGGGAACGCAGTCACCGACATCTCGCGATGCATGGCTTGCTGAACTTCAAAAAAAGAAACAGGAAAAAAAGCTTTGAAGATTTATATAATACAACAATGGAGCAAATCCAAGTAAAACCTCTCTACACAGAGATGGATTATGAAGGGATGACACACCTTGACTATATGGCTGGTGTACCTCCATTCTTGCGTGGACCTTATTCCACAATGTACGTAACTCGTCCTTGGACAGTACGTCAGTACGCTGGTTTCTCCACTGCGGAAGAATCCAATGCGTTCTATCGTCGTAACTTGGCAGCGGGCCAAAAAGGTTTGTCTATCGCCTTTGACCTTGCCACACACCGTGGTTATGACTCCGACCATGCTCGCGTAGTGGGCGACGTTGGTAAAGCGGGCGTTGCGGTAGACTCCATCCTCGACATGGAAATTCTATTCTCCGGTATTCCTCTTGACCAAATGTCCGTATCCATGACAATGAACGGCGCCGTATTGCCTGTTATGGCGTTCTACATCCTAGCTGGTGAAGAACAAGGCGTTGATAAAAAGGTTATGGCTGGTACAATCCAAAATGATATCTTGAAAGAGTTCATGGTACGTAATACCTATATTTACCCTCCAGCTACGTCCATGCGCATCATCGGCGATATCTTTGCGTATACATCCCAGTACATGCCTAAGTTCAATAGTATCTCCATTTCTGGCTACCATATGCAAGAAGCGGGCGCTACTGCGGACATCGAGTTAGGTTACACATTGGCCGACGGCCTTGAATACATCCGCACAGGTGTAAATGCAGGCCTTCACGTAGATAAATTCGCCCCACGGTTGTCCTTCTTCTGGGCAATCGGTAAAAACTACTTCATGGAAGTGGCAAAAAAATGCGTGCGGCTCGCATGTTGTGGGCTAAGATTATTAATAGCTTCGGCTCTGAAAAATCCTAAATCCATGGCACTTCGTACACATAGCCAAACCTCTGGTTGGTCCTTAACAGAACAAGATCCGTTCAACAACGTAGCTCGTACATGTATGGAAGCGATGGGTGCCGCTTTGGGCCATACTCAATCCCTACATACAAATGCGCTTGACGAAGCTATTGCGTTGCCTACGGACTTCTCTGCACGTATTGCTCGTAATACTCAGCTTTACATCCAAGACGAAACTAAAGTATGTAAAGTTATCGATCCATGGGGCGGCTCTTACTATGTAGAAGCATTGACTGATGAATTGATCCGTCGCGCTTGGGGTCATATCCAAGAAATCGAATCCCTTGGCGGTATGGCGAAAGCGATTGATACAGGTCTTCCTAAGATGCGTATCGAAGAAGCTGCGGCTCGTCGCCAAGCTCGTATCGACTCTGGTCGTGAAGCAATCATCGGTATCAACAAATACCGTCTAGATAAAGAAGATCCATTAGATATCCTCGACGTAGATAATACAGCTGTACGAGAAGCGCAAATTCGTCGTCTCGAACAATTGCGTGCTAACCGTGACGAAGATAAGGTTCAATCCTGTCTCGAAGCGATTACAAATGCTACAGAATCTGGGGAAGGCAACTTGCTTGCTCTTGCACTTGAAGCCGCTCGTGCTCGTGCATCCTTAGGTGAAATTTCCTTTGCTGTTGAAAAAGTATGTGGTCGTCATAAAGCGGTTATCCGCTCTATTTCCGGCGTATACTCCAGCGAATATGAAGATGATGATGTAATCAAGGAAGTTCGCCAAATGGCTGATGATTTCGAAGAACTCGAAGGTCGTCGTCCTCGTATCATGATTGCTAAGATGGGTCAAGACGGTCATGACCGCGGTGCTAAAGTTATTGCTACATCCTTCGCAGATATGGGCTTTGACGTAGATATCGGACCTTTGTTCCAAACTCCAGAAGAAACAGCACAAGACGCTGTGGATAATGACGTTCACATCGTTGGCTTCAGTTCTCTTGCGGCAGGTCACAAAACATTGTTACCTCAACTTGTAGAAGAACTCAACAAGCGAGGTCGTGGAGATATTTTAGTTGCCATCGGCGGCGTAATCCCTGCTCAGGACTATGAGTTCCTACGCGAACATGGCGCAGTGGCTATCTTTGGCCCTGGTACAGTTTTGCCAGTAGCGGCGAAAAAATTACTAGAAACATTGACTAGCCACGTTCAAGAAGAATCTGATGACTGATACCTATCGTCCCGATTGGGTGCCAGAAGATGCGAAAAAAGATGATACCTTTGCGTGTCACGTGATGAAAGGCGTCAAGGAAATGCACGACGGCCTCTTGTCTAGCTCCGCTCATCTGGCTCCGTCGGTACGTCCCGTACAGCGGCGAAAGAAGTTAACTGTCGCTGATTATGTACGCGGTATCGAGCAGGGGGACCGCGTTATACTTTCACGGGCTATCACATTAGTAGAAAGTAATAATAAGGACCATTTCAAACTAGCTCAACAAGTATTGCAAGCCGTATTGCCTCGTACGGGCAAGGCGTTGCGCATCGGTATTACTGGTGTGCCTGGGGCCGGTAAAAGTACATTTATTGAAGCCTTTGGTAACATGCTCATTGAAGCTGGTTACAAGGTTGCCGTACTTGCTGTAGACCCTACGAGCCAAGTCACAAAAGGCAGTATTTTGGGCGATAAAACGCGGATGGAAACGTTGACGAAACATCCTGAAGCGTATATCCGTCCATCGCCGGCTGGTGGTACACTAGGCGGTGTGGCTCGTAAAAGTAGAGAAACCATGCTACTTTGCGAGGCTGCTGGGTACGATATTATTCTCGTCGAAACCGTTGGGGTTGGGCAAAGCGAAGTTACTGTGCGCTCCATGGTAGACTTCTTTATGCTCATCGTCTTAACTGGTGCAGGCGATGAATTACAAGGCATCAAAAAAGGCGTTATGGAGCTGGCTGATGCTATTGTGGTCAATAAGGCTGATGGGGACAACCTCAAGCGTGCTCTCATCGCTCGTAGCGATTACGATCGGATGTTACATTACATTCGTCCAGCTACGGAAAAATGGAAGACCCAAGCTTACACATGTTCAGCCGTTACGAAGGATGGTCTCGACGAATTGTGGGATGTGATCCAAGAATTTGCTGAACAAGGTAAAGAAAATGGGGTATTCTTAAAACGACGTCAAGAACAATCCCTCCGTTGGGTACGTGATATGATTGACGAACATTTGCACAACCTATTCTTTAACAATGTAGTCATTCAAGGTCGTATGGGCGAAGTTGAAAATGCTGTCTTAGACGGTGAGATGAGTGAATCTCAAGCCGTAGAAGAATTAATTACAATCTTTGATAAGTCCTTACGATAACATAAAAGGCATAGTATCAATGTTCCTGTTGCGTTCTGCTCAATAGGCATTGTATACTATGCCTTTTTCTGTATTTTAATACTTAATTTATTAGTTTATCCATACATTTATTTTAATGAATAATTGCTATTGGTTAGCTAATGAAAGTTAGATAATCTATAAGTTTATCTTTTTAAAATACTAAAGTCGGTGTATAATTAAAGTATACTCACCGTTTAATGTTAAGAGGGGGGACATTCAAATGAACAAAAAACTGTTATTACCAATTGGTGTAGTCATTCTGATTATTGGTATTGCCATTTTATTGTTAAATCCAGATCCAGCGGCGGCTAATTTGGAAATTGCAAGAAATGCGACTAATGCGCAAGCAGCGGCTAAGGCTATTTCTGCGAATAACCAATCTTACACCTTGTGGTATTCTATCGGTATGTTCTGTAGCGGTTTAGGATTGGCTTTAGGTGTAGGTGGCTTCATCGTAAACATCATTAAAAAAGACTAATCACGTTCAGAGGCTAATCAAGTTCAGAGGCTAACGATTTAAAAAATTAACGATGTAAAAGGCTGTACTAGAATGGTAATCATTTTAGTACAGCCTTTTTATATACTTTTAATCCTTAATTTATGTGGCTTTTACGTCGCATATCTTATTTTTTGATAGGGGAAATCGTGGTATAATTAACCCTAATAGAGCCTAAAGGGTAGAAGGCTTTTGGAGGTTAGTATGAGTAGTATAGCGCATTTATTTGTAGCTGGTGGGTTTGTTATGTATCCACTAGTGATTTTTTTGCTTTTCGCTTTGATGATCGGTATTGAGCGTATCGTGTTATATCGCAAGTTTACTAAGGACTTGCGTCGTTTTAATAAGGTGTTAGAGAAGAACCAATCTTGGGTTATGTTACCAAGTGTTCTAGAACGCGACACAGAAGAGCTTGGCTCTTTATTTGCTCGCGCTATGCGCAGTGCAAAGAACTATAATGGTTTAGAAAACCGTTTACAAGACGTAGTATCTTACGCCGATGAGCGTTTAAAACGCGGCCTTAGCTGGCTCAGCATGATTGTAACGATGGCACCGTTGTTAGGGCTGTTGGGGACAGTGCTAGGTATGATTCGCGCCTTCGCAGTAGTAGGCGGTGATATTGGAGCGCCTACCATCATTACAGGCGGTGTATCTGAAGCCTTAGTGGCAACGGCTACAGGCTTGACTGTAGCGATTATCGCGCTTGGCTTTCACAGTTACTGTGCGGCAAAGGTAAACGATTCTATTACTACATTAGAGCATGAGTGCGGCAACATCCTCGATGTGTACAACGAGGAACATGATATATGAGACGACGCACATTAGGGGTTAAAAAAGAACCGACCATCATGATTATCCCCATGATCGATATCGTATTTTTCTTATTGGTATTCTTCATGGTTGGTACGCTGTACATGAATACAGAGCAGCAAATTCCGCTCAATTTGCCATCTGCATCGACATCTACAGCAAAATCTATTGAACCTATTACGATTACGCTCACCACAACGCACACGCTATATATCGACAATCAGGAAATCTCTTCCGACCGCTTGGACGAAGAGGTACAATCTATCGTGAAGCAGGCACCTCGACAAGCTTTTGTCATTCGCGCATCTAAGGATGTTTACTATAGCGAGGTTATCGCCCTATTGGACATGCTCAAGGTAAATGGCGCTAAGTATATTAGCGTCGCTACGGAACGGAAGTGATTCTATGTTTGAATCGCATTATTTAAAACCGTTTATGGTGGCCTTAGGAATCACAATTATCCTCATCTCTGGTATGGGCCTTTCTTTGCGGGGAATGGCGGGTACAGGTGTCGCCCATGATGCGGCGGAAATTAGCTTTAATTTGCCTGATGATGGTGAAAGCGATACGGGGGTTGAGGCTGTTGACACTGCACCGAAACCTGCGGAAAATCCTATGGAAAAACCACAGAATGTAACTCCCGAAGGGGCCGCTCCTAAAGTGAATCCTTCACTGGATGAGCGCAAGCAAGAGAATGAACGTACTAAAGAGTTAAGTGAAAGTACAGCAGCATCTAGTGTGCGCCGAGAATGGGCCGTTCCAAAGGCTATTGAATCGGAAACGAGTAGCAGTGAACAAGCTGTAGTTACGCACGGGGCTGATTCTAAGGATGGAAAATCTTCTAAGAATAGTAAAGCGCCTATTGGAAAAGAGCTGACATCGGATCCGAATGCAACTGGAAATGGATTGCTTGAATCTAGTGACTTATCCTTCTTATCTGATTTGGCATTGAGTCTATTGACGCCAGGACAACAAGCGCTTTTACAAAAACCAGATATTAATCCTCATGACTATTTACGGACTGTGCAAGAACAGGGGCGAGCATCTGTCGTAACAGGCAAGGTGGTAGTACGAGTTAACTTTGATGTTAACGGCAATGTCATTGTTGGCGAACATACGCCACTGATCGTGGACGATGTACCACCAGCTGTACGAGACGAAGCACTGCGCATCATCAAAAGCAGTGGATCCATCGTTAATCGACGGGGTGAACCTGTTTACTTAGCGGTTCCCGTTATTCTAGGACAATAAAGAGGCATATCTCATACAAATGTATGTAAGATATGCCTCTTTTGTTATGCTTGCTATTTTGTGGCTTATAGGACAAAAAGTGTGTGAAAACCCTTATAACACTAGATATTTACTAGTGTTATAAGGGTTTAATCTTTTTCTGGAGAAGTTTGAGGATGGACAAAAAGTGTGGGTGAAAACATCAATCACCCCTTATAATTACTGACTAAAATGAGGTTATATCTTCCTATATATAAACAAATATGGAGGAAGAGTTTATGCGACAAATAAAATGTCCTGATTGTAATGAAACATGTATTAAAACACGGTGTTTTTAAAAATCTGGTTCTCAGCGTTGGTTTTGCAAACATTGTAAGGTGGCATTTACCGTTAAAAATTAATAATTTAAGTAAAGAGTTAAGCCTATTCTTGAATTGGTTATTCAGCACCAATATTCAAGCTGATATGCCTGGTAAAGGTCGTACATTCAGGCGTAAAAACCGCTAAATTTTTGGTCCATATGGCCATTGCCACCAAAAAGTGGAAGAAGTACATGATGTGGTATATCTTGATGGAATTTACTTAGCTAGGAATTTATGTGTGTTGATTTGTTGCAATGATACTCATGTTCTAGGATGGTATGTCTGTCGTTATGAGCATGCTAGAGCTTGGCAGTGTTTAATGGAACGGATTGCCGAACCTAAAGTCGTTGTGTCTGATGGTGCTAATGGTTTGCCTAAAGCATTACGTAAAGTTTGGCCTCATAGCAGTCACCAAAGATGCCTGTTTCACATTTTTTTGTCAGGTTAGACGATATACGACAAGTAGACCTAAAACGTTAGCTGGGAAGGCCCTTTATAGTCTTGCCAAAGCTTTATTTAATGTGAAAACAATGGATCAAGCCTTTATATGGATTAATGAGCTTTCAGCGTGGCGAATGACATATTCTGATTTTTTTACGAGAAATGACGATTGATGAATTCGGAAACAAACGCTCTACACATGAGCGTTTGCTTAAAGGCTGAATCATCATTATGGCGTCTGATTAGGCAACAAACTTTATTTACTTTTTTGGAATGTTTTGATATTACAATACCTACAACAAATAATCGTATTGAAGGTGGAGTAAATGCTCAACTAAGAAGTATGTTACGGGCTCATAGGGGTCTTTCACTTGAAAGAAGACTAAAAGCGGTCTATTGGTGGTGCTATATGCACTCACCAAGACCGCTTTCTATTTCAGATATATTAAATTGTATGCCTACAGATGAATCGATTGCTGCTATCTACAAACGGTTATCTGATTATTGCCAAATAGATCGTTCAATCCCTCAATGGGGTGATGCTCCTGTTTGGAATGAGCTACATATGTCTACAGATTTTCCAACTTATTGGGATTAGTCACACACACTTTTTGTCCTATAACCCTATTTTGTTTGATAGAATAATTTTGAGTTCCTATAGGTATGTAATTTATGTAGTATTAAATATTTGTTAATCTTGATTAATAAGCATTGTCTTAGTGGAGTTGAACACCGCAAGGTATACGATGGCGCCCACCGATGAACAAGGTGACCTGCATTGGTGCACTAAACTGATTTCGCACGCCATAAACGCGAAAGCGTAGAAGAAACATAGTCATCAGCATGATGAGATATGCAATGATAACGCGTACATTTGGTATGTACCAGCTAAGGAGGTAGTGATGCGAGATTTGTTCAGTACTCACATAAATCAAGGATACTACGATGTTTACAGCGTAAAGATAGAGACGATACATAATTGTAGATCGAAGCTCTCGAAATAGAACTACAGCCAAGCCGATAAAGCTGAGTAGAAAGAATAGACGTAATATAATGCCTGCTGTATTAGATTCATTGCGCTGTGCACGACGCTCTTTTCGATTTAAATTTGCCATGAAAGCCTCCCAGTAACGGACATAGTTAGTCTTACTATTATCATAAAGCTCAGTTATAAATAAGCTATTCTTCATAATAGGTTTAGTCTGTATGTTTATTATATATCACAATGTACAGCTATGATACACTTTAATTAATTTATTACTATATTAGTATATAGCTATATAAGCCTATAAGAACGTAAAGAGAGCGCCTATGATTCAAGTTATTCTTACCTATATTGTTAATGTTATTATTGTATTTGTCTTTTTCCCAATTTTAGAGTCTGCCGTGCAATTGGTGTACCCTTTTTCTTGGGATTGGTTTATAAAACCGCTACATTTAGCGGATAAGTTAGATGTGTATATCGTTTTGTCTATTGCCTTACCTATTATCGTTGCGATCGGATTATTTTTACCACCTTTTAGTTGGCTAGCCCATTTGTTACAAGGTGAAAGAAAACCAAGTGCTGGAGAAGCTGAATATATTGAACCACTCTTAGAAGAATTATGTACACGTAGTGGCGTATCAAGAAATACATTGACATTGCGTATGCGCACTGATGAGGATATCAATGCTTTTGCTTCAGGAATCAATCATATTACCATTTATACAGGCGCTTTGAGTGGATTAGATGAACGACATTTGCTTGGCGTTTTGGCGCATGAATTGGGGCATTTAAGAAACCGAGACACGATTTACTTGACCATAACCTACGCTATGGACCGATTAGGACAATTAATCTTAAACCTCGTTATACTTTTAAATGGAGCCTTAAATATATTGGCACTGATTCCTATTGTTAATATCGTCATTCGCATAATCCAAATAGTTCTTCTTGTTATGATTGCGGCGGTGGAGTATGTACTGCGCTTGCCGAAGTGGGTTACCTACTATTTTGATAGCCGCCGTCGTGAGTATGCTGCAGATGCCTACGCCGTATCTATCGGTTTAGGGCGAGAGTTGCGAGAGGGCCTTGTTGCATTAGGCCTTGCCACTGAACAAATTGGTATGCTTGAAACTGGTGAATTATATGATCGTGAAAGTACGGGCTTCTTCAGTCGTCTCTTTATTACTCACCCGAAAATGATTAAACGCATTCAACGCATAGATGAAGGTATAGAAGTATACGAACTGAAACAAAGTCTCTTGTGGGACCGAATGTTAAGAAAAATCTAAATGTATCCAATAGGGCCGAATAGAGGTCTTAATCTATATAAAAATTAAAAATAGAAGTTTGAATATAGTGATAATGCATAAACACGAACGATTAGTAAATTTAATATAATTATCATTCGGAAAATTTAGGTCTATTCATTGAATGGAGCTTTCACATATGGTACAATAATCCTATAAATCTAGCTTTTATCATGCAAAGGAGACATCATGATACCACGTTATACACGAGAAGAAATGGGCCATATTTGGAGCGAGCGCAACGAGTTCGACACAATGTTATTGGTAGAAACATTGGCATCCGAGGCACAAGCTGAGTTGGGTGTTATCCCTAAAGAAGCGGCTAAAGCTATTCGCGAAAAGGGCAATTTCGACGTTGAACGCATTCATGAAATCGAAAAGGAAACAAACCACGATATCATTTCCTTCGTAACCGCAGTAGGCGAATACGTAGGTCCTGAAGCGGCTAAATACATTCATCTTGGCCTTACATCTACTGACGTTAAAGATACAGCACTTGGTTACATGATGAAACAAGCATGCGACATCTTGATTGCTGACTTGAAACGCTTGCACGAAGTATTGCGTCGTCGCGCAGCTGAATTCAAATACACACCTATGATTGGTCGTACTCATGGTATCCACGGCGAACCAACTACATTTGGCTTGAAATTGGCGTTATGGATGGCTGAAGTAGAACGCGATATCGAACGCATGGAGCATGCTCGTAAAAGCGTTGCTGTTGGTAAATTGTCCGGTGCTGTTGGTACGTACTCCAATATCGATCCATTCGTAGAGCAATACGTATGTGAAAAATTAGGCCTTGAACCTGTTAAAATCGCTACGCAAGTCGTACAACGTGACCGTCACGCTGAATTGTTGTCCACTATCGCTGTTGTAGGCGGTACATTGGATAAAATCGCTTTGGAAATTCGTCATCTGCAACGTACTGAAGTACGCGAAGCGGAAGAATATTTCAGCCCTAAACAAAAGGGTTCCTCTGCGATGCCTCATAAACGTAATCCTATTACATGTGAAAGAATTTGCGGTATGGCTCGCTTGCTTCGTGGCTATGCTCAATCCGCTTACGAAGATCAAGCTTTGTGGCATGAACGCGATATTTCTCATAGCTCTGTAGAACGTGTCATCTTACCGGATGCAACAATTGCATTGAACTACATGCTTCACCTTACAATCCGCACTATCGATAAATTATTGGTATATCCTGAAACAATGCTTAAGAACCTTAACCTTACAGGTGGCCTTGTATTCAGCCAAACAATTTTGACTCACCTTGTAGACAAAGGTGCAGTGCGCGACGAAGCATACCGTTGGGTTCAAAAATATGCTATGGAACGCTGGCTCGAAGGCAAAGATTTCGCTACAGGTCTTAAATCTGATGAAAATATCAAGAAATACATGACTGCTGAAGAAATCGATGCATGCTTCGATCCGCATAAATTATTGAAACATGTTGATACAATCATGGCTCGCTTTGGCCTATAATTGTAGGGTACTTCCCATATAACATATGAAAGACTAGGGTAGGTATAGACCAACAAGCCTATGGTACATGCATTAGGTGTTGGCTATATCTACTCTTTTTATTTTGAACGTAATCTGTTATTTACACTATTTTGCGTACAATTATGAGCTAGTTTCCTCGTGAGTATCTCTGTATCTTAGGAAAAATTAGCTATTTTATTAGGAGGTTATATGAAACGTATTATACGAAAGTACGGACCGCCTATTTTTTTCATTGTATTAATGATTTTGGTCAAGGGTTCGTTGGCCGCATTGATTCCGTTCTTTATTGCTAACTTTGGCCTTAATTACTATCAATCGGCTACCATTATTTTCTGTAACACCGTGGTGGCCTCTATCGCCCAGCCTGCATTGGGCTACGTAGCCGATCGGTGGCGCGTACCTTGGTTCATTCCTGCAGGCTTTACGGTGACTCTCGTGTCCATTAGTGCTATAGCGCTAGCTACGAGCTATGAAATGATACTAGCCTTGTCACTCTTGGCCGGCGTAGGGGCTGCACTATTCCATCCTGAGGCGGCCCTCCTTGTTAATCGTACACAATCTCATGAAATCGGCAACGCTATGGGCCGCTTTGCAGTGGGCGGCAGTGCGGGCTTTGCATTGGGACCTCTCATCGCGGGTGGTGTGTACGTCTTTGGCGCACATTTCCTTTGGGTGTTCACCGCTATTGCTTTGCTCGGTGTATTGCTATATTTCTATGCCTTTACGGGCGAGGCTGACACGACTATTGCTGGTGAAAGTAAAAGCTCTACTACACCTACTCATACGGGTACGAATGATTGGGCGAGCTTTGGTAAGCTATTCTTTGTGATCGCTTCACGATCCATATTGTTCTCTGTACTATCTATCTTTATTCCTATCCTGTACATTACCGTTATTAACGGCGAAGCTAGTGCCTCTAGCTTGGCTCTAACTATGTACTTTGCAATGGGAGCAGTCCTTACCTATATGGGCGGGGCCTTATCTGATAAATTAGGCTTCCTTAAAACGGTGCGCTTAGGTAATCTTATCTTCTTACCATCCGTTTTAGTATTTATCTTTGTACCAAATATATGGGGCTTCTTCGGTGCTATGATACCGATGGCCTTTGGCGTATTCTCACAATATGGACCCATTACCGTACTCGGTCAAAAATACCTTGCTAAAAACGCAGGCTTTGCTTCAGGCGTTACATTAGGCCTTGGCATTACATTAGGAGGCCTTGTAGCACCTTATATCGGACACTTGGCAGATATCTATGACGTGCAAACCGCTTTGATGACCTTGATACCTGTAGGACTTATGGGGCTCCTAATGAGCCTATGGCTTAAAGAACCGAAGTAATACTAGTATAATAAAAAGAATAAAAACATAGAGATTTCGACTAACTAAAATAGAATATTTTGATTAGATAAAATGTCAATAAATGGGAGGTGACTAATGGTCACCTCCCATTTCTTTACTTTAAGAGACTAGATACTTATATTGGATATAGTAAGACTTTAAATTTCTATATCTCTATATCTTTACTGAATATATGTTTTAACATATAATTTAAGTAAAGATTTCTTCTAGTACTAGGAGGAATATGATGGATACGTTTTCTGTTGTTTTTTATGAAACTCTAAGTGGAGAAAAGCCAGCAAAAGTATTCTTAAATGAACTTTCAGATAAGCAACGGGCTAAAACAATTCGAGATCTAAAGATACTTGAATTATATGGTAATCGTTTGAGAGAACCTCAGTCTAAACATTTAGAGGATGGTATTTATGAGTTGCGAACGAAGCAAGGGTCCAATATTTCTCGGATATTATATTTTTTCTTTGTAGGCAGACAAATTGTATTAACAAATGGTTTTGTAAAAAAATCTATGAAAACACCGAAGAATGCTATTGAATTAGCTGTTAGATATAAGAATGATTATATTGAGAGGTATACATAATATGGAAACGTTAGATCAATATTTAGAGAAACAATTAAAAAATCCGAAGTTTAAAAAAGAGTGGGATGAGTTAGAGGATGAATATCAAATCATTCAGAATATTGTAGAGGCTCGTCTCGCAGCTCATATGACGCAGATGCAGTTGTCTGAATTAACAGGCATTACTCAGTCTGATATTAGTAAGATTGAAAATGGTAATGGAAATCCTTCATTGAAAACCTTGCAGAAAATAGCGCGTGCTTTTGGGAAGAAACTCAAGATTGAATTTGTATAAATACTTTCACAGAGTCCGAACATTGTTGTATAATGATAATGAATTATTTCGACTTTCACATGGAGGATATAGATATGGCAACAAGTATGGTTATCGGCACTCAATGGGGTGACGAGGGTAAAGGTAAGATCGTTGACTGGATCGCGGAACGTGCAGACGTTGTAGTGCGCAGTCAAGGTGGTAATAACGCAGGTCATACTGTTGTAGTAGATGACAAAGCATTTGCGCTTCGCCTCTTGCCAAGCGGCATCTTGTACGATAACAAACAAAATATTGTTGGTACTGGTGTTGTTATCGACCCTAAAGTTTTGTTACAAGAAATTGAAGGTCTCGAAAAACAAGGCAAATCTGCTAAAACCCTTCAAATTTCTGACCGTGCGCATGTTATCATGCCATATCATATCGCTTTAGATAATGCAGAGGAAGCATCTAAAGGTGATGCTAAAATCGGTACTACTAAAAATGGTATCGGTCCTTGCTATGCGGATAAAATCAATCGTGTTGGTATTCGTATGTGCGATTTGTACGATCTTGAAACATTTAAAGAAAAATTGGCGTATAACGTAGAATTCAAAAATAAAATTCTTACTAAAGTATACGAAGCAGAAGGCGTTAACTACGATGAAATCTTAGCGGACTACATCAAATACGCTGAAGCTTTGAAACCATATGTAACAGACACTAACATTGCTGTTCTTAAAGCAGTTCAGGAGGATAAAAAAGTATTGTTTGAAGGCGCGCAAGCAACTATGCTTGACCTTGATCATGGTACATATCCATTCGTAACATCTTCTCATCCAATTGCAGGTGGTGCTTCCACAGGTGCTGGTGTAGGTCCTAACTACTTGAAAAATATCTTCGGCGTAGTAAAAGCTTATGCAACACGTGTTGGTGCAGGGCCATTCCCTACGGAGCTTCTTGACGAAACTGGCGAAAACCTTCGTAAACTTGGTCATGAGTTCGGTACTGTAACTGGTCGTCCTCGTCGTTGCGGTTGGTTAGACCTTATGGTTGTAAAATACGCTGCAGGCCTTAACAGCTTAGATTACCTTGCGATCACTCGTTTAGATATTCTTGATACGTTTAAAGAATTAAAAATCTGCGTAGGTTACAAATTGAATGGTAAAGATGTAGAAGGCTTCCCAGCTAACTTGAAAGATCTTGAAGCATGCGAAGCAGTGTACGAAACATTGCCAGGTTGGGAAACTGATATCTCTGGTATCCGTAAATATGAAGAACTTCCAGAAAATGCTCGCAAATATGTAGAACGCATTGCAGAAGTAACAGGCGTACCTTTGGGTATCGTATCCGTTGGCCCTAACCGCAGCCAAACTATCGACTTAGTAAACGTATTCTAAGCTATACTAATTTGACATAATATAAATGATTACATTCGATAATGTCGATGTAGTAGTATAATTGCTAAAATTTTACTGCTATGCAATCGGTTTATAGAATTATACAGATAAGGCTCCTCTAAGAGGAGCCTTTTGTAATGAAATGATTTAGACTACAAAAAAAGTATAATACATCTAATCCTTTCGGTTGCTAATGCAGTGCGGTATATCGAAGTATGCTATAAGGTTATCGAAAAAAATGTGTATATCGAAAAATTCTATAGAATAAAAATTGTACAAAAATCTTTATATATACTGTTTAATGTATAACTAAATAAATCTATGAGATGAAAAATTTATTTAAAAATATTCAAGATATACAGCCTGTGGCGTGCTTAAATGAGTTTATAATGTGATAAAAAAATTACTCATTTATTTAAAAAAATGATATTCATAATAAATTATTAAGATACAAATATAAAGAAAAAAATAGATTTACTTTAAGAAATAGTATATAATAGAGTCAAGGAAGTAGATTGATATTTTTTGATACGGATTTGAGGAGTTAAAGATATGGTTGAAGTTTCTTATGAACGTTTAGCTACGATTTTCAAGGCATTAAGCGATGAAACAAGATTACACATCATCGATATGTTGTCTTGCAATGAATTATGTGCAGCTGATATTTTAGCTAGCTTCAATTTGTCTCAATCTACGTTGAGTTACCACATGAAAATCTTAATTGATGCAGGTGTAGTTAACTCTCAACGTAATGGCTTATGGACTCGTTATTCCATTAATGAAGCTACATTTGGCGATATTTTAGAGATCATCCCTGAATTATATAAATCTAAGGATGAGTGTATTTGCGCACAAATTAAATACTGCCGTATTTCTGAGCACGAAAAAGAAGCGTAACAATGAGACGATGGATTATGCATGTTGATATGGATGCATTCTTCGCATCCATCGAACAACTGGATCATCCAGAATATAAAGGCCACCCCGTAATTGTGGGTGGTCTTTCTTCACGTGGCGTTGTTGCTACCTGTTCCTATGAGGCACGCAAATTTGGTGTTCATTCGGCTATGCCTATTTCACGGGCTAAAAAACTTTGTCCCGATGGTATCTACGTATATCCACGGATGGACCGTTATAAAGAGGTATCGGAACAGATTTTTTCCATTATGAAAGAATTCACGCCTCGCATTGAGCCACTATCTATCGACGAAGCCTTTCTCGAGGTTAGCGGTATGTCTACCATGTACAGTGGTCCTAAAGCACTTGGCCGTGCTATTAAAGACCGTGTATTTGAGGAAACGGGACTCATCATCTCTGCCGGGCTAGCACCGAACAAATTCCTTGCCAAATTGGCGTCCGATTTAGATAAGCCCGATGGCCTTGTGGTCATACCTTATGGCCGAGAAAAAGAAATCTTAGCTCCTTTGCCGATTAAACGCATTTGGGGCGTAGGTCCTCGTACAGAAAAAATCTTGAAAAATGGGGGCTTTCACTTGATGCGTCATATTCAAGCGTTGCCTGATGAAAGCAGTTTAATTCCCCTCGTTGGCAATCAGGCGCGCCGCATATGGGAACTGGCGAACGGGATTGACGATAGACCGGTGGAGACGGATCGCAAAATACAGTCTATCGGAGCTGAAGAAACCTACGAAGAAGATTTAACGGATGGCAGTGCCATTGAACTAGAGTTTAGATACTTTGCAAACCGCTTATCAAAACGATTGAGAAAACGTAACCTGTTAGGTCACACCGTGTCCATTAAGGTTCGTTATGATGATTTCACCACCGTATCCCGCCAAAAGCGGTTAGATACGCCATCAGATCATGAGCATGTGTTTTTTGAAACCGCATTGCTTTTGTGGAATAAACTGATGCAAGATAAGACGAGTAAGAAACCTAAAGGAAAAGCAAAAGAGCTTGAATCCTTAGGTGCTACAACTAAGGTACAGGCTAAAGCCTTTACGTATTCTTCTGAGGAAACCCGGTGGATAGATCCTCCTGGTCCTATACGACTATTAGGTCTCACCGTAAGTGGCCTCGACGAAGAGGTACCTATGCAAGATAGCCTCTTTGAGTCACCACAGGATGAAACAGAAGATAAGCTAGCTAGCGTGTTAGATTCGTTAGAGTCTAAATTTGGGGAGACCGTCATCATGAGTGGGGCGCTGTGGCAGCGCTTTCACGGAGACAATGGAACGCGTCGAAAACGATCAGAACTGAAATCTGCAGTAGATGCTCGTGGAGATGCACCATCTAATACGGTAGATGATATACCGTCTAATACGGCTGATGATACATCCGCCAATGTGGACGCAGAAACTACTGAGAAGAAGGAACCAAAAAAATTCTGATGAACTCATATTGAATACTTTCACTAATATAATTGTTCATGTTACAATATGGATATAGTGTTTAAAAATTACCGCAAGAGAGGTATAGATATGAGTTTATTTCGTGTAGCCATCCATTATGGCATCAACAGCAATGGCTTCTTGTCCTATGACACAGAAGCAAAAACAGTGTCCGTAGATTTACCTGAACAAGAGTGGGTTGATAAGGTTATCGCTTACTTGAACGACGAACATGCCATCGAGCATGCTACAGGTCTTGATACATATGAACGCTTGACTGTAAAACCATTAGAATCTTTAGATAACTTAAAATTAGCTTTAACACGCATGTGGGAAGCTATCGACGTACAAGTCGACTGGAGCCGTCCAGCGTAAACAAAAGGACATAAACAAAATGCACCTTGTATCCTATTATCGTAGGAACAAGGTGTTTTTTATTTGGCTTATTCTGGGTAGATTCTTATGCAATAAATTAACCTAGTTAATGATAAGAACTATTGATCCACTAGTTAGATATGATAGGTAGGTTCTCAATTTTTAGTTGTAGATGATAACATGTATACAAGACTTTGTGTTGTGTAATCTCTATTTATATGTTATGATTCATTTGAAAGTAATAAATAATGATTATTGATTGATAATGTTTATCAAGTTTTATACAATAATATACTTCATTACATTTTTAAGGAAATATATTATTACATATTTTATTATTCTAAGTAGGAGTCTGTAATATGAGTGATGAAAAAAAAACTAACAACAGCTTTTGGTGCTCCTGTACCAGATAATCGCAATTCTGCAACAGCAGGTAAACGCGGTCCTGTATTGATGCAAGATGTTTGGTTTATGGAAAAACTAGGTCATTTTGCGCGTGAAGTAATTCCTGAACGCCGTATGCATGCAAAAGGGTCCGGCGCATTTGGTACTTTCACAGTAACGAACGATATTACTAAATATACAAAAGCAAAACTTTTCTCTGAAGTAGGCAAGCAAACGCCATTGTTTGTACGTTTCTCCACAGTTGCTGGCGAACGTGGTGCCGCTGATGCAGAGCGCGATATTCGTGGGTTTGCTGTAAATTCTATACAGAAGAAGGTAACTGGGACCTTGTAGGTAACAACACACCGGTATTCTTTATCCGCGATCCATTGCAATTCCCTGATTTGAATCGCGCTGTTAAACGCAATCCACAAACAAACCTTCGCGATGCGACAGCAAACTGGGACTTCTGGACTAGCTTGCCAGAAGCTATTCACCAAGTAACAATCGTTATGAGTGACCGTGGTATTCCTAAATCCTACCGCACAATGCATGGTTTCGGTAGCCATACATATAGTCTAATTAATGAAAACGATGAACGCGTATGGGTTAAATTCCACTGGGTTTGCCAACAACCAATTGAAAACCTCTCCAATGCTGAGGCTGCTGAAATTGTGGCTAATGATCGTGAAAGCCATCAACGTGATCTCTTCGATGCCATTGAACGCGGTGATTTTCCTAAATGGAAATTATGCATCCAAGTGATGACAGAAGAACAAGCTAACAACATGCCATACAACCCATTTGACTTAACAAAAGTATGGTACCACGATGAATTCCCATTGATTGAAGTAGGTGTAATGGAACTTAATCGTAATCCTGAAAACTACTTCCAAGATGTAGAACAAGCTGCATTCGCACCTTCTACAATCATTCCGGGTGTATCTTTCTCCCCTGACAGAATGTTGCAAGGTCGTTTGTTCTCCTATGCCGATGCACAGCGCTATCGTCTAGGTGCAAACTACCATCAAATTCCTGTTAATGCACCTCAATGCCCTGTTAACAGCTACCATCGTGATGGCCAAGGCCGTGTGGATGGTAACCATGGCTCCACTATTGGCTATGCACCTAATAGCTTCGGTGAATGGGCTGAACAACCAGAATTTAAAAATCCTGGTCTAGATGTATCTGGTGCAGCATACCAATACGATTTCTATGAAGACGATTCCGATTTCTACACACAACCAGGCAAATTGTTCCGTCTTATGAGCCCTGAAAAACAACAAATTTTATTTGAAAATACAGCTGCAGCTATGGATGGCGTACCTGATTTCATCAAAGAGCGCCATGCAAAACATTGCTACCAATGTGATCCAGCTTATGGTGAAGGCGTAGCTAAAGCCTTGGGCATGAACATCGATTTTAGCGATGTAAAATAAACTAATAAATCTATCAAACTAATAAATCCCTTATAAAACTCTCTTAAACTAAGACGAAGCCCCTCCTTGCTATGTAGGTCATAGTAAGGAGGGCTTTTGTCATGGTGAGTGTATTTAAATATTGTTAATCAAATTTCTTATTGGTTAGGTCTTGATACATAAGCTTAGCGATTTCATACTGTGGATCACCGGCTTGTAATTGGTGGGACGGTAGTTTAAATACAGCTTCAGCTCTTTCCTCTTTCTTGATATCGATACCCTTTACATCTTCGGACCGACTTATGGAAATAGTATGTGTTGTTGGATTAATGAAGTACGCATTTACATCGATGCTGAAAGCTTTGTTTTCGTCTTTTCTCATGATTACACGTAGAATCATAGCTGAAATAGCAGTAGTGCCATCTTTTTCACCTAATAGCTGCTTAGATGTGTAGTCTACATAATCTGCATAGACATAAATATCACCTGGTTTTGCTCGGTCATAATCTTGTGTATAAGCCTCTACTAAACGCAAATCAAGTTGTCTGCCGAATGGTCTAGAGAACATTTCACTTTGTAATACGCGTGTTTCACTGACAGGCGGATAGGACGGTATTGGTGTTAAACCTTTTAGCATATCTGTGCGTGTTTCGTCTTTTCTTTTAGCCTGACGTTCTGCAGTGACCTTGTCTAAACGTTGACGCTCCTTTAACATGGCCTTTTCTTGTTCTTCTTTAGTTTTGTAGGTTTTTACAGATACAACACGGTTGCCAGACATAGTCACCGTTGAATAGATGGGCTTATCTTTAGTCGGGTTTCCCTTGGACGCATCGAGCGTAGATTGCACTATGGCTGGAGTTGCGCTTTCAATAGATTTTTTTAGCTCTGGAATATTAGAATAATCCATCTCAACCACTGCAGCATCTGTACTTTCAGTTGGCTGTACAGGTGCAGCCCCGTACGCAGATGATATAGCTAATACAGCTAATAGTGAACTAGTAATAATCGATCGTTTACATACTTTCATTACATATACCTCTTTTTTATAAGAACTCTCTAATACTATCAACAGCTGTATTATAGCATAGTTCTTGTGTAGAAAGATTTAAAATACACTGATAGGCTATAAATCTATAGAGGACTTTTGTATAACTATGTAGAATTACATTGTGTATTGTATGTATACAGAGAGCACATGTGGATAGGAGGCAATTATGAAACGTAGTAGTTTGGCATGGTATGTAGCGGTGGCTTGCCTTGGTGGTAGCCTTTGCGTAGGTTCTGTAGTACAGGCGGACTCTCCATCGACGGTGAAAGCAAGTAGCATAGTTCCTACTACTGTTACGACTCAGGCGGAACAGGCAGCGCTCAAGCAAACAGCAGTACCAAGCTGATACTGAGACGATGGGGCTGTTATGGATGCGCACTTCTGCGGAGTACAGAGCACTGGCATATCAGGGGTATAATGTGGCGCTGAATCTTGTTAAAATGGCTGTTGCAGATCCATCTCATCAGAGAAAGCCTTTAGCTATCGTTCTTGATGCGGATGAAACAGTAGTAGATAATACAAAACTGATGGGTGAAAGCATCGCTAACGGCAATGGTCGATTCGATGCTCCTTGGTGGCGCGCGGCGGTCCATAAAGGCGAATCTCGTGCTATGCCAGGTGCCGTTGAGTTTTTAAACGAAGTACATAAACAAGGTGTAGAAATTTTCTACGTATCAAATCGTTACGCCCCAGTAAACCTTGATGTAACGATACAGAACTTTAAAGAATTAGGCTTCCCATCTGTTGATAAAGACCATGTACTACTATTCGAAAAAGACTCTGACAAACAACCTCGCTTTGATATGATTGCTAAAAAATATTATGTTGTTCTATACATGGGCGATAACGCTGGTGATTTCCCGATTGGCACAAAAGGTAAGACATTAGCTGAAAGAAATGGCATCATCGATGCACACAAAGAAGACTTTGGTACTACCTTTGTGGTATTTCCCAAACCCTGCTTACGGATCTTGGGTAAGTGCATTAGCTAAAGGCTACCAAAACCTCAGCCCAGAAGAACAAAAACAAGTAAATAACCAATACCTACAACAATAAGGGCGCCTTGCGTATACTTTATTAAAAACGATATAATAAAGTATACATGCGTCTATAGCTCAGTAGGATAGAGCAGCAGTTTCC
>BNJT01001814.1_pt1 | contig 44220 bp, 65 predicted proteins | sample 8540491 | NCBI WGS metagenome assembly BNJT01 (sample SAMD00202455, study PRJDB9452) | human saliva metagenome | host: Homo sapiens | reverse complement strand
TTCATTTTTGTATTGACGAGATAGAAGCTTGATGGGTTTAGAATATAGATAATTTAAATCTAGCAAAAGGAGGTTAGAGTAATGGCTGGGAAAACTATTTATTCCGGTCCAATAGACGTCATGCCTGATGTATTAGAAAAATGGCGACGCCAATGATTGGTCACCGAGGAAAGGATGCGAGTGCTTTACGAAAGCGTTAGCAGAAGCTACAAAAAGCTATTCTATACAGAAAGTGAGATACTATTATCCACATCGTCCGGTTCGGGCCTAATGGAAGGTGCTATCAGATCCTGCACATCCAGAAAGGCAGCTGTGTTCTCCTGTGGTGCATTTGGAGATAGATGGTATAAGATGGCGGTGACAAAACAATGTCAAAGGTAGACTTGTATAATGTGGATATGGGTAAAGGCAATCACGCCGGAAATGGTAGAGACAGCTCTAGCAACCGGTCAGTATGATTTAATTGCAGTTCAGCACAACGAAACTTCTACTGGGATTACAAATCCGATTGAAGAAATAGCTGAAGTAGTAAACAAGTATAAAGATGTAATCTTTTGTGTAGATGCTGTAAGCTCAGCAGGCGGGGCAAAGATTGAGGTCGATAAACTAGGGATAGACATCCTGATAACATCAACTCAAAAAGCCTTGGGACTTCCTCCAGGAATGGCAATATGTACATTCTCTGAAAGGGCAATCAAGAGGGCTGAAACAGTAGAATTCAGAGGAACATACTTCGATTTACTAGCAATGTATAAGTATCTTAAGAAAAAGAATTATCAATACCCTTCAACACCTTCATTATCACATATGTTTGCGATGGACTATCAACTTGACAATATCTTAAAAGAGGGCTTGGACAAAAGGTTCAAGAGACATGAGGAAATGGCCAACTTAGTTAGGGCCTGGGCTCAAAAACACTTCGAATTATTCACTGACAAAAATCATTTATCAAACACACTAACAGTCATAAAGAACACTCAAAATATAAATATATCACAGTTAAATTCAAAATTAATGGAAAAAGGAATGCAGATAGCAAATGGCTATGGCGATTTAAAAGAAAAAACATTTAGAATATCTCATATGGGTGACTACCAGTTAGAAGATATTCAGTATCTTTTGGATACAATAGACGAAATTTTAGGCTTTTAATTAAAAAAGCATATTTGGAGTCCTAAATTTAATAATAATTATGGAATTTTTGACGAAAATTTGATTGGACTTTCAAAAAAGCTAGAGTAAAAACAAGAAATTTAAGTAAGTAGTAATAGATATGATTTAGTTCAGGGGGATAATAAGATGATGAAGATATTAGTTTACAGACGGTATGGAAAGAAATGCAATAAATAATTTAGTAAATGAAGGTTTTGAAGTTGAAGAAAAGTTTTACGAAGAAGAAGGACTAAAGGAAAAGATAAAGGATGTTGACGTGATAGTTGTCAGGTCAGCAACTAAGATAAGAAAGAATATAATTGATGAGGCACTAAAAACAGGACGTTTGAAGTTGATCATCAGGGGTGGTGTAGGCCTAGATAACATAGATGTAGCCTATGCAGAGGCTAAGGGCATCATGGTAAGAAATACACCAGGAGCAAGTACAAATGCAGTTGCAGAGCTAGTATTATGTGAAATGCTGGTACTTGCAAGAAATGTAAAGATAGCTAATATAAAGCTAAACGATGGTAAGTGGGACAAGAAAAACCTAAAGGGTAGCGAAATACACGGTAAGACTCTAGGGCTAGTGGGCTATGGAAGAATAGCCAGAAATATAGCAGAAAAGGCCCATATGCTAGGTATGAAGATTCTATACACAGACATTATGGAGTACCAGGATGCTAGAGAGGACTTTTGCTACACTGACCTAAAGAATATAATTGAGAGGGCAGACTATATAACAGTTCATACACCACTTACTGACCAGACAAAGAACCTGTTTGGATGGCAAGAATTTGAAAAAATGAAGGATACAGCGTTTTTCCTAAACTGTGCCAGGGGCGGTATAGTAAATGAAAATGACCTCCTAAGAGCAATAAACGAGGGTCAGATAGCAGGGGCAGCCCTAGACTGCTTTGAAAATGAGCCTATGCCGATGACAGAATTGGTTACCCATCCGAGGGTAACAGTTACACCTCATATTGGGGCTGCTACTAAGGAAGCCCAGGAAAGAATTGGCTATGAAATAGCTGACATTATAGTAAATTACCGCAAGGAGGCCTAATATGGTTACATTGAGACCCTTTAAGGCACTAAGACCAGATGAAAAATATGTAGACAGGGTTGCAGCCCTACCCTATGACACAATGAATACCCAGGAGGCCAGGATGATGGCCCAGGGCAACCCATATAACTACCTGAGGATTGACAGGGTCAGAGATAGACCTTCCAGAGGGGACAGATATACATTCTGACCAGGTCTATGCCAAGGCAGGCCAGAATCTAAGGGCCTTTATAGATGAGGGAGTCTTTGTAAAAGAAGCTGAACCAGCCTTATATATATACAGGGAGGTCATGGATGGAAGGGCCCAGGTAGGTATAGTGGGATGTGTAGCTGTTGATGAAAGCCTAGATGGAACTATCAAAAAGCACGAGCATACTAAACCAGACAAGGTTGAGGACAGGACTAGGCACATAGAGGCCTGTCAGGCAAATACAGGAACAATACTCCTTACCTACAGGGATGATGCTAGGGTAGAGGCCATAATGGCCAATAAGATGTTAGAAAAGCCTATCTATGACTTCACCTCAGATGATGGGGTAGGCCATACAGTATGGAAGCTGGCTGGTGAGGAAATGGAAGCCATGGTTGAGGCCTTCAAAGATATAGACAACCTATATGTGGCAGATGGTCACCATAGGACTGCAGCTGCTGAGAATTATGCTGTAAAAATGAGGAAGGAAGTAGGAGACTACACTGGTCAGGAAGAATTTAATTATTATCTTGCCATGATAGCCCCTAAAAATAGCCTGTATGTAATGGACTACAATAGGGTGGTAGAAGACCTAAATGGATATGATTTTGATACATTTAGAAACCTGCTTACAAAGAACTTCCTCATAGACCAGGTAGATAAGGCCTATAAGCCAAGGGAAAAGTATGAATATGGCATGTATATAGATGGAGTCTGGTACAGACTTAAGGTCAAGGATGAAGTCATAGATACAATAAATAAAACAAGTAAAAATCTGGCCATCGACCTCCTAGATGTCAGCCTACTACACGACCTATTAATAGAGCCAATCCTGGGTATAGATGTGCCACAAAGGGACAAGAGGATAGACTTTATAGGTGGTATAAGGGGTCTAGGAGAAATAGAAAAGAGGGTTGAAGAAGGTATGAGACTAGGTTTTACCCTATATCCAACAGGCATCGAAGAGCTAATGGCAGTAGCGGATATGGATGGGGTAATGCCGGCCAAGTCAACATGGTTTGAGCCAAAGGTCAGGTGCGGACTCTTTCTCCACATGATGGACTGATATATTAAATAAAAAGGGAACTCCTCATAGGGATATATATATATAGTAGAAAAGGTTCCTTTTTGTGAGGGTCTCTAGAAGCTTGTAAATAGGGGATAATGGGTAAAAATTTATCCCCTATTATCAGGTGAGATAAATCATATTATTGGTAAAAATCGACTACAAGGGAGAAGGTCAAGAAAAAATCATGAAAAACCTTGAATATTGGACGAAAAAACATTGACTTTTTACTTATATGGGAGTAAAATATATGAGAATGCGTTAATAAGTCCACGATGCCCCGGACTTTACATATATGCAATTGAAAATACGAATGAAAAGTTAAGGAGGGTCTTTATGAAGAGTTATATAGCTAAGCCAGCAGACGTTAAGAGAGGACTGGTATGTAGTTGATGCTGAAGGCAAGACATTGAGTCGTTTAGCAACTGAAATCAGCCAACAATAAGAGGAAAGAACAAAGCCAACATTTACACCACATGTTGATGGTGGAGACTTTGTTAGTAGTAGTAAATGCTGAGAAGGTAGTACTTACAGGAAGAAGCTTACTCAGAAATACTACAGATATCATTCAGAGTTATGTGAGGTGGGTTAAAGGAAATATCTTATAAGGAAATGATGGAAAAGAAGCCAGAAGAAGTTGTGGCTCACGCAGTTAGCGGTATGCTTCCAAAGAACAAGCTTAGAGATAGAATGATGACTAGACTAAGAGTTTACAGAGGTGCTGAACATCCACATGCAGCACAGAACCCTGAGGTTTTAAACGTATAAGTAGGATATCGAGAGGAGGATTTGATTAATGGCTAATGTGCAATATTGCAGGAACAGGAAGAAGAAAGCATTCTGTAGCTAGAGTTAGATTAGTAGCTGGAGAAGGTAACATAAAAAGTAAATGGAAGAGACTTAGAAGAATACTTCAATTACGAAACTCTAATAAGAGACGTCAAAGCAGCCTCTTGTGATAACTGGAAACGAAAAACAAGTACGATGTAATCGTAACGAGTTGAAGGTGGCGGATACACTGGACAGGCTGGTGCTATCGAACACGGTATCTCTAGAGCTTTGTTTAAAGACAGAAGACGAAGTTGAGAGGAACATTAAAGGCTGAGAGGTTTCTTAACAAGAGACCCAAGAATGAAGGAAAGAAAGAAATACGGTCTTAAGGCTGCCAGAGAGCACCTCAGTTCTCAAAGAGGTAGCGATTGGCAATATTTTACAAAACACTTCAAACCTCGGTATACCAATGTATGCCGAGGGTTTTTTCAACAATGTACAGTTTTAAAAGTTTGTATGAGTTTATATAAGATTGCCATATTTTATGAAATAGTAACACACTAGAAACACGCATAGTAACAAAATTTTATAGCAAAAACCTGTTATACGTATAACAGGTTTGCCATAGAAACTCTATAAATTTACCCTATGACTCTTATTTATAGTTAGCCTCATTTTCACTAATTTATTCACTGTATAATTCTGGTCCCAGTAGCGTCATTTATATATCCATCTTTTTAGCCTGACAAAAATAACCATCATCCTTAGAGTAGCTTGCGACTTCTATCATGGGCCTATACTTATTAGGAATTTGCCACCTATCTAAAAGTTTTTGTCAACTGTTCCATGACCATCATTAGAGAATAGGACGGATTTTTCCACCTTGTGGGTCGTTTACTATAAGCGATTTGATATATTCGTTAGCTGATATATTTAAATCGCCACAGAGGGCCATTAAATCGTTTTTAGGCCTTTAGGGTAAAAGCAACCCTAGTCTATCATACTTATCTTTAATATAGCTATTTATATACTGATTTCTATCCATAAAATCACCTAAATTCTGTTTATAGCTTCAAGCTTAACATCCATATCAATTTTAGTATAAACAATCTCAGTAACATCCTTCCACTATGTCCCGATCTGTAATAATTCTATCATCTACACCAGCCTGCGTAAGACTTGATATAGTAGTATATCTAGTACAGTGCGGGGTATGCTTTATATCCAAATGCGACATTAAAGCTTTCCAGTGTGTTCTATAAAATCTATCATCAAGTCATATTTTTCACCTTCAGGAGTAGAAATTAAATATTCTCCATCTCTACCCATCCAATATTCAAAAAGGCAGCACTTTGTCAGCAATAGGAACTTCTCTAATTCCTGCCATGGTTTTTGACTTAGCTATAAAAACCATTGTTCATCAAGGTGAACATCTGACTTTTTAACCTCAAAGCAACTCACCGATTCTTACACCTGAGTATAGCAGCATCAAAACCACACTATAGTAAATATCATCATCTTTGACAGACCAGACCTTATTTATCTGAGCACTAGAAAATTTAGTCCCTGGTATAAGAATTAGGATTTCAGGCTTTGATATATCAAGATATCTGACCTTTTCCCTTTTTCAACAGGAACTATATCATGAATTACTGCATAATCATACATAAGCCCTAGCATGATTTTTATCTTTTTAAGGGTTGGGGTATTCTTTCCCGATTTATCTATAAGGTTTTGCAGCTGATCAAGACGAATTTCAGAAAAAGATCATATCCTTTATAGGCTCACTAAGTTCTATATGCAGCCTTATATCCCGTTATATTTGAGTTTGATATTTTTCAAAATGGATATTAGACCATTTGTTATATATCTCTTCAAAAAGTAAGGGTCTTTGCCGATATATCATAAGGTGATTCATTGTAGTGGGCCAGTGCCATAATTGCTTCCTTGTGTTCTGTAGTATCCTATAAATTTGTAAATAGGGTTAGACTTGCCTTTTTCTGCATCAAAAATCCCATCCAGTGGTGATACGAACAGCCCAGGGTTGCTTCTATTTCCAGATAATTTATACACACTACCATAGCCATTAGGGTTCCTCATATATATCAACTCCATTCTCTAAATCTTCTTTATCTATAATCACTAAATTAGGTAATTTATATGGGTCTAAAAGGAATCTTTCATTAAGCTGCCAATATTGGCCCACATGCTAAGCGAATACAAATAGTCATATAGCATCCCTATCTGTAGCACCTAAGTAGTCTGTAGCTCTTCTACACTGGTAGATATCAAGATATATTTCTTTAAATCCTGCTCATCAATAAAATATTTAGCACCCCATAGAGTGGCCTTTTGCTCACTTTTTGATATAGCTAACTTTGAAGTATAGTTGTTTGGACAAAGAAAAGTATCTCCAACACTAGTAGCAAAATGCCCGCATTCTTCAGCCAGTATTTCAGCTTGTTCTTTTAAATTTCTATTATGAAATTCAGGGCTAAGGAGTATTAAATTCTTGTTATTGATATTACAGTAAAGAGCTGCCTTTCTAAATTTACTAAGCTCTGGGCAATCATCAATTAAAAATTTCTTGTTCTTCTATATACTTACAAATTTTTTTCTATCATCAATACCTCCTTTATAAAAAAACATATGTTCGCTAATTGGGTGTAAAATAGGCAGAATACTGGCATATCCTGCCTTGTTATTTTTAATGAAAATCTAATTTTGTTGAGGTTAATAAAATAGCATTTAACGATTATCCAAGTACATGGCGAGCTAATACTGACTGTATCTCATATATATTTTGTATCTTTGGAAAATTGCTTTTTGATTGGAGCAGGTAGTCCTGGCATCCAAATTTTCAACTCCGCATCTAAGTCTAAGTGTCCTGCTGTTTCTATTGCGAAGTGAGTGATTTTGTTGTATGGCAACGAATGGTAGTCTACTTTCTTACCAGTGACACCTTGATGATCTATTAATAAAAAGCCTTTTATTTGTAAAAATAAACTTATCTCTTATTAAAGAGTATGCACATTCTACAACCTCATCCTCATGAAAAAGTTGGCTATATTAAAATTTCATCAGCAGTAATTTTTGATGCATTACCCATTATTGATCCTAATATTCCCATAATTAATACCTCCTAGAGTTTGCTTTAGTTTATTTTGAAAATTTGCCAGTTTCTTTTTAATAATTTCTTTTTCTTCTGACTTAACACGCCTTTCCAGCTTTTTAATATCTTCATCAGCGGGTAGGTTTTCAGGATAAATATTTCTTTCAATAAGCATGTTTCTAACACTTGCGTTGTTTTTCTACGTGTTCATCAGTTATTCTAGACTCACCATATAAATCTTTTTCCTCAACATTATAATTTGTCATTTCAGTAGCTAGATTTTTAGCAGTTATTGTAAGTGTAGGTAAAAATCTGCAAAGTGGTCGATTAGCTTTACACCCAGCTTTCCTTTCATATCTTGGGTTGTAGCCCCTACCAAAAAGAGCTTGATCTCCCTTTGAACGTATGCGTCCAAAACCTCGTTCATCAACTTCACGCTCAAAATATATTCTTTGATAATTGTTTTTCTGATTCTCTTAATTTTTGTCCTAGCTTCGTCACGTTGCAAAATATTTTTATGCGCTCTTCAATAAGTTCAATTTTTCTGGTCTGTACAGCAAAGTAACTCATGGTACGAATGCAATTTCTTCCTTGCGTGAATCTCCATTTTGAGCTATTAGTAACAAGCATATCTTGTCAACTTATAGTCTGTAACAGGTCTTTCAGCGCCACTACCAAGCCTGACCATTTTCGTGACGTTACGAAAAATGGTCAAAGATTGCGATCCCAGCATTTTCGCATGATGCCATTCCTTTTTAACAATCAACTCAAAATTCTCCCATCTTGAATAACCTAAATATTTCATAATATCCCTTGCATACCAATATTCAATATCTTCATCAAAAATCTATATTCGAGATATTGTCAAATATAGATTTTAAGTTTTCTATATCAGATTTTTTAATATTGAAAACACACTCCTTTACTTATACTTATTTCTTAGATAGTCCTTAAAGTTTTCCAACTCTGCCTTTGCTTCGTCACTCATATCTTCATCAGTATGTGCTGCAAAAGTTCCTGGGTGATTTCTTACATTTGTTCGACCCAAAAGATAGTCTGTGGATACATTAAAGAGGTCAGCAAGCATAGAGATTGAATTAGAATCTGGTGTAGTTTTCCCTTGCTTATAATATCCATAGGCACATTTAGATATTATTTATCAATCAATTACCCCCTAAAACTTGACTTCTTATGTTATAATTAATAATAAGAAAGGAGGATTATTATGGAATTAACATGGAAAAACAAACCTAAGTACTGCAGATTTAAAAACCATATATATGGATTCCAGTTATTGTATTTGTAATATCACTATTTTTAAATAATAATTTCAAATTCAATGAAACGTCTACATATATATCAACTTGCCTGACATTTGCAGGTTTTTATTAACAGCAATAAGTATATTGATAGTGATTCAAATAGTAATATGATAGATATACTCAGAAAAATCAACGTTCTTTAAAGACCTTCAAATAGTTTTATATGCATAACAGTATTTATCATGTTGGCTGTGTTTTTATGTACAATGGACCTCATAAAATTGGAACAAGCATTTTTCCTTTCAAATGTATCAGAAACACTGTATTTAACATATTGCCTTTGCAAGTATTGGAAAAAGAAATTTATAAGTGACTAAAAACTCTGAACTAATTCATCAAAAATAGTTTGGAGTTTTCTTTTGTCTATTTCCTCATTTAAATCTATATTAATATATCTAGTAATTGCTGTAGAAATTGTGTCAAATAAAACTTCACCATCTTTATCCGTACCTTTTTATTGTAGCTCTTTATATCCCAAAGCCTTTTTAAAACATATCTGAAACTTCTTTGAAAGGAACATTTTCTTCCAATACGATTGATAAATCAGCCTGTTTTATAAATCCATCATCAATCTTAGTAGCATCAGAGACTTTATTTATTAAATGAGAGGTATCTGCTCCAGTTTTTACCTTTACAAGAACTAAATATTAATTTTTCAACAAAACCATTTCGCTCTGAGTAAGATAGTCAGGATTTAATACTGAGGAAATTGCATAATTAGGGTTTATCTAAATTTTTGTTTAATAAAGCTTTCATATTAGATGGAAATTTTTGGAGCTGTGTTATATTCAAGTACAGCACAACAAGCACTCTTTATTCAATACAAATAAGGTAGAATTCTTTTAAAGATACATTATCAATTTCTTTATTGTCGTACTCTATGCTTTGAAAAGCTGTATTTTTAATTTTTCTATTTTTATACAAGAATAGAAGCTTATAGTCATTATTGCTAAGCTCACTTACTTTTAAAATGATGTTGCATTTTTGGTTAAATCAGAATCAATATTAAATACATCATTATTCTTGAATAATTTTGAACAATTCTTCCATTTGTTCAGAATCTAAGATCGCATCATTTTCTTTATCTACTAAATTAAAAATCTGATTTTCATAAAATACCCCTTTACTTATACTTACTTCTAGATAGTCCTTAAAGTTTTCCAACTCCGCCTTTGCTTCATCACTCATATCTTCATCAGTATGTGCTGCAAAAAGTTTCTGGGTGATTTCTTGCACTTGTTCGACCCAAAAAGATAGTCTGTGGATACACCAAAAAGTCCGCAAAAATAACAAGTTCATCATCTCTCACTGAACGCTCGCCTTGCTCTATTCTGGATAAAACACTATTACTCATTTTTATGAAAATTCTAATTGAGCAACACTTGCTCTCTCTTAGCTTTCGTATCTTAGATCCTAAGTCCATTGGTAATCACCCCTTTATATTCATTCTACCATTTCCCCAAAACAGAAAAAGATATTTTGTCAAAAATAGAAAAACTATTGACTTTTCTAATATAGAAAATTATAATAAAGATAGGATTTCTATTTTTAGAAAACAAGGAGGTGAAACAATATGAAAGTCAATCTATCTTTTATCAAAAAGAGAAATGAAATGGGCTCATACATTACAATATATGGCAGATGTACTAGGATATAAGAAGGCATCAACCTATGCCCTGTATGAAAAATGGAGAATATGCCCTTAAAGCCGATATGTCCCAATTCTAGCAAATGTATTGAAATGTAATATTGAGGATGTTAATATATTTTCTATTTTAGAAAAATTATAGCATTGCTAAAAATAAAAATGAAGTGCAGAAAATGCACTAATAGAAAAAAATAGGAGGTATTCTTTTGAGAACTTTACATTGTGGCGATTGGGCTAATAAAAGAATGACAGAGAGACATAAACAATTTACAACTCTGTTGCCCTTAAATTCAGTGGACTTGGTAGGGATGTACAGAGATTACAATACATTTTATGCACACTTATTGTCTACTGAAAGATTATGCGATTTAGAAGATTTACTTACTTTAAAGAAGGCTGAAGACTGGCACGAAGATGATGGACCTTGCATCTGGTGGAGTAAGGATCAGGTAGAAGATGGACTGCCGTTTGAAGAACCCTTTTACATTGGGTCACCACTATCTACAGATTTTCCAACAGATGCGTATTACTTTATTGGGATAATGGTCTTCCCTAACAAGAATAAGTAAAGCGTTATAAGCCTTAATTATATATTGTTATATTAGTAAAAATAAGGAGTGAAAAATGGAAAAATATTTATAAAAATACAGAAAAATAGCAGGCCTAACTCAAGAAAAGGCTGCGGAACACTTAAACATTAGCATCGATACCCTCAAGAGATATGAAAATGGTACGTATATCCCACCAAATGATATAGCAAGAAGGATGTGCTTATTATATGGGGATATGAAGCTTGCATATGAGCATTTGGAAAAATAGCCAGGTAGGTGCAATGGTCCTTCCATCATTAAAAAGATAAGGACTTGTGCTGCTCAACGCTAGGGTTCTAAGTAGTTTACAAAAACATAGATAAGAAGAAGGATGAACTTATTAGCATAGCATCAGATGGCATAATTTCAGACCATGAATTGAAATCGTGGGAAGATGCAGAAAAAGCTAATCAGCAATTTAATAAAAATTCATTTGAATTATTGTATCGGAGGAAAAATAATGACAAAGATTAAAGTATCAGAAGCTGCTAAAATGCTTGGAGTTACAGACCAATTTGTTAGGGTTGGACTTCAACGAGGGGCATTTGAATTTGGGACAGCCTTCAAGAAAAATGACAGGAGTAGGACATATAGCTATGTTATTTATCCTGAAAAAGCTTAAAAAGGCTGTTGGTGAAGATAGATATAAGGAGGTTATGGGGAATGCTAATAAAACAAGAAATTCAAACTATACAACATCCAGAGTATAAATTTATACTGTTGAAGGCAAAAACTGCTTGAAAGTTGTCTGCTACAAAAAGATGAAATATCTGGTTTTTAAACATATGGGGGATGTGATGATCATATCCAAGAATGCAATAAGCTTTAAGACACTAAAGGCTTTTAGAAAAATTGAAAGCAAAAATATAAAAATAAAAACTATTGCAGATGGCCTGCAATTACATGGATGAAAGGGAAACAGCATGATGAACATATTAGAGTTTTTGGAGAAATTATGGTGTGGGTGCTTATATTGGCCCATCATATTTTTAAAATTTTTGATAATAGCCGGGGTTAGGGATGTAATGTGATTTATCTTATTTCAAAAAAATAAAAAAGAAACAGGACCCGCAAGAAATTTTTACGGATCCCATAAATACTGTTACAAATATTATAACCCAAAAAATACAGGCAAGGTCAAGGGGGAGGTATTCTTATGTCAGGATGGATAAAAGTCCACAGAAGAATCTTGAACAGCGTATTTTATAAGTCGCTATTAGGCAAACAAAGAGATGTGATTATTACTATATTGCTGATGGCAGACCATGAAGAAAAAGAATGGATTTACAAGGGTAAAAAATACAGAACCCTTCCAGGGCAGGTGTTTTCGTCTCTTCAAGGAATAGCAAATATGTGTGGAAAAGACTGCACTCGTGAAACTGTGCGAACAACCATAACTCACGCAGAACAGTATGGTTTTTAACCAAAGAAACACACAAGACCCACACACTTATAACCATTGAAAATTGGGAAACATACCAAGATATTCACACAAGAGAAACACAAAATAAACCAATAATCAACACAAACTCCCCTGAGGGTCGCCCCCTAACAAGAAGAAAGAAGAAAGAAGATAATATATATAGTCCAAACTCTGATGAGTTTAGACTGTCTAATCTTCTTTATGGGCTTATAAGAAAAAACAATCCTAAATTTAAAGAGCCCAACCTTAATAACTGGTGTGGATATGTGGATAAAATGATTCGGTTAGATAAAGGTCGGTTGATGATATTGAAGCAGTTATTAGATGGTGTCAAGGAAGATAATTTTTGGCACAAGAATATATTATCGACTGATAAGCTTTAGGAAGCAGTTTGACAAGTTATATATAGGAATGCCAAAGACAAGAAGGTTGTTCCGTTTAAGAAAAGATGGTGACAAGGATGATTGGGGATATATGCAACCTTAATGCAGAAATGGCTTTTCTTAGGGTCAATAATAACTGATGAAAAACTAATAGTGAAGGCGATAGAGAATGGAATAAAGCCGGGGATTTTTACTGGCAAGGATTTGACATAGTATATCAGTGTATGCTGTCAGTTCATAACTCCAAGAAGCCAATAGAAATGGTCAGCCTAGTTGCTGAATTAAAGGCTATGGGAATGCAGGCCCCGGTAAGCCTTTTTGACAGATATGGCATCCATGGGAATAACACCCAACTTTAAGTATTACATGGATGAAATAAAAGACAATTCATTCAAAAAGAAAAGTTAAAGACCATGTCTTTGATTTAGTAAATAGCCTTGAAAGTAAGTCTCCTCAGAAATTAAAAAGCCATATAGAAGATTTGGCTAATAAACTTTGATTACGGGAGTGTCGAACAATTATTTGTTGATGCAAGAGTGAAATCAAAAAGGACAGATTTAAATTCAGGGCTTGAAACTGGATTTTAAAGACCTGGATGCACTTTTAGGGGGCTTGTCTATGGAAGCCTAACTATCTTAACCGGGGAGCCAAGTTCCGGGAAGTCAACATTGCTTAATCAGATCAGTAGCTCAAAATATAATGAATGGGCATAGATGTATGTTGTATTCAGGAGAATTGACAGACTTCAATATCCTGCAATGGTTCATGAGAACAGCTGCTAACCCAAGTGACCTACTAAGAATTTAAGGGGAAAAATCAACACATATATGATGACATTACATCATGGTGAGACATTCAATAAGAGAGTGGATTAAGAATAAACTGTTTATTTATTCAGAAGAATCTATATCAAGTGTTGATAACATATCGGCCAGCATAGAGTACTTGGCCAGAACAAAGGACGTTAAGTTATTTGTATTAGATAATATGATGACAATTGACAATTCGGGCCTTGAAGAGTTAGACAAGCAGAAAAGACTAGCTAAGAAGCTTAAATCCCTAGCTAGGAAATATAAAATATGCATCATTTTAGTTGCTCACCCCAAGAAAAAGGGAGATAAAGACAGGTATCCACATGCATGATGTGTCCGGAGCCAGTGAAGTGGTAGCCTTGCGCATGAGCTATGAGCGATACTGACTAGGAAACATTAAGGTTGATAGCAAAACTAATGATGTGTCTGATATTACTAAGATTGGGATTCTTAAGAATCGAACAACAGGCAAACAGGGAATTAGTCGAAGATTAAACTTTGATGATATGCGAAAAAGATTCTGGATAGATGATAGGGATAAAATAAAAGATTATGGCTATGACAAAGTTGACCAGGTCAGTTTTGTAGAACTGGATGATGTGGCCAATGATGTGCCATTTTAGGAGAATTAGATATGGATGTAGTTGAAGAATATTTGAAGAACCTGAAAAGGTTTGATGATGCAGAAAAGTATTTCGAATCACTAAGTGAGGGAACAGCAAGGATATAGAGGTCTACAAAGAGAATATGCTGCGTTTCTAAGAATCTGGAAAAACCTTGAAAGATTATATCCGCTTGCAAAGGTAGCAGGATGTACCAGAATTAAATACTGCGAAAGTTAGGTGATCATATGTGAAGGCTCCATGTTATAAATGTGAAGCAGCGTCATGTAAATTGTCATGACAATTGCTTGAAATATAAAGAGTATAGAAAAAGAAGAGGGAAGATGTTTATAAAAAGGCTAAGAGAAGTGTTGATTTTAAGAGGATATTTTCAAGATGAACTTAATAAGAATGTTTTTGGAAGGGAAAGAAAGAAAAATGATGGAATGGTTCTATAAAGCACAGGTGTAAAATTCATGTCTTGGCCCTAATTTGTAATTTTTGGACTAGAGTATGTTTGTAGGATATAGGATTGTTGAGAATGAAGCTAAGACCTACGTAAGGGACAGTCATTAAGAAAAGACCACCAACCAAGTGAGATAAAAATACGAAAGAAGAGACGAGTGGATTGATGGGAAATTAAAAAGTTGTCAAGGTTCCTGAAAGGGAGCAGAAGAACAGTACTCTTTTTGCTAAAAAGATGTGTTTGGAAAGCTGAAACAACAGTTTTTGTTACAAAAGAGGAGTACAAGCAATTTGAAATCGGAGATAAATACAGGAGGTAGGGATATATGAATATGGCTAGATATAGAGATGGGGTTATATTTAATCCTGACTGCATATATGCAGATGAGCGACCAGAAAATTATATAGAAAAGGGAAGACTAGTTGCTAAAAAGGGGCTAGATTACTATACTCTTCAAGAATACAAAACTCATCTTGAGCAGTAAATCACTTAAATCAAATTATTGAAGGATTCTTACAACTCAAATACTTCCATAATTGATATACAGGACAAGTAAAAAGAAAGGGAGGATAATATGACAAATAATATAACTGAGGGCTGTTGAGAATATGCTTAATACATTAGAAAATTTAACGTGTAAACAAAAAAAGCGGATGAAAACGAAGAGCTGGACATGATAAATAGCCCAGCCCATTACAAGCTAGATGGCTTAGATGTAGAGTCTAGGGATGTCCTAAAAATCTGTGCTAGGCACTGAGGTTATATTCACTGGTCTTGCGGTAATGCCATGAAAATATATTTTAGGGTGGGAAAAGAAAAAACGGCCTTGAGGGACTTAAAGAAGGCCAGGAAGAATCTTGATTTTGCAATCGAGACTTTGGAAGGTGTTGGTGAGTGATATGAGGCGTGTTGATTACATTGTTTTAGGATGGTATTTAGCTTGGATGTTAGTATTCTTAACAGCTTTATTTAAATAAAGATAGAGAGGGTGAAAATGAACAACGAGATTAGAAAAATAGTAGATGACAACTGGGATGAAATAAAAGAGTTGATAATTAAAAAGTAGAGGCAGAGCAGAGCCTAAGACGATATGGGATTTAGATACTGTAAATAGAGTAGAAGAATATTTTGTTACATAACGGAAGACGGAGAATTGGAACAACTCAGCTTTGATGGTTTTTATGATGAAAAAGCTAGAAATGTAGGGAATGCATTTTTAACTAAAGTGGAAGCTGAATTTGAAGTCGAAAGACGTAAGATAGAGGCTATCCTAAGGGAAGTATAGCAGACCATTTAAAAGTGGTGAATTCAATTGTACAGTTGCGTGTGAAACCCCTATTAACAAGGTGTATATACGTACAGTACAATTTCACAATTCAGGTGTTCCGTTCTTTGCAAGTAGCGAAGTGGCACAAAAAGTAATTGATGAAATTGGTGGAACAGACTTATAAAATACTGGTTTAAAGGTTATTGAATAGGGGAGATTTTATGTATAAAGTACCATTAGAAATACCAGAATACTGTAATAAATGCCCTTTTGGGAGATGTTCTACAGCCTGCCACTACCAAGAGAGATATGGAGAGATAGGGAGTTTTCTAGCATAGATGGAAAAGTATGCGAATCAGGAACATATGGATATGTTTGTAATATTCAATTTGGTATATTGGGAAGCTATGAAGATGTTATAAAGAGCAAACATAGACAGAGGATATAAAGAAGCCAGCTGGTGCAGGCTAGAGGAAATAAAGGTAAAGATACTTATGATATAAAAGTGGTTTGTGTAAATATTGCACAAGCCATCATAAATGGAGGATAAAACATGGACGAAAATCAAAAAACAAAAATTTAAAATAAAGCTAATATCTCTAGATGAAAAGCTAAGAAAACGAGATTTAGAAATGGAAATAAATCGTCGATGGAATGTATTGTTAAGAGAAGAATCATTGACAAATACTGACAGGCATTTAATATCAATAGCTTTAAATAGTCAATTTGGTAGTGTTGAAAGCAAAATCAAAAAGAATACAAGGCACATAATAGGAAATTGCCGGAGATTTTAAGAGATTGGATATAAGGGAGATGGAGAATGAATAATGTTGTTATAGTTTGGAAGATTAACTAAGGATCCTGAGCTTAGATATTTAACATCAGGAACAGCAGTAGCTACATTTACACTAGCTATTGATAGAGATTATAAAAATAAGGATGGGTCAATAACTACAGACTTCATACCTGTAGAGATTATGGGTAAGCCTGCAGAGTTTGTGGCTAACTACATTACCAAAGGCAGGCTAGTAGGTGTTCAAGGATCTATCAGGGTGAGATAGGGTATGAAACAGCGGATGGAGAAAAAGGACATTCACAAAGGTAGCGGGTAGAAATATACAGGCATTAGAAAAACAAACCAAAAGGCTGAACAGGGCGAACGAGCACTCGCAGGAGGCACCGACCGAGTTTAGTGCTGTAGATGATGACGATGTACCATTCTAAGGATCAGGTGAACAATGATTAATTCAGAAATATTATATCGATTATTTGAATGTAAAGAAGGATTTGAACTTCCTGATAAAATTATCGATTTATATATAAATAATAGACAAAAATTAGAGAATATAGCTAATGAATTATCTGAAGAGATAGACCTTAACGACAAGGATAGCGATTTATTTTTAGAATATTTTTCAAACTGAACACAGTGACAGAAAGGCCTTTAAAGCAGGGACTATACACCAGGCGAAATAAGTAAGCTTATACACAAGTTGGTCAAAAGAGATGGACTTGTACTAGATCTTTGTGCGGGAACTGGAAGCCTGTCTATTCCTTGGTTGATAGATATGCAATAGCAATGAAAAGGATAATGGAATTCAGGGAATACTCCAAGAGAGCAACTGCATTTTTGTTATTAAACTTCGATAATAAGAAAAGCAAATGCAACGGTAAGGCAAATGGATGTATTAACAGGAATGCTTCCAGGTGTTGAGAAGTGGGGTCACCACCAAACATTGAACACAAGTTTGACGTTATTATTTCAAATCCACCTATTCACAGAATTGGAGTCCAGTTTCGCTAATAGACGAAATTAAAAGCACCACCAAAAATCAAAGGCAGATTATGCATTTATAATTAGAGGATTGGAAAACCTTAGTGATGATGGTGTTATGGTGATGGTCCCACCACATGGGGTTCTGTTTAGAGGAAATGCAGAAGGCGAAATAAGGAAGTGGTTATTGGAAAGGGATATATTGAAGCTGTAGATTGGACTACCTGATTCTAATGTTCCCAAAAATCAGGAATACCGGTTTGTTTTAGTTATTTTTAGGAAAAATCGCAAGGACAAAAATGTATTATTTATTGATGCAAAGCAGGAATTTGTTAAGATTAATAAATTCAACAAGCTAGAAGAAAAACACATTGATAAAAATTGATTCGGTTTACAAAACAAATTTGAAGTTAAAAATATTCGCATATTGCAAGTTATGAAGAGATTAAGAAAATGACTTTAACTTCAAACATTCCAAGATACGTGGATACATCTGAAAAGGAAGAATGCGAACCCTTAGACGTTGCTACTGGCCGATTTATTGGCAATACAGACAGACATATAGTTAAGACTCAGGGAGAGTTTATATCTATGATGAAAGAATTGACCGGTAATAGTGATGAAGTGCAGCGTGAATTAAATAAGGCTGTTGAGTTTTTGAATGATTCTCAAAAAGTGGAGGTGAATATGCTTGAAAGTGTTGTTAAAAGAATTTAGCAAAGATGTTGATAGAGTAAAAAGGACGAATATATAAGTCTGGAACTGTATATATAGGAGTGAGTGCAACCAGAGGTGGGGATGTCATTACTTGAAGAAGATGGAGAAATTGAAGATAAAATATGCTGCAGTGGAGTTTGATGGAAGATATAACAGTAAATATTTGGTTGATTGTATAATCAATTTGTACAACTGAATATGATTCATTAGAGATCCTGTGTTAAAATATAAGTCGCTAAAACAAATTCTACAGGAGGATCACAATGAATCAACAATCTCTAATCTGACAAGAAAAACTTTTAGCAAAACGCACCTAAGTGAGTATGAAGAGGAGAAATTTTATGCCATGATCAAATTAGGTTGCTCAATATCTTCTAGTGCCAGGCACCTAAAAAGGTCAAGAACCACTATTTACAATGAACCAAACGCAGCGTAGAGACAAATAAAAATGGCCGCAAGGTCATAGTCTATTATCCTGATGCAGGACAAGCCCAGGCTGAAAAGCAGCCAGGAAAACTCCAGAAGTTCAAAAGCATTGGAAATGTGTTGGCTGTGTCAGATTTGTTGAAGGCATCACATTTGAGGAGAAAGTCTTTGGGTCCTGGATGGAGGTGTTGTGGTGAGACCGCAAAGGCTGAGAGAAATCTATTTGAAAACACAGTCTGCAAATAAAGGCTACTATGCAACTATGTTGAACGTGGATTTTTAGAAGATAAAAACGTGGATCTACCTCAAAAACTAGAAAAAGAATTCCAAAGTCTACAAAAGGTCAGAACAAATAAGAAAAGAAACTTGGAAAATCAATATCTGAAAGGCCAGAAAATGTGGAATTTTAGAGTAGAATTTGGACATTGGGAGATAGATACCGTAATTGCACCTCAGACCAAGATGTTTTGTTGACGATAATAGAACGAAAAATCTAGATATTATAAAGCTATAAAAATCGATTCCAAGTCTTCAAAACCAGTAAATGATGCACTTTTTAGACCTTATAATGGAAAGTAACAAAAGTTTCAAGTATTCAAGACAATAACAAGTGACAATGGTTCAGAGTTTTTCAGGACTATGATATTGAATCACTCTGTATCCATATACTATCATCCCTACTCTTCATTTGAAAGAGGTGGCAGAAAGGCTAATGGTATATTGAGACAATTCATTCCTAAGGGAAGAGTATAAATGACTTTAGTGGAAGACGAAATCATGTATATATGTTGACCTAATAAATTGCCAAGCCTAGGAAAAATTCTTGGATACAAAACTCCTGGAAAGAAATCTTCGATGGAGAGATGGATAAGACATACTCTACGAGTGTTGTGGCTTAGCGAGTGAAGCGTCTCTGTAGTACTAGGTTTACTCGCTCCTCAAAATACTAGTCAAGACTAAAATGAATAGGCTAGGCCTCAGTCTAGTGCATATTTCAGGTCAAGTTCTGATATTTTTGGCAGGAAGGACGACAAAAGGTACAAATTGATATTGCAACTTTTGGAACTAGATAAATTTATGTATATATATTGTCTGTTATGAAAAATGGCTACAAGATATTCAAAATATCAATGTTCCGATTTCAAATCTAAAAGAAATGGAAATTGATATTGTCACAGATGTTAACAAACAAAATGAGATAGTAAACAAGCTTTAATTTGTTGGATCGCCTGGGCAGAAAGCGAAAAACAAATGATAAGTGCCTGGAAAAGTGTCAAAAAAACAGCTTTAGAAAAAATGTTTATATAACACAAAAAAGGATATCATAGATAGGGGCAATATGAGTTACTTATAATATAAGGAGAATAACATGAGAAATGATAGTTATATTTATATAGGATGGGGATTAGCGTGGATGTTAATATTCTTATCGGTTTTATTTGATTAGAGAGGTGTAGAAATGAATGAGGAGCCACCAGAGATCATTGACAGAGTTTGTCTGCAGTAGATGATGGTGACATTCCATTATAGGAGGGGTATTATGTGGGTTAAGATATTTCCGAATGAGTGCGAGATTTTGTGGGAGCAAGAAAATAGCAAGAGTCCCATAGGAGACTTTATATGTATGCCCAAGGTGCGGTATGGTTCATGGACAGATTGAGATAATAAAGGAGTGCAGAAACATTCATGTAGGGGCAAGGAGGGTGATACATGAAAAAGGTAAGAGTTAAAAAAGGAATTTTTGAAAGTACCGAGGTTATATTAAGAAATCATAGGGGTATAATCAGGCATATTAGGATTCTAGAAGATACTATGGATGAAATAAAAGAGTATAAATCAAGAGGTATTAAATCCATATCTACAGATGGAGTAAAGATATCATCATTTCCAGGGGACTTATTGGCAAACAGGTAGTTAAGGTGTCAGAAAATGTTGGAGAGAGTACAGAGGGAAATTGATGATGAGAAAAAATATACTAAGTCTTATTGAAAAAGGGATGTCTAGCTTAACTGATCAAGAGAAGAGATTATTGAAATGAGGTATTTTTGACAATATCCCGGATTCTAAAATAGCTTTATATACCAATTACGAGAGGTCTAATATATTTAGAAAGAGAGTGGCAGCAGTTAGAAAATTAGCGTAGTAATGATATGGCATAAAGTGTCTAGAATCATAAATTATAGTGCAAAAATGACCTGAAATATTACAAAAGGTTGCAACAAAAATGCAACAAAAAAGCCACTCAAATCTATAGTTATCATGTACTAAGTAAAAGAGTCAGTATTTGTAATATTATCATAAAACCAAGAGAGAGAGAGAGGAAATACCCCTCTTTTCTTTTTGTTGTCAAAAATATAAGAAAAGGGGGATGATATGTGAATTATGTCTAGCCTATAAGAGATAATAATAAACTAGAAGATATATTGAAGTATCTGAAGAAAACAAACAAAAAGAAACTATATTCTATTTTGTCTGGGCCTATATGCTGGACTAAGAATAGTCTGATATCTTGAAACTCCAAGTAAAGCATGTAAAAGACAAAGATAGTATAAGGATTAAGGAGAAGAAGACCAACAAAAGTGGTTATCAAGATTAACAAATTCTTAAAAAGGAGCTTTTGATATATATATATTGATGGTAGGAAGAGTACGAATATTTAATTGCAAACTCTAAGACAGGAATTGATCCAATATCAAGACAACATGCTTATAAGATTATCGAGATACATGCAATGACTGTTTGTATAGAAAAATGTTGGTACACATTCTCTTAGAAAAACATTCGGTTACAATTACTATAAAGCAAGACAAAGAATATTGCAGTACTTTCAGAATATATTTAATCATAGTGAGCCATCAATTACTCTTAGATACATAGGGATTAACCAAGATACAATATCTGATGCTTATGAGTACTATGAGTTAGTTATTTTACTTTGATTAAAATTATTACATATTGAGGGGGTGTAATATCTGATGATTAATTTAACATTTATGATGTGTACAAATATCTATGATATCAATATATTTCCCCATTTATAAAATATAGCATATGAAATATTACAGAATATTAGATATGTCACATTTTAGTTTAAGAATGCTAACTTGGTCGGAGTTGGTATAAAAATCTTCTTGACTTTGTAACGAGATACTACTATATAATTAATGTAACGAGATACAGAAGGGAGGTTTTGATTTTTGTCTAAAAGTAGAGCTGAATATATATGAGGAGGGAAGGGAAAAAGCATTTGAAAGCGTATTGCTGGATATAGAAAAATTTGAAGCTACAGATAGTTACCTAGTTGGTAAAAATAAGAGTAAAAAGAGTGGCTTTGAAGAAAAAGATAGACCATGAATTAAGAAATGAGAAAATAAAAATAGGAGAGTTTTTCACCGACTAAAAGCTCAAACAATCCTCTATCACTGTATATCCCACAGCTCAATTATACGTAGATTTTCAAAATAAGTCAATAAAAGGAGAAATTACAATGAATAATGAATTGATGAAATTTAAAAATGAAGAATTTGAGAAATTAGAAGACATTAATTAACGATGAACCTTGGCTTTATGTTGTAGATATTTGTAGAGTTTTGATATAAACAATTCAAGGCAGGCAAAAACAACAAAGATTGAATGAAGATGGGGTCATTACTAATGACGTCATAGATAACATAGGAAGAAATCAAAAGGCAGATTTTATAAATGAATCTAATTTGTATAAATTGATATTCCAAAGTAGAAACCACAGGCTGAAAGGTTTACCGATTGGGCAACATCAGAGGTTTTACCATCAATTAGAAAACAAGGGTTTTTATGCTAATACGGAACTTAGCAAAGAACTAAAAGCTATAATATTTAGATAAGCAGCAACAGAAAAATGGTGAAGGAATGACAGATATTAATAATAGCATGTCAGAGTTTAAAGAAAATATGCCTTTATTTGCCGTGGAGTGTGATTGCTTAAATAAAGAGGTTAAGAAGAGAGCGACTGAATGCTTAGGTGGTTACAAGAGTGAGGCATATACACAAGCAAGAGTTTAAGAAGTAGAGTATTTGCTGATATTTATTCACTAGATAAGGAGACAGTTTGAAGTCAGTTCCATAAAGGGATAAGACGAGTGCAATATGGTAAAGCTGTAGAACTTGTTAGAAATCATAAATTACCTATGCCATTTAGTGAAGATATTCAAGATGCTCTTGATAGATAATAATAACAAAATTACAAGGAATGTATAGCATATTAACTTTGTGTGAGGAGTTAGTAAATCCTAAAAATTCCATAAATGAAATATTATTTGATCTAGAAAAATTTAGCTTGATAAAAGATATGCAAAGGAAGCACTAATTGAATATAAGAAAATAATAAGAGTAGTTTGAATGCCACAGATGTTTTTGTCTGTGGCATTAATTAATTAAAAACTGAATAGGTGAAAAGGGGGATTCATTCGTGACGCCTAAGAGGTATTTAGAGCAAATTCAGGTACTGGAAGCAAAGATAGATTTAAAAGCGAGATCAGATAATTGAAGAGCTGAACCAAGGGCACAGTCTTGCACGGCTGCAATGTCAGAAAGAGTTCAGACTTCACCATGCAGTGATAGTTCTATGCAATATAATTACTAGGATATATGATTTTGAAAAGGATATAGGCTAATATGATAAACGAATTAATTGATTTAAAACAAGATTCCATATCCAAGATAGATAGATGAATAATCCGGACTATGTCAGGATATTAATGTTAAGATATTTCAAAGGGTATTCACTTATGCAGATGCCCAATGAAATGGAGTTATAGCTACAGTCACATTTAAGCGGCTAAACATGGGTGGGCCTTTGAAGAATTTAAACGATATATGAATGATGGGCAAATGAGCCATTGACAATTATGTGTTAATAATGTTAGTGTGAAATAGAAAAGGCTAATAAAATCTCTAACAACATTTACACAATATTCAATCAATCTATTTCCACAATTAGTTTATGGAAGTTTCGCATACCTACTCACATATAATTTTTATAATTTCCAAGAAAGATAGCCAACTACCTAGGCTATCTTTTTGTGTCATATCGTTTTAGATTAATCAGGTGAAAGGAGGATTAATTGTGCGTAATGAATTAAGTTCAAAGCATAAACTGACAGATGATATATATTGCTATGGTAGTCAACCAAAAGTTGACAACCAAAGAAGTGCATGAGGTATGCTTTGTTGTAATAGTACATCACGCTTCTAAACAAGGACAATATTAAAACTGCATGAAGGAACAGATGGGCATAGACATATTCAGCTTAAAGGGTCTCGACCTGATAGACTTAGTGCATGCTATGAATAAATCATCTATGATTATAAGCGAGGACGCAAGCAATGAACTTAATGACACCAAGCCTACTAAGTAAGATTGAACAGTGGATAGCAGAAGGCAAGTACTATAGATGCTATCAATTAAAGGAATGGCGAGGGGCTAATGGTATAAGGGCAGCTGCAAAGGCAAGGGATAAATACTGTGTAGACTGTGCTAAGATAGGTAAACTGTCACCGATAGAAGAAGTACATCACGAGATAGAATTAAAGACTGACCCTAGTAAGTTCTTATGTTTAAACAATGTGGCTTGCCTCATGCCAGGCTTGTCACAATAAAAGACATGAGAGGTTTGAGGTACAAGAAGAAAAGTTTTACAACGGAAGAACGTTGGTAATCAAATGTTAAGGCTTGATGGGTCCCCTGGTCGAATCATTTCATACTTTTGGGAGAGGGTTAGCAAACGCGGAGTGGGGCTCGGAGAATATACTTACTAAAATTTATGCACGCTGCACGCAGGAAAGGGTTATAGCATGGAAGAAGTTTTCAAACTCAAACAAGAGTCAGAAAATCAAGTCTAATAAAATTCGATAAGGCAATACACTGACCAAATGAAGGATGGGACTCAAAGAGCTATAGCATTGATATTGCTGAACGATATATGGCAATGTGGGAAGTTACCATGATGCTTGGAAGAAGATATTCGAGATCGTGGAGTTCAGATTATGACAGAAAAAGGACTAAAGAAAAATGATTCAGTAGCTATGTTAACTAATCTAATAAGCAGATGTTAATATGCCTTGAAAAGCTAGGCCTGTCTCACTCTCAACGGTTAGCATGAGCTATGGTGATATCTCAGTGAAATATAACACTGATGGGGTAAAGTATTTTGATAAGTGGTTTGAACTGTGCGACAAACAACCAACCAGTACATGGAATTTGCATTTAAGGGCCTATAATTCTCAAGAAAAAGTAGTAGCATATATATGTTGATGTCAAGAAGGTCGACAAATTAATAAAAACTATTGAAAAATATAGACCTTATAAGTTGGCGCCAGTGCAGAGTTCTACACTGTATTCCCTACACTTACCTGGGCACCAGGCATAAAAAGCATGGAACGAAACTCTTATTGAAAGCGGTAGAGGATTTGCAAAATGCCTATGTAAGTGATTACATCTTAGGGCAACTAGCAAATGTAAATGGGATAAAAGAGGCTACAATGTTGATATAGTTGCTACGTCAGAAGACCAGGCTAAAAACATCATTACAGATGTGTATAACTGCCATAGGGATAACATAGATTTACGAAAGAGCATATAAAAGGACCTGGTGGAAATTGGAATTGTTAGGACCAATTCAACGTAAAATATTATACCTCTAATGCCAAGACTAAAGACGGACTTAGGCCTAGAGCAGTGGTATTTGATGAAAATACATGCTATGAAGACTATGACAACATCAAGGTGTTTAGATCCGGCACTGGGTAAAGTTCCTGAACCACTAACTCTATATATAACTACTAATGGATATGTTAGAGGTGGGGTATTGATGACCTGGTAACAGATAGGTAGGGAATGCCTACTTGAACAAGATTTAGAATCCAAACTATTCCTTTTATTGCAGTCATTGACAGATACGAAGAATGGGACGACCCTAGCCTTTTGGGTTAAGGCAAACTAATGATTCCCTACTGCCTATTCTAGAGCAAGAATATAGGATGCATTCAGGAATGCTAAGAAAAGACCACATATGAAGGTTGAGTTTATAACCAAGCGTTTAAATTTCACTATGGAAGATACAGACACCGCAGTTGCTTCATGGGAAGATATTCTAGCAACTAATCAAGAGGTAAACTGGAAGGACTTCATGGGGTGTCTCATGTGTTGGTGGTGTCGACTATGCAAGTTCGAGGGACTTCATAGGTGTTGGGCTATTATTCAAGAAGATAGTCAATGACAATACTAAGTACTATTTTAAGCACTTTCATACATTCATTGTCGAAGAGAGTCTAAAAGCTAGTAAAATTCAAGGTGGATTTAGATAGGGCCATTAGTGAGGGACTGGTTACTATTGTTCCAGGAAAACAATGGACCCTAGATATTTGACAAGTTGGTTCTTGAATGAAGTAAAAGAGAATAGGTATATCATAGCGATAGCAACAGATGATTATGGTAGATATGAACTAATTAAGGACGATTTCAATGAGGTAGGTCTGCCACTTACTACAGTTAGAAGTGGTCCTATTTCTCATGGAGAAATTGCACCAATAATTGAAAAGCTATTTGCTTGATAACAACCTTTGTATTTGGTGATGATATGATGATGAGATGGTATACGAACAACGTTAAGGTAGTCACTGATGGTAAGGGAAATAAGACTTATCAAAAGCAGGATCCTGAAAGACGAAAGACAGATGGATTTATGGCATTTATTCACGTATGCTAAAACGTGACTCTATAAGGATAGCCACGATGTCTAATATAAACAAGGGATTTAAAACATACACTATTAACAAGAAAGGGGGTGGAGAGATGGGAGTATTTAACAAAATGATGGAAGTACTAACTGGGAGTAACAAGCAGAGACTTGACATGCTACCAGTGGGGGATTTTATGCTTGATGGGATAACCATTCCATTGGCATCAGAACAAGTGTATCTTGAATATGCAATAAGTATGTGCATTAACAAGATAGCCAATGCACTAAGCCAATGCACAATCGAAACATACGAAAAGGGATCAAAAAGGCGAAGTATGTATCAATTCAACGTTGAGCCTCAATATAAATCAAAAATATAACTGATTTTTGGAACAAGCTAGTGTTGAAATGGTGGTTAATCCCAATCGGGGCATCATTAGTTCAGTCCTCATGAAGGCTACTGGCTAATAGCAGATAGTTACACCATTATGGAAAGAGCGGTTAAGGACAATGTCTATAAGGATGTGAGAATTGGGGACTTTATATTCAATAGGGAATTAAGGAAAGTGACGTTCTGCACTTAAAGTTGTCAAACAAAAATGTAAAGCAACTTGTCGTAAGTGTTTATACAATGTTTGGAAAAGTCCTAACAAGTGCAGTTAAGAATTACAATAGGAAGAACTCAAGGAAGGTATTGGTTAAGATTGATACCATGTTTTGAAACATTTAAGAATACTGTGGATCCTGAAACAGGTCAGACTGAATATGATTTAAGGCTAGATGATTTATTCAAAAATAGGTTAGTAGGATATTTTTCCGAATCAGACTCAGCGACACCAATTGAAAAAGGGCCTAGAAATTGAAGATAAGACATCAGAGTTTAATGGGTCTGGGTCTAAATATAGGAAACAGATGATATCCGAGGTGCATTTGACGATATTGTAAATATGGTGGCTGATATATTCAATATCCCTAGAGGACTTTTAAAGGGTGACACTGCAGATGTGGGAAGCTATGACAGATAACTTTATTTCATTCTGCATAAATCCTATTGCAGGGCAGTTGGAAGATGAAATCAACAGAAAACTATATGGGAAGAAATCATACTTAGAAGGACTAAGATGATAATCAAGACATCTTCAATTAAATCTTATGACCCAACTCAAGATAGCTGAAGTGTAGAGGCCCTATATAGAATAAGGACCTTAAAACACTAATGAAGTAAGAAGGCTATTGAAATATGAAGAGATAGAGAAGATTGGGCCAATGAATATATGGAGACAAAGAACTATCAACCAGTTAATCGGAAAGGGGGTGAGATAGATGGAGAATAAGGTAATTAAAGCAAGATGTGAGTTGGTCGACAATAACGGACTAAAGGAGTTAGTATTGTATGGGCCGGTGGTAAATGGTAAGGCATGGTATCTTGACTCAGATGAGTATATTTGCCCTCAAAATGTAATAGCAGCATTAAAGGAAGCTGATGGTGAAGATATCCTTGTTAGGATAAACACCAATGGCGGTGATGTTTGCAGGAATAAGCATTTACAATATTCTAAAAAGACCACAAAGGCAAGGTCACAGTCAAAGTAGATGGAATGGCTGCGAGTGCAGGTTCTGTGATAGCCATGGCAGGTGATAAGGTATTGATGGGTGCTGGGGCAATGCTAATGATCCATAATGCATGGACTTTTGCAGCAGGGAATGCAGACGAGTTAAGGAAGGTTGCAGATGACTCTAGATAAGATATCAGATAGTATATCTAATATTTACATGACAAGATTTTCAGGGACAATCGAAGAACTAAAAGCACTACTTTAACGCTGAAAGCTATTTGACTGCAGAAGAGTCAATAGCCCTTGGCTTGGCTGATGAAGAAATCGAGGAAGAACCGGCAGAACCGACAGAACCAAAGGAACCGGAAGAAGACCCTGAAGAAATCAAAAACTCAATAATTGGCAAGTATATTGCCATGCGAAAAAGAATCTGACAAAACACAGAATAAGGGTTCTTTTTATATGAATAAATTTAGATAAGAAAGAGAGGACATTATAATATGGCTTTACTAAACAAAGATAATGAAACGAATATACAGGCGCTAGTACCAGATCTAGCTAGGGCAGAAAATGAAGAGGCGTTTGCAAAGGCGCAGGTTGCCCTTGCTGCACAGATTGAACAGGATATAATAGCGCAGGCAAAGCAGGCTGCAACAGATGATTTATCAGATTCAAGAGTCCTGAATCAAGAGGACTAAGAGCCTTGACAAGTCACGAAAAGAAATACTATGCACAGGTCCTATCTACTGGTGGATTTAAGGATAGAAGAATTAATGCCTATCACAATAATAGATAGAATATTCAAGGATATTGAGGAGAACATCCACTTCTACAGAAGATTCAGTTTGTAAACACTACTGGAATAACTAAGTGGCTTGCTAGAAAGTCAGATGCAGAAGGGGCAGTTTGGGGTAAGTTTGGAACTGAAATCAAGAAGAAGCTAGACAACTCATTTACTGTAGTAAATACTACTCTTAATAAGCTAACTGCATTTATACCAGTATCTAAGGATATATTAGTTCTGGTGATTTGTGGATAGATAAATTTGTTAGAGTACTCACTAGCTGAATCAATAGCTATAGGCCTAGAAAAAGGCAATAATTGAAGCGTAATGGAGTAGATTCAGTTGGTATGTTAAAAAGATATCACGCAGGCGAAGTCAGCTACTACTGGTTACCCTGATAAGGCAGCAGTCGCACTTAACGACCTAAAGCCAGCTACACTTGGCAAGAATGTAATGAAGCCACTTGTAGATAAGAAGGTTAAGACTGTTAACAATGTATTGTTGATTTGCAATCCTGGTGACTATTGGGAAAAAATATTCCCACAGACTACAGTGTTAAGTGCTGCAGGTCAGTATGTGTTCAATGTGCTACCAATAAATGCAGAAGTATGCCAGTCAGCATTTGTTCCTGAAGGCAAGCTTATAGCGTGTATTCCTGATGATTACTTCCTTGGCATAGGATTTAATGGTCCTGTAGTATATTCAGATGAATATCAGTTCTTAGAAGATGAAAGAGTATACGCACAGAAGCTATTAGGACATGGGCAACCAATTGAACCTAAGTCATTCTTGGTATTCAACATTGCTGCAATGGCTGTTCCAAGCGTATAAGATTTTATAAGTATGATGGCCGGTGTTAATCACTGGCCTTTATAAGTAAAGGGGGACAGATTATGGCATCAAAAAAAGTTAAGGCAAGGGTCTTATTTGATTTTGAAGACTTACAAGATAATGTATTAAGACTTAGTGGAGATGTATTTTCAGTCACTAAGACCAGGTTTAACGAAATAAACAAAAAGACCCAGGAAATGTTTAACACAGACTATGTGGAAGAAGTGCTTGAAGAAAAGTAGGTGATAGCATGACGCTACTAGAAGAAGTGAAAGCAAGGCTTGATGTTACTTGGGAATATGACGATCCTAAAAATTAATACAATGATTTTGGAAGGTCAAGACTTTATTAAATCAAGGGTTGGCAAGACTAATTTTGACACTGAGATATCAGAAGAAAAGCTATTAAAAGAATATTGTTTTTAATGCCTGGAATGGAGCTAGTTATTCATTCGAGGATGACTTTAGAGTGATATTTTTAAATCTGCAGATTAAGCACAGTTTGGGGGACTAACAAATGAAACCTAACAAGAGAACATCTGAAGAATTAAATAGCGGACTACTTGAATATGGAGTTAAGAAAACAGTCAGAGATGAGAAGAAAAGCAGTCATAGGTAATAGATTTGTAAGGTTGGGTTTTTGAAATACAAAACCAAGTGCTTTCAAGCACGAAGATTTTACAAATTACTTTGGGATTGAGTCAAGGGTAGACCTAAAATCAAAGTCTACAGGTAAAAGGGACTTAGAAATGACCCAGCTGATAAGAATTGACAATGCCTACTTCGATATCGTTAAAATGGACGACGATCTAACAGGTCGATTTGCATATTTATATTTACAGAAAAAGAGGTGGTCTGGATGATTAAAAATCTACAGGGCTACTTGACCAACTAGAGGCAATAGCGCCAGTATTTTGCCACCGACATCAGAAAAGACGAGGTCAAGGAGAATAAATCGTTCTTATTTATGATGATGATGGCGACATCAAAAAGCCTGACACGTCAACAAATCAATATCAGCAAGAATTTTATTTATATTTTGTAACCAGGAAAAATGGACCTGGATAAATTTAAAAATAATAGAAATGTGTGACGATCACAGACTATTATTTAATTCTTGTGAAACACAGGTTGGGAAGATAGAAGGCTTAGATGTAGAGGCTAGCATGACTACTTTTACATTTATTCACATTCACAGGATGTGTAGAGGGTAGCTCATGAGCAGGATATCCTTCATATTAAAGCCTGAACAAAGTGAGAAGATAGCCGAAGGGCTAAAAAGACAAGTTCAACTCTTGAAAGCAAGCTAAAATGAATATTTGCACACAAAAGGCGGCCAACATGCCATTCAGGGAATAATAGGATTTATGCCTAAGTCTGATAGGAAAAAGGCGCATAGCTAAAGAAAGAAGTTCACAAAGAGTAGGAATTTTAATTTAGGATTTGAAATATCACCCAAAAGGCCCTTACAAATATCTAGTATTCCCTGACCAAGGAATAGGAAAAATAACCCAGTCGCCCAGGAGTTCTTCCAAAAAGGATTGGGAGCAAAGAGGATAAGATATTCAATGATGTAATTAAAAATCATTGATGAAAATATTAGTATTTAGGAATAGGGAGAAGATAAGATGGGAGCAACGCAGAGAGATAGCCAGTTTTCATATTTTAAAAGTTACAAATGCCCACATATTATTTGAGGGTGAAGCTGCATCAAAGAAGTTAGGCTGCACTGGTGAGTTAGAAGTCGAACCGAAATCAAAACAATTGTTAAGAAGTGCGAGGGAGTCGACAAGGAAAAGAGAGCCAAGGTAGTTGGTCAGAAACTAAAGTTTGTAGGTCATATTGAAAGAGATGTCCTAAATAAAATATTTGGCATAGATACAACAGGATTTAAGCCGGAGTATAGTACATATGGTGATAGTTCGCTTGGTAAAGTAGGGATGCTTGACATTTTCAGCATACGACCTAATGGAAACAGATGAAGAACTTCTTGCTTGGCCAAAGGCTGCAGTTACATCAGGACCAACACTGTCTATCAAAAATGGTGAGGAAGAAGTAGAAGAGATAGAACTTGAATTTTCAATAACTGCTGATGAAATGGGCAAGTTTATGTCACAGAGGCTTTAGTTCAGAACTTGGGCAGTTGGCTGATACATGCATTCAAAAGTTTGATGCAAGCAAGCTAAAGGCATAAATGAATTAAAATATTTAAAAAGGGGGTCAATATGGCACTTACATCAATAAAATTAATAGATGGTGGCGAATTTAAAAATAAATACACACCTAACACTTGGAGCATTAAGGAACGCACAGATAAAGGGTCTACTTAACAAGGACTTTATATCAGGGATAATCAAGACAAGCATGGAAATGAAATAGAATTTGATTCATTGCCAATGGATGATATCCTTCTTATGGATCTTGCTTATATTTGCTACACTGATGGAAAAATAAAAACCCACTAAGCATTGATGAATTCCTAGAAGTGGCAGACCTTAATTTCCAGGACTTAACTGAGATATACACAGAAGTGTTAACAAATTTAATAACAAGACCAGGGAAGATGCCTGGTGATTTTAAAAAGGCCACACCAAAAGCAGGCTTCAAATGGCAAGACACCGACGCTAGACCCTAGCAATGTTGAGGAGTTCTTCTCATTGTTTGCCTTTTATTTTGGTTTAGGTCAGGATATATGGGAAATCCCTATATCCATGTGTAATGTCTATAGCGGTGAATAAAAATTGCCATAGACAATTACTTAACAGTAGCATAGATTAGCCCCATATTTTTGGGGCTTTTATTGAAAAATTTTAAAGAAAGGGGAATAACATGGCTACAAGCAGAGAGGGTCAATATAGAATATAAGTTGATTAATAGTCAGTTCAACGCTTCTATTAAGGGTATTCAAAGTGAAATCACAAGCCTTACAAAGTCATTTAAGCTACAGTCAGAGCAGATGAAATTGACAGGGTCAGAGTCTGAAAAGCTAGGAGTCACTCTAGATCACCTAAAGCAGAAGCAGGCCTTTACAGAAGGAAAAGACTGAGGAAATCAAGAAGGCCCTAGAAATGCCAAGAAGACTATGGGCGAGAATTCCACAGAGGCTAAGAAGTGGCCAGTCAGTTGATGGACTCACAAAAGGCAGAGGCAACCCTTGGTAATCAGATAAGCATAACTAATCAGAAGCTAGCTGAAGCACAGAAGGCTGAGTGCAGCTGCTAAGGCGAGCCAGGAAAGAAAAAGAAAAGCTAAGGAACTTGCTTCTGAACAGGACAAGGTCACATCTAAGATGGATGCATTAACTGCAAAATATAATGCACAGGTCACGGCACTGGGTACAAATGCAAGTGGAATCTGATAAGCTTAAAAGTAAGGCAGACCTATTTAAAAAGAGGCCATGGCCACTACAAAGCAAGAGGTCAAGGGACTTGAAGAAAGTCTCAAAAGTAGCCAAGCAAGAATTTGGGGCAAACTCCGTTGAAGTAAATAAGCTTGAAAAAGAACTAGCAGAAGCATCTACAAGGCCAAGGAGTTTGAGAATGAATACCAAATGTCGGAAGCACAGCCAAGAGGGTGTCGGACAAGCTATCAAACACAGGCAAGACTATTTCAAATATAGGTGATTCATATTCTAAAAGGGGTATCATTGCCACTATTGCAGGAATAGGGCCACTGTTAAAGTTGCTAGTGACCTAGAAACTGCATTTACAGGAGTAAGGAAGACAGTAGATGAAGTTAGACAAGAATGGAAATCTGGCTCATTTCTTTACAAAGACCTTGAAAACGGAATAATTGAATGTCTCAAGACCATGCCTGACATCTGCAGTTGAAATAGCGGGAGTGGTAGAGGCGGCAGGTCAGTTAGGTGTTAAGGCTAATGATGTCTTATCATTTTCAAAGACAATGGTGCAAATGGGTGAAGCTACAAACCTAAGTGCAACAGACGCAGCTACATCAATCAGCAAGATTTACAAATATTAGTGGTGGGTCACTTGGTCAGGTAGATAGACTCTGGGTCATCTATAGTATACCTAGGTAATAACTATGCAACTACTGAATCTGAGATTACTGCAATGGCTGCTGAGGCTAGCAGGTACTGGGACATCAGATAGGATTGACTCAACAGAATGTACTTGCCTTTAGCTACTGCAATGAGTTCATTGGGAATTGAAGCTGATGCAGGTGGGTCCTCAGTGTCTAAGGTTATGACTCAAAAGAAATGCAGTAATGGACCACAAGAAGCCTTTTATAAAGCATTTCAAAATGAATTAAGTAGAGTTGGTGTAACATATCAAGATGTAAGATAGCTATTGAAAAAGGGGGCGGCGAGACGCTAGAGGGAGTATATCACATAAAACAGGCTAAGCACCCAAAGTGCATTGAAAGACATGGTCAAAGAATTTGATGAAGGACAATCTAAAATTGATTTATTCGCAAAAGTAGCAGGAATGTCATCCGAGCAGTTCGCTAAGACATTTAAGGAAAGCCAATCGAAGCAATCAATGCATTTGTAAAAGGCTTGGGGAGAAATGAGCAAGCGAGGGGAAATGTAAATACTGCACTAGGCGACCTAGAGTATTACTGAGCTTAGAGAAACAGACGATCTTTCCCAAGAGGCTATCAAGTGGACAAGATATCCTATCAAATGCTATCAATGATGCAAAGTAAGGCTTGGGACGAAAATAATGCCTTGACGAATGAAAGCACAGAAAAGAATGATACCTTCGCGGGTAAGATGGGCATGCTGAAGAATGAAAATAATAGCATTTATGAATGATGCGGGAAAGCCAATAGCTGATGCACTAAAGACCATGTTTGAACACTTAAAGCCAGTTTTGGAAGCAATAGGAAGACTAGCTAAGAAGTTTAACGAGGCTAGCCCTGAAACACAGAAGATGGTAATGGCAATAGGTTTAGTAGTAATAGCAATTGGTCCAGTCTTATCCATTGTTGGCCGACTACTATCAGTATTTGGGGACCCTGTCAGGAGCCTGGGCAACTGCATTTGCAGGAGCAGAAGCAGCGACACCTGCAGTTGAGGGTCTATCTATGGTCTTAAAAGGTATAAGCAGAGATTGCAGGTCCTGTTCTTACAGTATTTAAAAGTTTGTTCTCAGGTCTTGCAGGAGTATTCGCAAGATTACTTCCAATGGTAGCTGGAGCATCTCCAGGCAATAGGTGCTTTTATAATTGCCAATCCAATAGCTCCTCGCAGTTGCTGCTGCAGTTGCCGCCCTAATATATCATTTGGGTAAAGTGGGAGACGATATTAAAGCCTTCTTTAAGAAAACACTGGGAGAAACTAAGCAGATATTTCTTGAAGGTTGGAATGCTGTCACTGAAGGTATAACAAACGCTGGAATAGCTTTATTGAAGGTGCTAAGACGCTTTGGGAAAACTTGTTAGTATTCAAGTTCCTATGGGACCATATCAAGGAAATATTCATGATAAGTTGGGAAGCTATCATCATCACCAATAACACTTGCCATGAAATTATTTATAGGTGTAATTAAGACCATATGGGAGCCTCATGACTCAATTCCTTTTTCACTAGACTTGGGGCAAAATAAAAGACAGTGCGACAAATACTTGGAATTCTACTACAAACCACCTACAAACTACATGGACCAATTTGAAGACTAAGGCTTCTGAAACATTTACAAATATGAAGACCTTCTTGGTGTTACATGGGACTTATCGAAAAATACAACAAGTAGCACTTGGAGTGATATCAAGACCAACTAGGGACAGCACTGGGATAATATCGAAGTAATGCATCTAGTAAGTTTGAATCTATCAGGCAGACCATTTCAACTGCATGGGGAAATATTAAGACTATTTCAGGTGCAGTTTGGGATACAATCAAACAGTCTATCAGTGGTAGATGGATGGCATCAAGAACCACAAGAGGAGCCATACTAGATTCAATAGAGTTTTTAGAAATTGTAGGCTTGAGCTTCACACATAAGGCTACCGCACTTTAATATTAGTGGTAGCTTCTCACTTAATCCACCAAGTATACCTCATATATCGGTTGATTGGTATAAAAACGGTATAGCCACAGGGCCAAGTATAGTTGGTATAGGGTGAAGCAGGAAAAGAAGCCGTTGTTCCACTTGAAGGCAGATATGTGATGCCATTCGCACAGGCCATAGTTGATAGGATGAAGTTTGATAGTGGCAAACAATGGAACAATAAATGTTATTTTAAATCAGGATATCAAAGAAACTGCAGACTTTAGGCAGGGCATGGATATAATTGACCATGAACTAAAGAGGCGAGGATATAAGTTGAACTATGGAAGGGGCAATCTAAAATGCAGAAGTTAATAGTTGAAGTAAATGAGAAAAATGATAGATCTATCTAAGCTAGGATTTTGCATAAAGGAAAGGCCCTCAATCCCAACACCTGAAAAAGGCTGATAGAAACGATTGATATTCAGGACGTGATGGGGATTTTACACGTTGAAAAGGGATATAAGGATATTGATATCACAGTTGAACTTAACTTCATGGATGACCATCTATGGATAGAATATGTCAAGGAAATATTGCTTGACTGTGACAAGATTATATTTTCAGATGATCAGGAGTTCTGCTACATGGTAAATTTCACCAAGATAGGAGATATCAGAGAATGAGGTAGACTTCTATGGATCCTTTTTGAAGTTACATTCAATTGTAAGCCTTTTAGCTATAAAGTATCCACTTTTTAAATTTGTATCAGCAATTGATTCATTTAGGGTAGATGGGTATAAGTCAGCCCCACTATTTAAAAATCACAAATTCACAGGGAGATTGTTATTTTATATTGGATAATGACAACAGTAAGAAAAATAGAGTAGAAACATAAGGGCATCTGTGGTTTATATCGACTGTGAAAATATGACTTGCAGAAGTGATGATGGCATTAATTTGCTTTGAATATATGATAGGTGACTTCATCTGAACTTGATAGGGGTATCTCACAGAATCACTGCATATGGTGGAATGTCTCAAGGTTGAAGTCATGACGAGAGAGGGGTGGAGATAGTGATTAGAGTTTACAGGTCAAATGAAATTAATTTCAAAAGAAATGCGGTTCAGGTCCTTGATAGGCTATACTCAATCCCAGTAGTATCCGGAGGAAATCAACGGTATATATCAGCTTGAATTCTCAATCTCTATCAAGGATTCAGATTATATCGAAATGGAAAAATATTGTTGTGGCACCCACTCCAACAAAATGACGACCAGGCATTCAGGATATCGCATATAAGAAAAAGCAATGGAATGTACCACGTCACATGCTATCATATATTCTATGATCTTAATCATAATTTAATAGAGGATATAAATATCGTAAATTTAGGGGCGAGTGCAGCCCTTGAAAAAATAGACAAGGGATGTGTTAATACGCATCCTTTTAAAATCTATACAGATATTTCAAATAAGGTGGCCAGTAGTCGAATAGTTGGGGATATAACCCAGTCAGAGCAATGCTAGGAAGTGATGATAATTCATTCATTAATAGGTGGGTGGAGATTGAAAGAAACAACTTCAATATCACTTTAGAAAACGACTGGGGATTGATAGTTCAGTTCAAATTCGATACAAGAAGAATTTAATAGGCTATGAAGCCGATATTGACTACACACAGATTACTACCAAAATAATGCCTAAGGCAGCTGATGGGGTCCTGCTTCCTGAAAGATATATAACATCACCCAAAGTTAATCATCACAACACTAAAAATCAAGGTAATTGAATATAGCGATATTAAGATTAGGGATGTAGGGTCAAGCGACACAGAAGGAATGACTACAGGAAGAAGCCTATACTGAAATGCGAAGAAGAGCCTGGGCAGAATTCAGTGAAAAATCACATTGATGAGCCTAGGGCTAATTATAAGGTCAGCTTTGTTGACCTTGAAAAAACTAAGGAATATAAGCATATCAAGAAACTTGAGAACATCAACATAGGTGACACTTTGAAGGTGATCATCCTGAAGAAAAGGTCAGTATTACAGCTAGAATGATAAGCTATGGCAATGACCCTGTTAGCATGAAATATATTGAAGTAGAGCTAGGAATATTTCTGAAACTTTTACATCAATTACATCAGAACTAAGGCGAATTAATGACAAGATCGATACTGATGTAATGAGTGCGGTTGATGACTCAAGAAGTGGCAACTAAAATGTTAAAAGAAGGATTTGGGGGACATATCAAAATCATGCCTGACAAGATCCTGATAATGGACACAGACAACGAGAACACTGCTATATGGATGTGGAATAAGAATGGCCTAGGGTTTTCCAACACAGGAATCAATGGTCCATATGGACTTGCAATGACTAAAGACGGGGTCAATAGTTGCAGACTATATCACATCAGGAAAGTTAAATGCTAATGTAATCAGGGCAGGGCAAATTGTTGGCAAGAACTTTAATTTAGACTTAGACAGTGGACTCAGCCAAGTTCGGTGCAAATTCAATAACTAAGGACAGCCTAAGCCAAGATTTAAAAACGAATTAAAAAGGCAAAGATGGACGAGATGGAACAGATGCCACATTGTATGAATGGTTAAGGGACTGAATGGCACCTACACACAAGTAGACGGCCGTAAAGTCTATCGCCTAATATATTTGTCGGGGTAATAGGGATGGCGGTGTTTTCTTTAATGAAAATGGATTAGACGTAAAAAGGGAGGTACAACAACCGCCTGGATAAGCAGGGATGGTTCAGGGTTTTTGGAAATTCAACAGACAATATTAGTTGGGATAGCAAATGGTAATATTAGGGCTTCCTAAGATAACCACAGATGCAATATATCCTGGAAATAGCGAACGTATTATTTTAGAACGTGGATTAGCACCTGGGGCCAATGATGCCAAATCTATTGATGCAACTGGAAATGCAATAAGATTAAAAATATAGTGCATATGCATATTTGAGTGTAAGTAACACTGGTATAAGTGGATATCGAGCAGGCGAACGTAAATTGCCAGCAGCGGGGCAATATGACGGCATATCTGTAGCAAGTGGGACTGTGATGAATCTTGATAGTTCAGATACTCTAATGTCAGTTAATTCAGAAGCATTTTGAGCCAGAGCAAGCGGTGCACAAGTAATCTTAGCCACAAGAGAAGGTGTATATTCTACCACTGCACAATTAAGCTCAGACGCTAAACTAAAAGAAAAATCTGTGCAAAATTAATGATGATAAAATCATACGAAAGAATGACGATGTGAAATTTGATATTTGACTAGTGAGGATGTTTTTGATTTTTAAAAACACCTCACTTTTTAATTACAATTTCAAAGGTCAACATCTGCCTAAGTTTTCACTTGTCGCACAGCTTGTTAAAGATCCCATAAGAAGCGTAATAGTAGGCTCAACAAGATAAATAAGAGCATATGCAGATGTATACAATTATACATCTATTTTACATGCAGGCATGCAAGAAGAAATTAAGAAAAGAGAAATGTTAGAAGCTAAGGTAAACTCCTTAGAATCTGATATAGATATTTTAAGAAAAGAGATAGAAACTCTTAAAAAGTATGTTGTCTACAAGTAAGTAGGCAGAAAGGGGCAATATTATGGCACTTTAGAGACATAGGAAAAGCAAAGTATAAAAATAACTATGAAAGATGGATATAGGCTGAGGATTGCTATGCGACTCAATATGACACTGCCAGGGTGTTTGAATTCCAGGTATTTAATGACTCTCAAATAATGAGCCTATCAGGATAACAATTAAAATGATGGTAGAGCAGGGCACTAAGGTGGTGTTTGCCACTGGGTCAGTAGTTAATCGCAGACCAGGGAATATTCCAAGTAGTCTTAAATTCTGAAATGCTTGAAAAACGACTTCAATACACTATGCACAGATTGAGATGTCAAAATGGTAGTGAGTCTATCCAGTCGCCGCCTTTTAAAATCAAGATAGGCAAATCAATTAAGACTGAGGGCAAAGGCAGGAGTCAACATAGTAGTTGATTATGCCAAAGTAAAGCAATATATAGATGAGATTACTTCACCTTAGGCTGCACACAGACGAATTAAAAGGCCCAAAAAGGTGATAAGCCAGTAATTACTATAAATGATAAGGGCAATTGGGTCATTGACAATGTAGACACAGGCAAAAGGGCAAATTGGTCAAGATGGTAAGATGTCATTTGAAGAGTTATCACAGGAGCAGAAAGCAAGCCTTAAAAGGTGCTAAGGGCGACAAGGGAGATACTGACTAATAGGGCCCCTAAGGGCGATAAGCCAGTAATCACAATTCAAAATGGTAATTGGTACGTTGACGGGAGTAGACACAAGACAAAAAGGCCAAGGGTGAAGATGGTCAAGTAACATTTGAAGCACTTACACCAACACAGAAGGCGAGCCTTAAAGGTGATAAGGGTGACACTGGGGCAAATGGTCAGCCAGGTGCTAAGGGTGATAAAGGTGAACAGGGTCTCACTTGGTGAAGTAAGAGTCTTGACTCAAGCAGAGTACAATGCACTTGCTACAGCACCTACAGATAGGACATTTTTATTTGATTAGGAAAGAGGTGTAATTTATGGCTACTTTAAATTTGAATACTGAGAAAATAGATAAGCTATATATCGGCGGTCAGCTAGTAGTTGAGTCTGGAGGTGCAAGTTCAGGAAGTTGGAACGTTGGAGATGTGATTCTGGGTCAAAAATCAATAAAATTTATTTCATTTTCAAACGAATTTAAAAAGAGCATGGCAGAAACAAAAATAATAGTGTTCCCTCTGTTATCTCAGTTGATTCTGAAGGAAATATAATATTTGGTGAAAATAAAGAAAATCCTAATGTTGTAAAATTAAATAATTTGGGAGATGAAGTATGGAGATTCTCCGGCCACAGTAAAATGATAGAATCTGTTGTTGTAGATAAAGAGGATAATATATAGCGCCTCTGATGATGGAACTTTAAGAAAAATAAGCAAGGATGGGCAAGAGGTTTGGAATTTTATCGGGCACACTAGGGAAATATCACGTGTTGTAATTCTGACACAGATGACAATATTTATACTGGTTCTTTTGATAAAACCTTAAGAAAAAAATAAGTAAAGATGGTCAAGAAATATGGAAGTTTACAGGACATACAGATATTGTAACTAAATTAGCCATTGATTCTGAAAATAACATCTATAGCTTTTCAAATGACAATTACATTAGAAAATAAGTAAAGATGGTCAAGAAATATGGAAAAAGAAAACCCTGGGGGATATAGTTTTAGGAATTAATGTAGATGGTGACGGAAACTTAATTATTACAAATGCCGATAATATGGTAGTAAAATTTATGCAAGATGGTAGAAGAGTATGGACAAATAGTACAAGGATATGATGACCTCAATTTGTATTGACTCAAACAATGATATTTATGTAGGAGGATTTAATGGTAATATAATTAACACAGCAAAGATGGTACAAAAGTTATCAACTTTTTTTAAATGGATCGCAAAATATCACATCAATGCATATAGACCACGAAGGAAATTTATACACTGGGACTATGGGATATCAGGGTTAAAAATATCTCCAAAGTCTAAAAGCTACTGGGATATAAAAATTCTAAGGAACAAGGAGGAAGCATAAAATGACAGCAACATATGTATTTGATAGGGACTTGCACAAGCACACAGGAGTGCAGAGTGCTTTTTGTATTAGCGTTAATTGCTATTGCCATGGTAGCTGATTTTTATCACTGGCACAATAGCAGCCTTTGTAAATCCGAACATTGATTTCAAATCGAAAGCAGGAATTAATGGTATTTTCTAAGGAAGATATCCAGTATGATAGTTTTGATAGTATTCCTTCCAATCAGCACGTTACTACCTAATGGCACAGACATGGCATTGATATATACACTATATCTAGGATATTTATTCTTTGAAGTTAAATCTATAATAGAGAATTTGGGCAAAAATGGCAATCAGATACAACTTTGTTTAAGGACATACTAAGCAAGATGTCAGGCAGTAATTTTGGAAAGTCAGAAGATAAATAAATTTTAATCTAGTGGGTGGTCTGTATGGCCACCCCATATATTTTAGAAAGTGAGGCAAGATATGAGAATATTCTTAAGTGTGGGACACTCAATTTTAAAAGGTGGTGTGTGCACTAGTGCAAGTGGATATACCCAATGAATATAGGTATAATAAGGAGCTTGCACCTTATGTTAAAAGAGTGCTAGAATCACTAGGCATAAGTGTGATGTGATAGTTTGCCCTGAGGGAGTATTTCAAGTAAAAAGAAGTGAATATAGCTATAAAATTCCTAAAGCAAATTCAGGAAAAATATGACCTTGTTTTGCGAACTGCATTTAAATGCTGCAGATGGAGCAGGACATGGTGTAGAAGTTTTTCACTACCCTGGAGATAAAAAGGGCTATAGTATAGCCAATCAGATATGCAAGAACATCAGTAGCTTAGGTTTTACCAATCGTGACCCAACAACTGGGCAGCTATATATGATTAATGACACTAAACCAACCGCCGTGCTTGCAGAGTCTCTTCTTTTGTGATAATAAAAAGGATTCAGAGCTGGCTAAGAAGTTAGGATTTGAGAAGATGGCCCAGGCAATAGCTTATGGGCCTTGCAGGTAAAAGCCCCTGATAGCAGCATAGAAGAAGTTGAGCAAACTACTCAAAAGGTAGTCCTCAAGTCAGGATGGACTGAAGAAAATGGCAAGTGGTACTACTATGACAAGGGTAGGAAAAGAACTGGCTGGCTAAAGTCAGGATCTAGTGGTTTTACTTAAAAGCCTGATAAAAATGGTGAGATGGCTACAGGTTGGCTAAAGTACACAACAATTGGTTCTATTTCAATGCCAAGGGCTATATGCTTACTGCAAGCAGACCATAGATGGCAAGACATATGAATTTGATAGTAAGGGCTACTGGTTAAAGTAGGCAGTAAAATAGGGGTCTAGATGCCCCCTATTTTTTAGTTCTTCTTCTCTTTGAGATATTAGCTTTTTAATTCGTCAAGGTCCCTCTTGGTTAGAATGCTTATTAACAAAGAGCCTAGCTGTTCTTTTTATAACTACCAATCTTTGCCTTTTCCTTGTGCTCCCACTTTCTAGATGCCTTGATTTGTGCGTCCGATGTCTTCCCTCCATTATTTCCTCCTGTTTGCGAGAGATAATCACAGATAAAGGCTATCATGAAAAACATGCCCGATATAATTGATAGCACTTCATGCGACTTGAGATATACTATAAATGATAGTATGGATACAATTAATAATAGTAATTTTTCTCATTTAACTTATATGTTGAGTATGGTATAATATTTGTAAGTAAGAGGGCTTTTCGCCCTCGAACTTACGTGTGAGTTACTATTTAAATAATGATATCAAGCTCACGATTGCGCCAACAATTGTTGCTATGGTAGATATTATTTGGAGTAACTCACTTTTTTTCCTTTCTATTACCCCTGCCTACTCAACTTTGCACCTCCTTTCTATATTTATATTATAACGCATACGTTATATATTGTCAAGAAGTTTTGTAAACTTTTTAGATACTTTTTCTAGATACTCGCTCAAATCCATGTGGTATAATTAAATAAAGAACATATGTTCTTTAGATGACGAAGGGAGACTACTACTGGAAAATATTTTTAATTATAAATTGAGAAAGGGTGACTGCCTGGAGCTGATGAAAGAAATAGAAGGCGATACTATAGATATGATATTGGCCGACTTGCCTTATGGAACTACAGCCTGTAAGTGGGACAGCATCATAAATTTGGATGCCTTATGGAAAGAGTACAATCGAATTTTAAAGCCTGGTGGGGTAATCGTCTTATTTTCAGCACACGCCATTTACAACTAAGCTTATAAACTCTAATATAAAAAGATTATAAATACTCTTGGTATTGGGTCAAGAATAACGTCACAGGCTTTTAGCTTTACAACATCAACCTATGAGGAAAGTGGAGACATCAATGTTTTTATAAAAACACCCACCATATAACCCTCAAGGGCTTAAAAATTAGACACCCCTAAAAAGAAATTCAGGAAAAATCCACAAGAGAGACTATATATGATGGTAAGGATATACTTTGTAAGGAATATTTACAAAAATATACTAATTATCCCAACAACATTTTGAATTTTAATAAGGAAAGCAAGTGCGTTCATCCAACTCAAAAGCCAGTAGCAGCTACTTGAATATTTAATTAAAACTTACACAGATGAAGGCATGTTGGTATTAGATAATTGTATGGGGAGTGGGTCTACAGGTGTTGCATGTGGCAATTTAAATAGAAGATTTATAGGGATTGAATTAGAAGATAAGTACTTTGATATATCCAAAAACGCATCACTCAAGCATACAAGAGAAGCCAAAGCTAGGTAGGAAAACCACAAAAATTCATGCCTTTAATTATTGAGATAATACACACTAGAAACAAATTTTATACAAACATTGAAATTTCAATACTTTGAGTTCGGCAAAAAGATAGCAAAGAGACAGGAACCGTACAATTTCATACAGATTTCAAACCTCGGCATACAATGTACATGCCGAGGTTTTG
>BNJT01000080.1_pt1 | contig 44245 bp, 61 predicted proteins | sample 8540491 | NCBI WGS metagenome assembly BNJT01 (sample SAMD00202455, study PRJDB9452) | human saliva metagenome | host: Homo sapiens | reverse complement strand
GTTAGATTCTACCAAAAAGTTCACACCATCAATCTAATCGATCACATTTTGCTGATTGGCGATTTTTAGCCATCTTTCATATGATGAGAAAAAGAAGAAAAACCACTTGAAATGGATTCAAGTGGCAAATAGTTCAGGCATTATATCGTATATGCATTGCCAAATGTTGTAAAAATAGAAATCGTTTTTATCCCCAAAAGGATAACTCTTAAAATATACTGGACCATCTGAAAAACCATATCTAGCATATCCTCTATAAACTCCTGACATAAAAGGATATACTTTTTGAGAAATCTGTTCGTCTGGTATATTTCCCAACCCACTCAATACATGCAGTGACTGAATTTTTAATTCAAATTTACCATTCAAATACTTCTTCAATTGACTGAATAGCTGAAAACAGTCTCTTTTAACACTCCTACTTTAATATCTGTATAGACTTTCCCATCAGAGATTGTGGTAAAAAGAAGGGAGGGGTCAACTCACAATGCCCCTGATAATAGATATAACCCAGCCAAAGCTTAGTCCCTCTTTTACTGACTCATCATCTGGTTCTAAAATTCTAGTTGAAAACAGTATTTAAAACTTGAAACATGACTGTGATACAAAAAGTCTTTCTGACAAAGCATCTTCAATATACTCTTCTTCTACTGGAATAAACAGTTCCATCAACACATCTTGATTTTCTTCTAGCTTAGAATTAATCGTATAAAAGAAAGGTCCTCGAAGCGTATATCCTGCTTTCTCTTACTTCATCTAGAAAAAGCGTTATAAGTATCTCGGCATCTCTTCTGGAGATACTGTATAATACCTTGAGATAACATTTTCTATACTGTATATCTTGGTATTCTCCCACGTTTTTAAAATAGCATCTGAAATCTCCTTAATTGGGATATTAATTTCAACAAACTGCTGTCCAAATATTGGCAATATCGCTAGAAAAACGGTATCTCCCTGCATTTCCAAGCCCTCATCTTGAATATATTGCTTCATTTCTTCAATTTTTGGAAGGAGATGTTCATCAAATGGAGTTACATCAGAGACACACTGCTTAATTGTAAAATGTTCTAGATATTGGAAATTCATCATTTTCCTTCAATTGGAATGTTTGTCGGAATATAGACCTTAAACAAGGCTTCTCCTGGCTTTCCAAAACGTGCTCAAACAAATGTTTCAATCGTTGTTGGGCCATTTTTATAAACCCCAGTTTCAAATAATAATTTTTCACAGTTTTCAATCAAATCTGGAAAAGAAGCCATAGAAACTCTTTTCTCTGTATAAAGCAATATTACTGATATCTATTCTAATTAATTTCATTTTATTTCTCCTCTAAAAATAAAGTTATTGGTGCTTTTCTTTTTCCAACCTGTAAATACTCGTGCATATTCAAGCCAATAGAAGGAAGACATGCAATACACTAAGCACACAATGCAAGGACATATATATATCGCTGGTAACATAAATAAACGTCCTATAACTATCAAAAATTGACGATAATGATGCAGAAAGAATAGGAGGAGATATATAAAAGATTGTCTTCCTAACTCTCAGATGGTAAATTTCTTAGCCTTTAGGAACAATTAACAACTGGTAAACAAAGGTTAGTAGTTGAAAAATAAGGCTCAGACCCAATTAACTTCATGAAAACAGACCAGTAGTCATCTCCCTAAAAATAAAGAACTTCAAAAAAGTAATTCCACATGAGAAATGAGCACGGAACTAGCTGGACCAATTTGCAAATAATCTTGACTTTGGAAAACTTTTTGAAATATCAAGAACATGAATAACAAAGCCAATAGATGAAAAATGGTAATGTAAAAGATAAGCATACTCACATCATGTATCTCACCTTCTATAAAAAGAGACTATAAATATCAGTAAAAGAAAATATTACTTCCATTGCAACTGACCTGAAAAAAGTCAGAGTTCTTTATGGGACTAGTATCCACAACTGCCATATTCAAAAAAATTCATAATATCTTTCTTTCATCTTATCCTCCTACAATTCCTGCCCACCATTTTTCAAGCCCTTTAGAAAATCCAGTGTGTTTATCAAGCTCATTTAAAGCTAACTAACAAGCTCCATTCCTACAACGTTGTTACAGCGCCTCATCGCCATAATCGATGCTGTAGCAGGAAGAAAAATTGTCGCTGCAGCACTGCACGCAACAGCAGCTACCGTCCCTATTCCTACATTCTTTAGCAGTATCAATCGTAACGCCGCCAGCTTGAGTACTTTATGTATTCTGGACTTCCAACTGACATGTTTTTACTAACAGCTATATCATGCGTTTCTCCCATACCATCTACAATATCCACAACAGAAAATACCACATTTTGCAATCGTCATCCCTTTACCCAATTTGCCCATATTCTTAAAAGCTCTCTGATACTTTTAATCCCATCGGTAGGATGTATCGTAAATATGTTTGACAAGCCGGCTGTTGCAGATGAGGTTGCTCCAGTTTTGCAGCCTTAGTGATATCAGGACGGAAAGGAGTCATCATATCCTCGTACTGACCCCGAATATTTGTTCCCTTATTTGTAGTAATTTTTACTGTAATTGTAACTCTCGGTTTATACTATTTCGACTGTAAAGTTTATCATATCCCTAACAATTTTATCTAGATTTTTGTCCCAATGGTGTAGTACCATGATGAAATATTAAATTCCCTTTTACTATCTTTTTTGAAATTCGAGATCCCAAATACAAAACATTAGCAACTTCAAAAACAGTTGTAGCTTTATTATATAATTCACTAACTTTACTATATGAGATTCATTAAGTAACCTTAATAGCTCTGGCTTTGCCAGTTCTGTTGGATAACGTTTCCCATACTCTGCAATCGCAGTTATATCTTTCTCATCTAATTCTGTTTTTATTTTTAATTTTATCTAAAACATTTTGGTAATTTTTGGATTACCTCAGAACGTTTATTCCACTCACTATTAATATTATTTACCCAAGGGTTTCTCCTCTATTTTAAAAGTTCCATCAAACTTTCCAAAATCACCAGAGACTTGTTTGAAACCTTCCAAAACTGAGGTCTGTAAACTTTCTGAATCCGAAAACTGACCACTGGTCGAACTCGCAAATGTCTGCAATTTTTCTAATTTTTTTCTTGTAACTCATCTCGCTTACTTGTTGCATTTGTGATAATTTCTTTAACATTACTTTTTATAAATGGGATCAATATCCTTAATATCAGATAAACTATTCTAAAAATAGATTGTTGAGTCGAGATAGTTGTATTCTCCGCTTCCAATTTGCTTTTTGAAGCTGTCTCCTCATCTAAACTCTCTTCACCGACTTGTAGAACGATAAAGAGTCGGTAGCTCACTGGCTTTCCCTCCCTAGACTCTCTGAAAGAGAATAACTCCTCTAAGTAAGGGAACCATTATATTTTCCGCATATAGACTTAGCACTATCATAGGCTGTCTCCTTTTAATTCTCCCTCTGTATCAAGACTACTAGGCAGTAATGACATCATTATAATAATTACACGGTTGCTTAAAACACTAGCTGCTGTAAACTGAACTATGAATAACTCTTTTGCAAATCTTACTATATAATCGGTAACTCTTTACCAAACTTAATAAGCGTAACCAAGCAATACTGTTACCTGCCCTGTTCCTTCTGTTTGGAGAATATGATAAAAAGGGTGTGTGTTGTTCGCGGTTATTCTCCTCTAAGGTCCATAGCAATCTAGCATATGCTTCCCTGGTTAATTCCTCCTAAATCTATGATTTAGAGTCACCATTATAATATTGTTGATTTCAAAGTAAGATGAAAAATTGCATCCCTCAACTTCAAGAAATTCCTCCTCTAAAGGAAGAAAGAATTCAATATCCATATTTCCTTCATATGGTATATTATTAAGACTATAAACGATCAGGTCCTGCCGGATGACCTCCTGCTTCATCAATAGCTGACGAAAGCAGCCAACTCATTTTTCATCATGACTCACATGTGAAAGGTGTACTACGTTTTTAATCACATTACGTGCCCTCAAAAATATTTCCATTGAGTTACACCTGGTGCAGCAACATATTTCATTAATCCACCTCCCACTACTATAGGCATCAACTATAATTTCACTTTCAGGATGATAAAGCACATGATAAAACCGCTAAACACTCCAAAATCTTCTCTGGCATATTTTACACGTAGGTATCGTAATAATCCGCCAAATTTTCTGAGGGAAAAGTAGCGAAATCATCACTAGTCTATAAAAATATTTTCTTGAAAAAGAAATGGTCCATTATATTTATCTATTTTGTATATGCATTGTCAAATGTTGTAAAAATAGAAATCGATTTTTATCCGTAAAGGGATAGCTCTTAAAATATACTGGGCCATCTGAAAAACCATATCTAGCATATCCTCTATAAATTCCCTAACATAAAAGGGATATACTTTATGACAAATCTGTTCGACTGGCAGCAATTCACCCACTTTCTTCATAACCAAATTATTATGAAGAACTAACTTTTAGTCTCACTCCATATTTCTAACTACTTTCTTAACTATTTTTATTTTTAAGCTAATTCATCATTGTTAGGATGCTTTTTACATAAACAGCCGCACAACAGCACTACCATGACAGCTGGAAGGTCAAGGGTCAATAAAAATTCCCAGTATAACACTCAAAAAGCAATCTGAATATAACCTTGTTAGAGGGAGGAATGATTGTTGCCCTCAGCAAAAGCTATTGCAAAATTATTCCACCACGTTTTTCTTTCTCTATCTCCTTCTTTACTTGATTAAAAGGCGAGACTTTTACCCTGGTTCTTTGGAAGATAATACCAAGCATAAAGACCACATGCAAAGATAAAAGAAGTAATATAAAGATAACATAAAATGGAGTGAGAGGAGATGATATATCTCCTTAGTCTCCTATAGGACTGCCGTCTGAAATAACCATTAATAAACCAACTAAAAATCTAAACCTCATCACTAAGCTTAATACTGTGAGGGCTATTAAATAATATGTTAAAAGTCTTCCACGTGTTTACCAAATAGGAATAAAAGAAATGATAATCACCAAATATATTCACAATACCGCAAAGCAAAGAAAGCCCTTTAAAGATAGCCTCAGATTATCTTCATATACTTCCAACTAAATACATAAAACCGCTTACGCAAAACCAATCCATGGATATGGCTTAATATAACTCTAAACTAACGCCATGTGTGATCAAAGGGCCGTGGTATCTCTCGTCTTTTATGCTGAGTAATCTTTACTTTTTATTTTTCTATTTATCTTTGCCATTAGCTAAACCACCCTCCTATTGCTTTTTAAGCCATTGCCAAATTGTCATCCTTAGCTGCATCTGTTAAAGATTGATTATTTAATCCCCTTTTATTTTTAATGTCATTCATAGCCCATCCAATGGCTGCACCTACCTCGAACCCAACAACTGTTCCAATAGGACCCTCGATAAAAGTCCCGATTGCGGCACGCCAGCGCTTGCAGCAGAAGCCCCTGAAATAAGGTCAACACCTTTGGTCAACTACACGAAATTTTTGGACTTTTTCCCCAACGGAAGAAGTTTTATCATCAAAAAGTTTTCTATATTTCCTCCAACATTAGGGCAGAACTGTACCAATGGCAAAACAATTTGCCAGCTTGTCCCATTTTGAAAGCTGTGAAGCATCTTTCGCAGTTGAAGTCATCCCAAAATTTCATAGAATTTTTAAAACCACTTTTAGCTGAATCTCCAGCATCCTCAATAGCAGTTCGCCTAACCAGTTGTCTGAACTCCTTTTGCCAATATTAGTATCAGTAGGGTCAAACGTTTTGCCTGTCTCTTGTCTATACTACCTCCGCTTCCTTAGTATACATAGCAATGTCCGGTATTTTTATTATAAAGAAAACGAGAGCCTATCTTGACACGACCTTTGGAGTCAGAGTGATTTGTCGACCGTTAATAAAGTTTGTAATTCAGCCTTTGCCAAAATTGCTTTTACCAACAATATTTTGAAAATTTTGTAAAGTTGTCAATAATTTCTTCCTGTTGCAAAAATAAAAATCAATGGCTTTCTTTTTCAACAGAAATTCCTGGTTCTTTTGCAACGCCTTGAGGCCATCGTTAGCAATTCAGTTTCCGTCCTATCTACAAATCCCTGAATTGCATCTTTTTAACATTCTCTGCAACTCTTTAGCAGGATAACGTTTCCCATACTCTGCGATTGCACGTTTATATCTTTCTCATCTAATTCTTTTTATTTTTAATTTTATCTAAAACATTTTGGTAATTTTGGATTACCTCAGAACGCTTCTTCCACTCGCTATTAATATTATTTGCCCAAGGGCTTGTCCCTCAATTTTAAAAAGTTCCATCAAACTTTTCCAAAATCCCCAGAGACTTGTTTGAAAACCTTCAAAACTGAGGTCTGTAAACTTTCTGAATCCGAAAAACTGACCACTGGTCGAACTCGCAAATGTCTGCAATTTTTCTAATTTTTTTCTTGTAACTCATCTCGCTTACTTGTTGCATTTGTGATAATTTCTCGAACATTACTTTTTATAAATGGGATCAATATCCTTAATATCAGATAAACTATTCAAAAATAGATTGTTGAGTCGAAATAGTTGTATTTTTCCGCTTCAATTTGCTTTTGAAGCGTCTCCTCATCTAAACTTTCTTCACCGACTTGTAGAACGATAAAGAGTCGGTAGCTCACTGGCTTTCCCTCCTAGACTCTCTGAAAAGAGAATAACTCCTCTAAGTAAGGGAACCATTATATTTTCCGCATAAGACTTAGCACTATCATAGGCTGTTCCTTTTAATTCTCCCTCTGTAATAAGACTATTAAAGGCAGTAATGACATCATTATAATAATTCACACGGTTGCTTAAAACACTAGCGCTGTACTTCCCTGTGAATCTGCTGAGCCTATGTCTACTTTTAATCCCCATTCTTCTCCTCCTTTTTGTGATTCAAGACAGCTTTGTTGAAAAAGAGTTCCTCTTTTTCGTCCTCCAACTATGCTCATTGCTTTTTAAATTCTTCTTTCCTATCAGTGATAAAATCATCAAGTAGCTGTTCATTTCTTTTCAACATCTCTATACCTTCAAGGCGATCCATCTCTTCTTTAGCCGATAAAGGATAATATTCTAATTCTCTATATGGGATGAAGTTCGATTGACAAAGATCTATAATCTCTGTTGCAACCAAAGAGAACTGTTTTCTTTCTTCTTCTAGTTTTGATAACTTCGTTTGAATTTGTTGAACATCACGTTGAATATCTTCTAATTTTTCTGTTTTTCCATCCTCACTCCTTGAATAAATTATTTTTGAGGAACAAATGACGGATTTGAGTATGGCGAAAGGTAGACCAGTTGTCCCTTTATTTTGATCCAATGGCAAATTATTCTGCCACATTGTACTGATCTTTACATCTACTACTTCAAATTCATTTGCAAAGCTATGAATTAGTTTTACAAATTCACTTATTTTAGATTGAATATTTTTGAAATAGATGCTTCATTTATAATTAATCTTCTCCCTACTGTATTAGCTGTATAATAGCTTGTCTTGTCTCTAGTAACTGCACCGGCAGTTGATAATACTATTGCTTGCTGATACAATTGCAGTAGCAATAGTGCTCGCCTTCCCCTTTTTCACTTTTTACTTGTCCCATATTCTATAACCTTTTCAATTATCCTTTCTATGATCAAATCCTTCAAGAAATCTGATTGAATCTTAAGCATTACTTATTCTTGCTAATTTTGAGTTTGATGACTTCTTTTTCGCGAATGTAAATAAACTAAATCAGGATTTGGAACTCCATCACGACTATACATTCCCTTATCAAGGAACGTTTTGATCCATTAGGCGCATACCAAAGATAACCCACTGAACATTTTGTTTTAAGATATCTTGGAATTGGATCAATACCTGTACCAATATAAGTATAATCAGTACCAATAATGAATTTCATCCCTACTCGATACCCATTTTCAAACATGAATTGAAGCTGTTTTTCACTTAGATGGCTTTTCTGATACCAGCGCTCTCATATTTGGTATAAAAAATAATCCACTCAGATGAAATCCCTTTTTTCGAGACGACGCTCTATTTCATAAATCAGTTGATCTCCTATGTCTGATAATTCATTTTTTTACTTCCAACATAAGTTTTTACCAGGTCGCTATATACTTCATATTCTTGGAAAGCATCAATCAACATCATATGAATATTAGGCATTCTAAGAATAGTTTTTAATAAATGATGAGTAATATTATCAAAAGCATCTTCTGCATTTGATACATAAGCCAAGTGTTTAAATTTACCAAGAGAGATGTTGACACTTCCAACCATTTCTAACTCTAAACCAATAGGAATCTGATCATTCTCGATAGCTTCTTGTACACTAGAAAAATTCAGGAATTCCTCTACCGTCAACTCCTCTGGCACCATAGGGATGGCACTTGGGCGTTGGCCTGTCCAGGCTTCTTGGAGGGAAGCGACTGCTTGACGAAGGTTGTTGAGGACTTGGGTATCGTTGGCTCCAGAAACTGGAAGCGCCAACTGGATGACGTCGACTTCCTCACGCTTCATAAGCGCACGTCCCTTGATATCTTCCATGGTCATAGCGAGTGGTGTAGCACCCACAATCACACGCACTTCACTCGCTTCATTCTGTGGTAGACTCAATTGATGCTTGAAGTTGGAGTAGAGTTGAGCTCGTAGGTTGGTCTGGCGACCCGCTGTCATCAAGAGGTGCACACCGATGCTGAGACCTTCACGAGAGATACGCACCAAAAGCTTAAAGAGTTCTGCCTCATAAGCCTCTTCTTTGATAGCTTCATAGCTATCTAAAAAGAATGACAATAGCAGGTTCTTTTCTGACCACTGGCCTGACGGTAAAGTTCCAATGTCCCAACACCATAGTCAGAGAGAAGTTTCTTCCGACGATTGAGTTCTTTCTCCATGATTCGTACAAATTTAGAGATTTTCTCCGTTTGGTCCAAAAGCATGGTATCAGCCACCTGCGGAAGTTTAGATAGTGGAGCCAAACCATTGGTTCCAAAGTCCATCAAGTACATAGTCAGGTCCTTAGGACTAAACTTACGAGCTAGGTCCATACCTGCAGACTGCAGGAAGGTCGTTTTCCCAGTACCCGGACTTCCATAGAGAAGGACATGTCCATCCTTGGCGAGATTGATAGAGACAGCTTCCTGTTTCTGTGCCTGTGGAATATCTGCCATTCCCAGTAGGACAGAGAGTGGTTTCTCTTGTTCCCAAGCTACTGTTGGTTGCACTTCTTCTAACTCCTCAAGCGTAATTCGCTCTTTGAGCGGAGGCAACCATGGTTGCGGTACTGGAGGAATCTCTTGTTCTTCACATAGGAGTTGGATGTTGTGCACAATCGCATCTAACTCTGTCGGAACTTCCTTGATTTCATCCGCATCCTCTAAAGCCCGATAAGTCTTCGTTTAAGATTTCATATTGTCCCAATTCATTGATCAGGTAGATGGTATGGTCTTCAATCCCTCATATCATCTTTTTCTGGCTAGTAATCTGCCCCTGACCATGCTGACTGGAAGAGTTCATAGACTTCGTTATTTGCCGACCTGCAGATAGGCGCGTCCAGTCTGCGTAATTTCAGCTGCATCCGGCGTATGAAGCATTTCATTTGAGTCAGAGCGGTCCGCAACTTTGAGGGCAATCTTAAAGCGTGAGTTGGACCAGATCTGATCATCTACTACTCCTGATGGCTTTTGAGTTGCTAGGATCAAGTGGACCCCTAGAGAACGTCCGACCCGGGCGATAGATACCAACTCCTTGATAAAGTCTGGCTGGTTGACCTTGAGCTCCGCAAATTCATCTGAGATGAGAAAGAGATGAGGGAGAGGTTCTTTCGCTTCTCCATTTTTAAATTTCTTCTGATATTGATTGATATGATTAACTTCAAATTCCTAAAGAGTCGCTCACGACGATGGATCTCTGCATTGATTGAAGCTAGAGCACGCATGGATTGGGCGCCATCTAAGTTAGTGATGGTCCCCAAGAGATGGGGTAGGTTTTTAAAGAGATTGGCCATCCCACCACCCTTATAGTCAATCAGCAAGAAAGCTACATCATGAGGATGGAAATTGACAGCTAGAGACAGGATATAAGATTGGATGGTCTCTGACTTCCCTGAACCAGTCGTCCCTGCAATCAAAACCATGAGGCCCATGAGCTTTTTCATGAAGATTGAGTTGAACCAGATCGCCTTGACCTCGTAAACCAATCGGAACAGCCAAAACTCTTGTAAAGGCGCGTTCTTTTCCCAGCGGCTAGATACCCTGCAAGTCTTCAAATGTTTCCGCCCCATACATTTCCATGAAGGTAACTGAGTCTGGAATCGAACTCTTGAGATTTTGAAGGTGATTGAGAGGTGCTAAGGTTCGAGCAATACGCTCCTTGTCATAATCGACTGGAAAAATGATCCAAGCGGAAGTCTGTTTCTTTCAAAACGCCTTCTTCCATGACAAGTTGTCCTGTATTGCGGTCCTTGATGTTGATCACTGTCTGGATATTTTCAGACAAGGAGCTCATCACATCCTCTACAAAAAACGAGAGAACAACCCAAATCTGTTGGATCTTCTGTAAAGAATTCCATAATGACATGGTCCAATATTAGCTTTTCATCTGTCACTAAAACTACGTAATGAGGGTGGAAAAAGTGTACTTTCTTTATGTGATGTTTCTTCCTTTTGACTACGACGTAGTTTCAAGATTTGGTTCAAACTATTGAGAACCTGGTCCCGTGTCCGTTGATTGTATACAAATCCTCGCACATTGAGCTCTTGAAGTTTAGCATGTGGAAGCCAACGCATCCAAGACCATTGTTCTTTTTCCTCTTCAGGCAAGATGGTAATAAATTGCACATCATGATAAGAATGGAAAGTAGCTATCTGCATGACTAACAACTGGAGTTGTTCTAACACTAGATTTCTTGGACCAATATACCCCACCGGCCCATGGCTTAGATTGGCTGGAATCGGCATATCCGGGATTTTTATGTCGACTATAGAGGGCGTATCCCTCTTCCTCTAAAGCATCTTTCTTCCCACTTCGTTCTCGTTGCCCATAATTTAACTCATAGCTAGTTGGGAGTTTTTCCCTAATCCCAGACGATAATAAAGGAAGTCAAAGTGCAAAGGGGGTCTTTTCGTAGATCCTGTGATTATAACTCTCAACGAGGTCAGTCAACTCCAAAACAGTTGGAAAATGGTAGTTCATCCCTTCTTTTTTTGTTCCTGCTCCAGACGAGTCAATTCCATGGCCTTGTCCTTTAGATAAAGGTGATAGAGATCAATTCTCTCTTTTTATCAGCCTTGTACTTTTTTTCCGATTTTTTTGAAAAAGCCTCGAATAGAGAAAAATCATTGTGGTGATTGACATTCCCTACTGTCGCAAGAATATAAATTCCTCGAGGTTGAATCAACGTAATCAGGATTGTTACCCCAATCATCATAAGAGGTGGAATGATCAATTTCAATAGTTCATCACTAGGTTTTAACTGGTTCCTGACCTGGAGGGTTTATCAAAATTTTATCTTCACTACCACGATAGATGATTCTTGGAGAACGATGATAATCAGGATACTCTTCATAAAAAGGCATAACGAGATGGCTCTCTCAATGTCAATTGTTTCCCAACTTGAGCTGGTCCCCTGAATCCAAATCTCATCTGGATAGAGTTTAATTGTCACCGATCCTAAGCTCAGCTCATCCCCAAAACTAATTAGCTGTTGGTCGTTTTGCTCCAGAATGATTATTTCTATAGAATTCCCTCGCATTCGAGTCAAAATCCATTGATTTTGAGTTTTTCTGCAATAATAGCTCAATCTCTGCATCTAGACTGATCAGAGCACCCTTTATGAGAACCTATCTGAATTTCTGACAGATCCAAAAGATCATAAATTTTTGTTTCTCCTTCTCGGAGATAAAAGACAACTTCCCCAAGCTTAGAGCATTTTTCAGCAGGCCTACTTCGTCACCATACTGATAAAAACACCTCTTCACCATCAACTTTTAAGTTGAATTGGCATTTCCTGTTGTGAAAGATACACTTGGGCCTTTTCAGTTGCACCAATCAAGACAGTTTTATCCGCACCTAATTCTACTTCATAACGTAGACCTTGGCTGTAGAAAATGATTTGTTTTTTCATAATTTCTCTCTTGGTCTCCTTTAATTGTTAGAGGAAGTGCTAGGACTAGATTTCTTTTCTGAAGAAGGTTTACTTTCAGAAGTCTTATCTTGTTGATTTGTAGTAGTGGACTTGTTAGCACTAGTTTCATTTGTCAATAACTGACTTCGACTATCCCAGTATTTCTTGTACTCACTCCAATGCATTCAACTTACTTTCTCGGTCTTTTCCTGACAACTTATCATCTTCTCGAACTTGCTTGATTTCTTGAGTCAACGCATAGAGAATCAAATCACTATCATTAATCCGTTTAGCAATATCGAGAGCTTCTTCAAAACGGTTGCGCCCTAATTTGGATCCAGTAAGTCAAATAAAGTTCATCTGACTTGAGAGTCACATTATTCAAAAATGACTTTCTTTTGGTCATCAGAAAAATTCCAATCCCTGAATATAAGAGTATGCCAGTTCATACTTTTTGAGTATTTGGTAAACTAGACGGAGTAACACCCTCCAGTTCCGTAATAACCCCACTATAATCCACTTTTATAAAGGCAGTATCAGCCTGTAGCATCTTTTTCTTTGAATGGATTTTGCACAAAAAATCAAATAAATAAGTGGAATGGCCAACAAAACTACACTAGCTGACAACCAGATTGTAGCCAACTTAAAAACACGATGTTTTTCTACTTGGAACCAATACTAAATCAGCCTGTTCTTTCGTGTATTTCTCGACATAATACTTTTTCCAAAAATTGAAACTGCAGATGCAATATCATTAGCTTGGCACAAATCATTTAGGAAATCTGGTAAAGTTTCTAGTTCCAGAGAACCATTGTAGAGATCCATAAAGTCCAAATCGGTAAATAAAGTTACTGTAAAACACTTGGCTTGACGTAGAAAATCTTCTGGAGATATAGCCTGAGGAACCATCAAATCTGGAATTCCACGATAAGCAATTTTAGCTTGTGCATCTTTCGTAATAAACAGATTCAATGGATGCAAAAGAAAGGTTACCGGTAACTCTAAAGCTCCCTCTAGACTAAAAACGTTTAGAGCTAAACGAATTCCTCTCTGAGATTGTACGATTCTTCACTTCATCATAACTTAATCCATAAGGCTCTACTTGGTAAGAAAAAGTCACACTGTCCTCATCAGATACCATGGATTGCTCCAAAAACAATGGATGGTGTAAATCCAACAACAAAAGCTCTCGTAGATCTTGACTAGCTACATCTGAACGTTTAAGTTTTTAATTCCCAGGTAGTTTCACTTTTTTCATAGATAAATGGTTGTCCACCAAATACAAATTTTTCTTCAGTCACCTATATTTCCTCAATTTCTACTAAATCTCCTGTCGTCATTGGATAATCAGACAGATGTTTTTCCTTCATCAATCAACAAACCTTTATTGACTATTCTTAATTGGTATTTTTCGCTCTATTCCTGGATTAAAAATCGTATCAATTTCTCGGATTAGACGACGTACTTCAATCTTTCGGGGAATTCGAACATCCACATCCCTATCTTTCAAGCGCAGGGTAATATTGATATGTTGCTCCATTACTTTTTGTATCTCCTGTCTGATTTATCCTTTTTCTATATTTCTTGGACGAACGGTTAAAACATCAATCCAAATTATCTGCCATCACTCGGTAACTCATCAAACCAGTGACACCCATCAGCAATAGAACGACTCCTACATAGAACATCTCTGGCATAAAATTATTCAATTCTCCTCCAGTACCCTTATCTAAATTTGTTTGAAATTTAGATAATTTGCCAGAATTTGGTTGAAATAGTTGTTCTTACAAATTATTTTTACTGGTCCCTGTATAGCAGAAAAACAGTTGTCCCTTTCTGTGATCAACTGTTCTTCTTGATAATGTTGCATCTCCTGCAACTTCTTTTGAGTCGCTTCATTAAAAAGGTCTTTGACTTGTTCGGACTGAATACCAAACTTCAATCCTTCTTTTCTTCTCAAGTCGAGAATCATCAAGCTGCAGACTATTATCCTTTATATCATCTGCAGTAGCTGTTGAAACTACTGCAGACGCTACCAAGGTAAGAAGCAAAAGAAATATTTTTCATATTCTTAATTTCTATACTTTCTCAGTTTGATTTACTTGAAACCACAAACTTCCTGCTTTTGATAAAAACGTTCATAACAATTAGAATTGCTATCACAAAAATCGTTGCGACAAAAACTATAATTGTGGCTGGATGTCCGTCAAAAATATCCTGAGAGCAAGCCTTCTAATATTGATAAAAACATTAAGGTTTTTGATAAATGCTGGGAACCCTGTTAGACTAGCTGTTGTACCGATAGCATTTGATAGGTACACAAAGCTAATCATCATAAAGAAGGCGAGTCCCATACCAATTACACGAAAATGTTTCAGTAAGAAATATTGTCCTTGAATCAGCACAAATCCCGCTAAAACAATTAATAAAACCCATGATGGTTGGTACTCACGACCAACTTGTAGCTGAATATTTGAAACGATACCAACGACTAGTCCAACAACAAGACTTAGCGCAGATAAGGTAATTACAGTCACAAGGTCTGTATCATGTAGTTTATCCAACTAAATTTATCTTTAACCTTACGAATAATATTTTTGAGTCGCAAAGAGATAAGCTGTAAAGAGACTCACAATTTCCAAAAAGTAGAATCCACGTGAACGGACGATATACATTAACTGTTGCTTTTTACAGAAGATGAATTTTGCGCAACTGGATTTGATAGGAAATTAAGCAAGACTTCATTTGGCACTCCATTTTCATAAGCATTATTTAAAAACTTTCAAGAAAGATTCAACAAAGTTGCCATTGGCTGTCAATTCCTCGTTAAATTGGGTCATCAACGAATCAGCATCCTGCGAAAGTTTTTCAGTGCTAGTTTGCGCATTTGATAATTCACGATTAAAAATTACTCAAAGTCTCATTCACTGATTCAGCCGCCTTCACATTGCTTTGAGAAGAAGTCTTCACACCTGCTGTTTCTGTTAAAAGAGCTGCAAAATCAGTATTTAGAGTTTTCAATTGCGTATTAGTAGTCTCAAAAGCATCATTTCCACCTGCTTGAGCCTTTTTCCAAATCTTCTAGCTTCTTTTTCTAACTGTTTGTACTGCTCAATTTGGTCATTGATTTTGGTATCCAATTCCTTGTTTGTATCCAAAACATCTTGCACATTTTTTTCTCTAATACAGGTTTCAAATCAGTCAATTTTGTTAAGGCCTTATCCACTTTGTCCTTAGCACCATCCGTATCTGTAGCACTGGCAGGAGCAGATAGACTATCTTCATATTTCTTCAGATTTTGAAGTAATCGCTTCGTACCAAATATTTGTTAAAGCTGTAGAAACATTACTGTTTCGCAATCCTTTAATAGCATTATATGCTTTTAATAGTGAATCCACTTTTTGATAAGTAGACTCTATTTTCTGAACCTTTTTGTCCGTAAGAAACCGCAGCTTTTTGAACATTTGCCACATCCACCGGAGCGCTAACTGCTTGAACATCATTTAATGAAATATCGATTGATTTTGGTGCAGATGTTGGAGCTGGAGCTGAGTTGGAGTCGGATCTGGAGTTGCAGCTGAAGATGTTTCCGTAACATTGTACACTACTTTGAAGGTCCCACCAGTCTTCAAATCAATTTCTTGACCAAGAACTCACTGGAGTGCCATCATAGGTAACTGATACAACCGTCACTCCCGTTTCTGCTTTTCCATGAAACTTTGGCTTTTGTACCCGTTGTACCTACAGGAGTTGTACTTGTAATGGCTTGACTTTCCAGATTTTTCAAATCCGTTAGAGTTGTTGCCTCACTAGGTGTGCCTAAACTTTTTAATTTGCTATAGTCTAGGGAAGGTATAGTTACAGGTGAAATTCCAAAACCATTAAATACTTTTCCACTAAAATCTTCTGCTGGTAATTCAGATATTGCAGTTCCCTAACAAATCCTTCAATGGTTTTTTTCAGCATTTTCTAGATCCTTATTTCCAGCTTTGTCTAGGAATTGTTCTAGAGTGATGTTGCCCTTTTCAGTTGTTCCGTAATAAGCCACTAATTTTTCATCGATAAAGTTATTAATATCCTTCTTATGATTTTCAAACTTCGTTCGCTCTTCAGTCAAATTAGTTTGTAATGCAGTAATTTCTTTGCTGATGTTTTCTGCTACTATTTTATAGGAAGGTCCAACTTCTGATGACGTACCATCAGAAGTTGCTGGTGTTCCATCTATATTAGAAGTCAGACTACCTTGAGCGTCAATTAATTTCTTATAAGCTTTAACTTGTTCCTGAACGTCTTCCCGACTCTGAGAAATGAGCCGAGTGATAACATCGGCATGATTTTCCTTCTCGGAAACCCTCGCTTTAAGCAAATCAGCAATTTTATTACCATAAGCAGTCTGTGAGACATCATAGCGGTCAAAATTTGCGTATAGCTTTCCAAACCTGTCTTTTAAAGCATTGTTTGATTCTACTGAAGAACTAGACATGCTATAAAGGGTTGGAAAAAAGATTTTTCGAGTTGATAGCTGTCCCATATAAATTGGTACGATAACTTCCGATATTGGTCGCTTGTATCTGTGAGCTAGCTTGGACATTCTTTTGTGCAGTATAAAGATTACTCAAAATGCTAGCCATATACATATCTACTAGTTGGCTATTCAGATCTGCTACAATATCTTTTGCTAGTTTATTGGCATCATTCTCAACCTGCAAATTTCCTTGTGCATTGATCTTATAATTGATAATGGTCTTGTCTACATTAATCTTATTGATATCCAATACTTTCTCAGAAAAGTCACTAGGAATCGTTAAAACTAGTTGGTATTTCCCACTTTCTAATCCAGCATCTGCTGTTCCACGAGGTACAACGAACCAATTTTGCGAATTATCCCGCTCAATGTTTTTTACATAACTCGCACCTAGATTATACTCTTTCGTATCCATATAAACGGGCTTATCTTCATTTACGATAGCCACATTTAATTTAGTCTGTTGGTTTGCTTTTTGATTGCTTTCATTGTTAATAGTAGTATTTTTGAACAGACAGATTCATCATCGAAGCGAGCAAATAATAGTGCTAACAGACTACTTCCTACATATTTAAAAATCTTATTTTTTCCCATTTTTTTCTTTTAATCATCTCCATAACAAAAATAGGAAGGCTCTCGCCCTCCTAAAGCCACTTATAACAAATTAAATTTGTGCTGCAAGATCTTGGTCGTTTTGTTCAACAATCTCAGCAACTTTATTCAACTGTGCATTAATTTCATCGAGCAAAGTAGCGAACTCTTCAATTTTTGGAGACAATTCTGTAAATTGGCGATCAAAGCTCTCAAAAAGCAGAACCTTTCCAGTTTTCTCTGATATACTTTTTGTTCGTTGACTCAATGTACGAAGCACTTGTCTCACTTCCTCAGCACCATTAGTGTATTTCTGAGCAGAAGTACGTAGTTCTTCTGTTGTTAATTGAATTAAAAGCCATGTGGAACTCCTTTAAATTAGTTTTATAGGTTTTATTATATCAATAAATGCTGACGGTTGCAAGCATTTATTCATTTTATACTGTTTTATTTTAATTATTTTTGAACAAACAAAAAAACTATCGATCGACAGTTTTTTTCTTTGCATACTTACTTTTTGTTTCTAACTAAAAACTATAGAAACAAACTTATTTTTATTACAAACTATTTTTAGACTTTTCTTTCTTCCATTTGTTTGCAATAGTTTTTATTCTCTCGATATCGAGCTTCTAATACATTCTCAATATGATTCTTATACTCTACATTTCTTTCTATATCTAAGCTCTAAAACGAACCGCTAACTTCAACCAAAAATTGCTCCTAGTTACTCGCTTTTCGCAAGTAATGATTTGGATGCAGTTTCTGTATCTCGCGCAACACCTTTATCCCAAAATCTTTAACATGCAACCTCTCATAAATTACGACATACTGGAGCCACACTAGCTAAACAAGCAGGTGTTTCTCTTGAAGTCATCTCAAAGCTCTTACTCATAGTGATAAAGAGATTACAAAAACTTACGTTAATATCAAAGATAAAAGTCAATCAGACTGTAGGTGATATTGCTTTTTCGTAGTTTAAAATTGATGGGGTGAATATGGGGTGAATTTTGGGGTGAACTTTGATTTTTGAATAAAAAGACATCCAAGAGAAAAATTCTTGAATGTCTGTAAACGTTGATAGTATCGTATTGATTAACGTTTTGAGGCAACTGACTTTTGTCAGGTTGCAGCCACGATTTGTAAGCGACTAAAGTCGCAACAACAGTGTCAATTGCACCAATTTAGTAAAAAGTACAAAAAAGAACACCCCGAAAGGTGCTCTTTGTAAGTATAGTCATTCTTTTTCGAAGAACGTTTTTGAGTGCAGTGGTTGCCATCCAATCAAACATCGCTCGCTTGTTTTCTTGGGGCAACTGCATAGCATATCTCTATGCGACTAAAGTCGCTAGAGCTATCCTAATTGCGCACCGCCAATTTCTCATACAAAAACACCTTGCAAGTTGCAAAGCGCTTTTCGATTATAATTTGCTGTCCAGCAACGAATTAACGTTTAGAGAACTGGCTAGCTTTTACGAGCTTTCTTAAGAACTAGTTTTTATAACCGATGCTATTTAGCCATTATTTTTAGTCTTTTTCAAGATTTGTTGCTTAAAAACCATAGATAACATTAACAATCATCAGTAGCGGGGCAATAGGAATGAGATTTGGAAAAAGATAACCAACTAATAATATGATCACTAGCTGCAATCCATATAATAGTGCCCACCGATAAGGTATCTTTTTTTCTTCAGCTGATAATCGGTCTTTTGACTCGTCTTGATCACCATTGCTGTCATGATTATCCAAGCTACATCCCAAAGGGCAAGAACGATGAGGTAAAACAGGAGAAAGGCAAAATTAGCGGAATGCTGTCCAATCCCTCGAGCCGCTAAGGAACAAAACTAGCTGTTAAAAAGCCAAAAACTATTGGCTCCAAATAAACGAAAACTGACATGATCTACTAATTTGTAGAGTTCATGATAATATAGCCAGACTGCCATGATTTGCAAAAACTAGTAATGTAGATAAAAAGCATGGGTAGCATGCTTCTAAGTCCCTACTACGGTCAATTCCTCAGGCAATCTGTAACTCCAAGGCCATAATTGTGACAATAATGGCCAATATAGCATCTGACAAGGCTTCTACCCTTTGTTTTTCCATTCTGACCCTCCTAATGACTGCTTTTTTTACTTTTTCTAATGTTTCTCAACGGCTGTGTTGAGGACTCTGATGCTGCAGCCATCAATCCCACAAACTAAACCTGTCTCTTCTGAATTGCTGTCTAGTAGTTGAAAAAGGGTATCTATCATTTTATTGTGCTCCTTTCCTCTGCTTGAATTTGTTTTAATACCGCTAACATGTATTCATAAGGCTGAGCACCTGAAATGCCATACTTATTGTTCAGAACAAAGAAAGGTGCACCCTTGAACGCCTGATTGATGGGCTTCTAAGATATCGCGTTTGACCTCGTCAGCAAAACGCATCTCCAGTAAGAACCTGCGCTGCCTCTTCTTGTGGTAGATCGAACTCACTGATAACAGCTAGTAACACAGAATGATCCGCAATATTGGCATGTTCTTCAAAGTAAAAAGATGGTACAAGGCCATAATGAAATTTTGATGATCTTTTTATCTAAATACTTCTGCGACCATTTAATAAGACGGTGAGCTGAAAAGGTGTTGGTTGGGATAATCACCGCCATATCAATATGAAGCCCTTCTTCATTTCCCATGCTTTCCATGTGCGCAAACTGAGCTTTAGCTTGCTCAGTGGTCATACCGTGACTGGCAGCAAACTCTGTGAGCATGGGTTTCACTTGTTTCTAAAAGGCGCATTGGGATTTAGCTGGTAAGCTTTCATTGTCAAATCTTCCGGGTTTAAACCAACAGCTGCCATAGCACGCTTCATCCGACTAGCACCAATGTAGCAAAATGGACAGGCAATATCTGACCAGTAACTAATCTCCATATTTCTTCCTTCCTTTCTTTCCACTACCAAGAAGCTCAACCCAGCTCGACTTAAATAAATGCTAGCTGTGTACCCTGCAGGTCCTGAACCTACAATAATTGCATCATACATAAATCACCTCATGCAGTAACTGTGCTTGAATTTTTCAATCAATCTTTGTTTAGGATGAACACCAACAAAGAGCATCGACGGTTTTTACCATCTTTAAAAATCACCATTGTTGGGATAGAACGAATGCCAAGAGATTGGCAAGCTCTTGTGATTGGTCCACATCCACCTGAGCAATCGTTGCTTTTTCCGTCAAAGTCCTGTGAAAGTTCTTCCACTACCGGCTCCATCATCCGACAAGGTGCACCACTGCGCTCCCAAAATCGATAAAACTCACCCCATTTTGGATAGCTTTCGCAAATGTTTCGGTTGTTAGTTGTGTCGTCATAAAAAACTCCTATTTAAAATAAATCGCTGCTATTCAATCATATAATTGAATAGCATAATCATAAAAGAATGAATTTCAAAAAGGTTAACTTAGCCCTTCTAAAAAAATCCAATTTGTATCACTCTAGTTTCTTTGAGATACTAAATAAGAAGTATTTCAAAGATACAATTAAATAAAAATCGTTGAATAGATTAAGTAAAAAGAAATTCAACTTTTATTGAATAATTGAATTATAGCACACTCAAATCTATTTTGCAATTAGTTTTGCTCACGAGTCTCCGATTATAAGAAAAAGAGGCTGGGACAAAAAGCCCTCAGCCTCAATTGTTTTTGGATTGTCGAGCAAGACGCAGTGGTTGAGTGCCCTCTACCACGCTGATTTCATCGCTTTCTGCGCCCACTCAACTGTGCGGAGGTGGGACGACGAAATCGGATTCTAACGTCACCGATTTCGTCCCCACTCTCAGTTCTGAACGAGAGGATGCACCCTACTTCCAATCAGCAAAACTGCGATTGAGACTATAGATACTGTAGCCCAAACTCTGTAAATCCTGTGCTGCTAGGTTAGCATAGCCACATTGGCGCCCGCGACAATAAACAATGATGGTCTTCTCTTTGGGAAGCTGAGCTGACTCAAACTCATCGATTGGTAAATTAAGAGCTTTTTGGCAAGTGCCCTGCCTCATACTCCTCAACAGGCCTTAAATCAAGTAGGAGAGCATCTGTCTTAGCTGCTAATTCAATTGCATTAGCGAGCTCAATCTGAGGAACACCAGCCGCCCTCATCATAGTCTGACTCAATCGCTCTGACTTTCTGCTAACTGTTCTTCACCGACGGCAACAACAGAAGGACTAACTGGATAACCTTTTCAGAAGCCAGGCTTATAATGGATACAAATTACCATTTCGACTCGTCACCACCAAGTGGCTTTCTTTTAAAAACCTGAAGGTGGCGCGAAGTATTGGCAACAGAGAGACCCGTAGCATGCAATTCCTCAACTGTCTTTTGGTCCCTGTGATAATATATTTAAAATATCAAGACGTTTCTCACTTCCTAGCCCCTTTGTTAAGCGAGATAGCTCTTGCAAATATTTTTGTTTTGTAATCAATCATTTTCTCTTGCATCAAATCAACTCCTTATCTATTCAATTTAATAGTATAATTCTTAAAAACAATTGTCAACTATTCCATTCGAAAGATGTTGATACTCATTTGTGGCAAAAAGCCGGAATTCGCCAAAAATAAAAAGAATACTTATCCTTAACATTTACTAATATTAATAGGTAAATCATGTAAAAAGAGGTCTATCTCTGAAAAAAGAAATTTTTAACGAGCTGCAGTTTCTTTTTGTGACATACTATCTATAAAGCGACCATAAATTGTATCAAAAATAATTTACTTAGAGCTCTCACTCAACAATTTTCTAATGATTAATTTGAACATTCACAAAAATAATCCACAACTACTTCTGTTGTCACTATTATCTCAAAGCTCAAAACAAGAGACAAGAAGTAAACGGCATGCAATACATACTATCTGAACAGTTTGTCTTTACCTATATAGATACGAAAGGTAATGTAAATAGCCCTCTACATGTTGATTATCTCAATAACAAAATGAACTCCGTAAAAAGGCGACATCCCAAAGTTAAAACACGCTACACCGCACAAAATACGACATACAGGAGCGACACTTGCTAAGAAAGCTGGCATGAGCTTAGAAGCATTAACCCATAGTGATAAGATTACAACCAAGACTTATGTCAATACTTCAAACGTTGTCTCCCCTATCTGCTGGACATGTCGCATATACAACACATTAAAAATGAATAGTGCAAATTTAGGGCAAATTTTAGGGTAAATTTCTCGTAGAAAGTATAGAAAAAGCACCCATAGGGCAAAACCTGTGAGCGCTTTGAAACGTTGATATAATCGTATTGATTAACGTTTTGAGAATTGTGAAGCTTTTATGCTTTCTTAAGACCTGCGTTGGAAACACTTTTATTTGAATAAGTTTCAAGATGGGCTTAAAATCAATGTTTCCCAACGCTTTCAGAAAGAACAATTTCATCTAATTTGAATATATTTCAGTTGAATGGTGTGAATTTTTACCCTAAAAATACACAAATTGAGCTAGATTCTACCAAAAAGTTCACACCATTTGAATTGTTATTGTTTTGTACATTTTATAATAGATAAAAATTTAGAATAAATCTTAGGTATCCGATTTAGATAATAAACACTTAACAATGAACATTTAATAACTCACTTCATTTCTCAAACAATCTATCTTTCATAGAAAGTTCCAAAATAATCATTTTGTTTTGTTCCTCCAATGACATCCCAGAGGATACCAACTTTTCTTTTTAAAATCGCTGAAATATATTGTATTTGATTACTTTCCACTTCGTCAACTAACGCCCTAATATCATCACCTTCAATACTCTCAAGAACATCATGTACAACAAATTTAGAGTTGCTTTATTAATTTTTTTCTAGCAAAAAGTTGATAAGCAATATCGTATGCAGCGATAAGGGACTTCCTAGTCCCTGTACTTGTACCTTCAGATAGTTGACCAATTGAAACTGGAAATTCATCTGTCTTGGGATTATACAGTAAGACAGGCTGTTCTTTATTTATTCGACCTGCAACGCTCTTAAAAATAACTATTAAAAATATCCATTTTTCTGATATTCTACTTCATTATTTTTAACAATCATCTCCAGTTCAGATAGTCTTTTTCTATAGACTGTTTTTGCTCCTCAATGTTACCTAAGCTAATAATTGTTGAATCATTTTGTACTTTTTATTTTTAACTCATTTAGTTGATTTAACTTATCATAATATAAATCTACTTTTATTATCTTCTACTAAAGAAATAAATTCTGAATCAGTCAATTCTGTCAATATATTTTCTATTTTTCCTTTTCTCTTATCAATTCTTGAATTCTATCATTAAAAAGACAATTTATTTCTACTCAATTGGGAATTAAATTAACTAAATCCAAAAAGTTTTTAGTAATACTAGGTAACAATTCTGAAATCTCTTGAAAAAGTCATTTGTCAGTTCTTGATTAACTATTCTTTTGGGATTTCTCCTCAGCCTCCTTGATATATTTTTGTAACTGTAAAATGTCAAAAATCAATCTTACTTAATTGTCGACTTATATCCTCGTATTTTTCTAATATTATTGATATGAACTCTATTTTTCCTCAAATGCTTTTTATCCACTAAATCATTTATTTCTTTTTCTAACTCGATCAATTTCTTTTATCAATTGCAACATTAATTTGTTTTATTTTTACAACATCATCTATAGTATTTGTTTTTATAATTCGCTTCCTTACTTTTTATAATTCCTGTTTTAATTTACCAAGTTCTAAATCGTTTTTAGGATCTGAAATATCGAACAAATAATTATATATAGCACGATATTCCGAAAATATTTGAAAAATTATCTAATACTTTTTAAAAATTGAGTATTATCCTTAGTCATTAAAAATCCGTACAAATGACTTTATTGTGCTTCTAAAACTTGGCTTTTGAGAACTATTTTCAAACAATAATTCATTTAAATATTTGTTAACTTCATCATATGAAGTTTGCTCACCATTAATATACCGCTTACCTCTGTTAAACAACTCTGTCTTTATAGAAACTTCTTTTAGAAGGATTGTTGAAATCATCTATTAACACCATATCAGTATAGATTTTTGATTTTCAATGAACAATCTTAATTGTTCATTAACACTCTGTGTTTCGTAATCTTTAAAAATGGCATCTTTACTTTTTGCCCCTAAACTTAAATCTAGTAGTTTTAAACATGTTGTTTTTCCGAACTTTATTATGCTTTGTCAGACTTCTCCGAATCTACTATAAAAATTAATTCCATTCTTAAATTCTATTTTTCTCAATACAACATCAGTATTTTTTACCGATAATACTCAAACATTTAATGAACACTCTCAATATCTCCTTCATTATTAACTCTTATTTTTATCTAATAGAAAAAGAAAATCTAGTGCTAAAATATCATAATTTAGTTCATCTTCAATTTCTTTTTGAAGTTCTATATAAAGACTTTCTATATTGACTATCTTCTTTAAAATCAAGCCATGTACAATAGCTGAGATATATATCAGTCTTTTTGGGGCTCCGCATTTTTATCAAGTAATAACATTATTATCTCCATATAAATATTTGGATTCAATAATATCTGACACTCCATGACTCCATATTGAAGAAGTGCAATAATAAATTTATCCAATTCTAGGTCATCAATTTGACTAGATAAAAATCAGGATCTCTCGCGATTCTTTCTTTTGATATCATCATGCATCTTTTTCAAACATTCATCACCATTACCTACTGTCGGGTTTCCTTCTGCATCAATAGGAGTATGATCCATAAAAATATTCTTTATATTTTCAACTACTCTTTGACTATCTGTGAATTCGTCTTTTAGTACCTTTTCTGGTGAAATATAGTTACCTAGACCTCTTTAAATAATCTAATATATCTCCTAGAATTATTAAATTGTAGTTTTGCCTTTAATTCAGCTGGTTGTTCAAGTGAAAAACTTTTTCATCGTTTTGAGAGTGAAACTCCTTCAACATATTTTAAAAGCTGAAAAATAACAGTTGGGATCAATGGACGTTGCTCAATATTTGTTATGTATAAATTTTGAGTATTATTATTGCTATGATTTCCAATACTCTGAGAATTAGCCATCTATTTCCCCTATCACCAATATTTTGCACATTATTACTACTATTATTACCTATATTTTGACTATTATTAGAATTTTTATAATTACTTCAATATCTTTCTTATTTTTAAGAGAAATTGCTGTAGCATATATACCAAACAACGAGCCAACTATTCCTAAAAATTGTATTTACCATTTCCATTATCTACCCCCTCATATTATATACTAAATATCCATGTAAAAATTTATTTCCCACCGTCACACTTCCCCCAGTTCTCTCAACCGTTCCTGTCCCAACTTCAACATCTCTTCCTCCACCTTACTCCATTTTCCGAAGAGGCATTCTTGTAGAACTTCTGCTGCTGAGGTTTTCGTCTACTTGCGAATCATAAACACACGATTGATCTCTTTGATAAAATTTGAATTTGTCTAAAAAGTTTAGTCCTTTTTCCAACTCTCGTAAGTTATCAACTAAATGTTCTACAATTCCATCATGGTGCTCTTTTGGGAGTCGCTCTCGCTTGACTAGGATCTATGGCGTAGAGCTCCTCATAACGTATCAAAGGTACTGAGATAGGACAATTCTGGCTTGGTCGCAATCAGTGCAAGTGAGACTTGATATCCTTTAGTTATCAATAATTGTGCCGTTTTTTTCTAGGAACTTCTGTTGTCCTCAAGGTGCCCTCGATTAACAAAATGATAACCTTGTTTACTCAATTCATCTACAAGATATTCAACCATTTGGCCCGCAAATACTTTGGTATAATCCACACTATCTTTTTCCATACTTTTCCTGTAAGCCAAGGTAGTTCGGATGAAAAAGAGCGATAACTATCTCCATCAATGATAATGATATTACCTTGAAATTCCCTTTGTTTCACACGATGAATCGTTGTTTTCCCAGCACCACTCTGTCCACCGAGCAAAATAGCCTTAGGATGAGATGAGCTTGTTTTTCCACGAGTTAAAGAACGGATAAGCCGTTTGGAGGCTTGTTCAAAATTATCTTGACTAAATTCTTCTAGTTTCATTAAGCCACCACCATATGACTAGCTTGTTCTAGCATACGTTCAATGCCATCCAAATAGCCATTATATCGCTCCGCATCCTCAAAAGTTGCAACAAGATAAATTTTCGTGTTAATCAAATCAGAAAGATCATCGCTCATTAGAACCCAAGGATTAGAAGCATCGTCAAATGCAATTCCTAATTTATCTTGTAAACGATAAAGTTGCGCTAAGATATTCGCCCCCCGTTCTTTAATCACTTCAATTTTCAGGGTCAACTGATAATCTTCTACTGGTGTGAGCATTTTTTCCTCCCCTACAATATCGATATAGGAAACATTAAATTTTTTGCAGATACGATCGATTAATTCTGTCGAAACTCGACTTGTCCCATTTTCATAACGACTCAGACTATTTCTAGAGATACCAACAATCTTTGCAAACTCAGGCTGCGTTAATTTATGTGTTTTACGTAACGTTTTTATATTTTCTCCAATCATGTAACCCCTCCTTTTATTTATTTCTATTATAACATAAAAAAGATAAACGCACCATTTTTGGTGCGTTGTTACTGATGGATAGAATACCACATATTTAGTTATTGAAGAAAAGGTTCTATGAGTCTGTTCAAAAAGTTTTTGAGAATATAAAAAAGTAAGAAAAGTATAATCGAAAACATATTGGAGATATGAATCTATGGTATACTAGTGATAATAAATAGTTATCGGTAGGAGAGAGATGAAAAACTACAATTTATTTCTGATTTTAGTGCGGCAATGTTAGAAAATAATGCAGCAATTTTTTGCTGGTGCAGGACTTTCTGTTCCCTCAGGTTATGTAAACTGGAAAGAATTATTACGGCAATTTTTCTGATCTCGATTGGACTAAATATTGATAAAGAGTATGACTTAATTCTCAGTTGCCCAATATTAGCATTCTGCACAATCAAAAATCAGATTTCACAAAAATTAATACAAGAATTTACAAAAGACTTAAAGAAGTAATTTGCTAACACTGTTAACGAGCATGCCTATTGAAACTTTTTGGACAACTAATTATGACCACTTAATTGAGGATAATTTTGAAGAAAGCTGAAAAACGTGTAGACATCAAGATTGATAATAATGATTTGTCAATCTACCTCCAAATATTGATGCGACTGTCTCATAAATTTCATGGAGATATTTCTAGACCCTATGAGGCAATATTGACTCGTGATGATTACGAGAGTTTTGATAAGAGTCACAAACTTTTTATTCAAACACTCATGGAGATCTGATTAGTAAAACATTTGTATTTGTAGGATATAGTTTAAATGATCCAGATATTCAGCAAATTCTAAGCAAAATTAGATTATTAATCGGAGAAAAATATTAGGATGCACTATTGTTTTAGGAAAAATTTGACCATTGATATGTTTGAAAAATTCCCAAGACCCTGAAAGTGAATTAGAATACGGAAAGATAAAACAAGAGCACGAAATAAATGATTTAAAAAGATATGGTATTCATACTATTTTGATTGAAGATTATAATGAGATTGATGAACTATTTAATCAATCTTATAAGTTATATTTAACAAATAGTGTATTTATTGCTGGAAGTTGTAGAAATTATGGAGAATGGATGAAGATAGTGCTACTGAGTTCCTATATCTTTTAGGATATAAATTAATTGCTAATGAAATTATAGTAGGTAACGGTAATATAGAAGGTGTAGGGACCACAGGTGATTAATGGCGTAATGACCGCTATTAATGATAAAAATCTTGATATTTCTGAAATATCTAAAAATTAAAAACTCCTCCCATTAATTAAAGGTAGCGATAAACATATTGATAGTTCGGCAAAGAAAAAGATTCCAAGATAATATGATATCAGAAGCAGGTATAGTTATATTTGTCTTTGGAAATCAATACTATGACGGAACTTTTTATCTAACTCCAAGGGAGTACTAGAAGATTTTGACAGGGCTATAAAGCAAAATAGATTTATTATTCCGTAGGTTCAACTGGTTGGAGCTCTTTAGAAGTATACCAAACACTTTTATCTGAAATTGATAAATATTCTTATCTCATCCTTTTCTAGATAAGCTACTGATAGAAAAAGATCCTGAAATTTTATCTCAAACTATTATTGATTGCATTAAGCACATCAGAGATGCTTTACATCATGGATAAACTTTAATAGTAAATCAGTATATAGTTGCTTTTTTATTTTAATAAAAACAGAAGACCTCACCATTTAATTTCAATTCGAGTGAATCTCAGTTTTTAGTTTTATATGTTTAATGTTCTCTAAGGCTATTTTGAACATTTATAGAAACGTCTTAATATATATTTCTTGGATGATTTCCAATATTTTTAAAATGGTACTCCCCTTTGGAAATCTTTCCTAAATAAACGTTCTTTAATAATCTAGTTATTGCGATACAAAACAAGATTTCATGTGTTAGTTTAAAAATTCCCCAACTGTTTTTGCTTTCTCAAATATTGAGAGAAGTTATCTAGATAAAAATAGCATCAATACTATTTACAGTAGTATGTCGAATTTGTTTCTAATAAAAATTACCAACATAACTGTCAATTGAAAAATTAGAAATATTTCTGCAAATAATATTGTTCAAATGCAGCAATATAAAGCGATCTCACGATATAATCAGTATCTTTTAAACGATGATACTGTTAATAAATTATAATTTTAAGAAAGTATATTCATTAGAATATCTTCTTTTTATTTTATACAATATTGGAGGAACTTTTTCTTCATCGCATAATCTAGCTCTTTTATACACCATGCTTTTGTTAAAGAATGTTTCATCGAATATAAAAATAATTCCATAATAATCAGCACTTTTATCGAGTACAGTATAGATTATCAATTATTTCATCTCCAATGTTAATTTCAAATTTGTCAATCCAGGTTTTTAATCCTATTTCATTTAATGTATTATTCAGATTATTTACAAATTCATAGTAAATATCTCTTGAATAACTTATGAAACATTGAAATTCTCTCATCTCTCCTCCTACTGATAACTATTTATTATCACTATACAAAGCATCCAAAATAAGTTTAAAATAACATGATTATTGATTAAAAGGAGATATTCATGGATTATAAACTATATTTCTACTTTCTTAGACCACTGCAAAACCCATAGACGCTTGAGTTCACATACGATTCGAGCTTACAAAAATGATCTTTGCAATTTTACAATTCAAATTACAGCAGTGTGGAAACTCTATGTTGAATATTTGACGAAAACCAATATTAAATCTAATACATTACGTCGCAAAATCGCTAGTTTGAAGGTGTTTTACAGCTACTTAAAATATCAGAATTTAGTTGATGAGAATCCTTTTAATCAATTACGTTTTTCAATTTAGAACGGAAAAATATTACCTAAAAACAATTCCTTCTGATATTTTGAAAAGTATTTTTTCACATCTAGAACAGAAAGTTGCCTATTCAAAAACTAAATATCAAAAACAAAAAGCTGAAAGAAATTTTGCTAATCATTTCCCTATTGCTTTCAACTGGTATTAGGTTTCGAACTTTGTCATATTCATCTCAAAAATATTAATCTTTCAAATAAGACTCTCCATATTATGGGAAAAGGTAAGAAAGAACGTATCCTATTTTTAGGAGATCAAATAACATTTAGCTTACTAGAAACATATATAAATAACTACTGCTTTTCAACCCAGTGACTACCTATTCCCTGGAAAAATATTCTATCAAACCATTGGTCAGAGCAAAGTGTACGTTTAATTCTAAATACCCTTGTTAAACAACATAACTTAACTACACCTATTACTCCCCATATGTTTAGACATAGTTTCGCAACAATGCTTCTAGATAGTGATGTAGATATTCGATACATTCAACAAATTCTTGGACATAGTTCTATCTCTAGTCACACAAATCTATACTCATGTATCTCAGTCAAAGCAAAAAGAAATTCTAACTCTGTGTAATCCCATCGCTTCGATTCATTCACAGTTAGAAAAATAGGGCTACCTTCATGGAGGTAGCCCTATCCTGAATAATTAAGTCCAGTATCATCAAGATCCTCGCCATTATAGGCGAATGGATTCCCTGTTGTATCTGTGCTTGTCTTTCTTGCCCCATAGAGGTTATAGCGACTGGATGCCCATCTCCACTTCCTTGTGTCTGTAAGCAACTGATCCTTTAAGTCACAGGTGAACATAAAACTCTCGAAGAAACTCTTCCTCGAGAGTTTTTGCATGTTTATGACATAAAGAAGAGGTTAATTTGAAATAATTTAGTACGATTTTAATTAAGAAAATCATGTAATTTAATTCTCTCTTCAAGTTTTTCGAAAGTAATATAGGTAAATTTTTATCTGAAAGAGACCGAAACTTTCCAATTTATTAACTTTAAATAATTAAATTCTATAGTCTCAGATACTCAGTAACAATCACTTTTTCCAACTTGAAAATAAGAGGAAATTTCTCAGAAATTACATCTATCCCAAAATTAATACCAATTACTTGATAATGACGAAAACTTTTGAAATATACTTGTTGTAATTTATCCCTTTAACTGACTATGAGTAAGTTCAACAAGAACTCCTTTAGCAATAGATTCCATCTTATTATCTAAAAATCTCACTAGGATTTAAATCCCAACTTTCATCAATAGCTTTGCAAAAGAGTACATCCCCTAAAGAATCAATATAAAAATGATTATCCTGATTCTTTAATCCATCTAGATAAATTCTTTGAGGTGAGTTCCTTTTGTCTAATTTACAACGTAATTTCATACCAATCTCTTTTTCAATCTTTATTCCGACGTTAATCCAATTCACTATCTTCTACCTCATCTATATTAACTTGAATCTCTTCCCCTGATACAAAATTATGTCAAAAATCAAATTACTAGAAGCAACTCGGTAATGTTCCAATTCATTTTTCTAATAATCCTCCTGAACTATGAATAATCTTTTCAATTAAAGAACTATTTTCTATTCGATAAATAGGATAGTCTTTATCTAAATGAGAAGTTTGGCAAAAATATTGAAAAAGATTCTTCTGTCTATTATTTGATAACAATGGCTAAAAAGGAAAATTTAATATTTAACGAATACTTACTCCCTTTTAGAAAAATAGTAGCTAGTTCATAATCGGTATTTTCACTGAATTCTGCTTCGGACTCATATCTATCCTCAAAAAATTTCCCCATTTCACGTATTTCCTCATTTTTACATGCTTTTTCACCTCTTGATTTATCAGAAATAAAAAGAGCGAAGCTGAGCCTATTCGTTTTAATATATCAGACATATTATACCTCTTACTAATATTATTAGTATCTAATTTTATATGAGCTTTAAACTGAAAACTCCAATGTTGGAATTCCTTCTTTACTAGTTGGTCTTACTACAACCTTGTACCATCAGGTAAATTCCCTACTTTTCCGGGACCAGCCACTGTTGATATATCTTTCACATTTTCTAAATTTAATGAATTGAAATCTTCAAGCGCTTTAGCATAACCTCCAGAAGATTGGTAGTTTTTAGAATACTACCTGATTTTTGTTATATCATCTAAATTTTTAACAAAAATCATTTGTAATTTCTTGACTAGTTAGAGCCCTTGTCCCGTCTTTAACATCATCTACTTTATCCGCCACACGAGCAGCATCTGATGCCTTGTCCACAGCCTTTGCAGCTTTTCGAAGCATCTTTTTGCTCTATCAGCTGCCTTCTGCAGCTTTTTGATGCATCATTAATCGCATCTAGGGCTTGCAATCCTTTACTAGCGGGCTTTAGCCCCCTTGGCAATTTTACTAAGTTTTACAGTTAAAACATCTAGTAGTAGCCATCCCGCAGCTTCTGATCGACTAGCATCTCTCACCTGTTAGGGATCCTTCCCTGTAATTAGTCGGTATACATCATTGACAGAGAAAAATTCTGATTACATATGGTATAAAGCCATCTACTATATTCTCCCCAACCAGTTTCGTAGCCAGCTCAATTTCCTCTTTTGTGCGTATGCCTGTCCCTATACCTGATTTACCATCATAGCTTCTCGACAAGGCTGCAACCGCAGACATATCGCCAGAGTTGGCTGACGAGCTCCTGTAATTCACTAGCTGTTAGCTTTTTCTTACTGGCATCATCTTGACCCTTAGTCGTTTTTGGACTGCAGACATGCTTCACAGGTATTCTGTAAAGCGGTTCCCCAGTTACGAAGTAAATTTAATCCTTCCCCGGATGGTTGGAGATGACTTGATGCCTGTCGCCAAACCATATTCATAGCGAATCTGTTGGCGACGGCGTTGTTCTGCTTGAGCTCTTGCGCGCGCTGCTTGTTGTTGGGCATAAGCGTAAGAACTTTTGGTAGGTTGCCACATTTGGGACCAAAATGCTTGATAATAACTTGCTGGAGCTCGGAAGTTTCGATCTGTTTGAATACGACGATCCGTGTATTCACGTAATGACACTGCACGGCCTAAAGAATCTTGTTCAACAAATACTCCGTTGGTAGAAACGTTGAAGGCGCGTATTGATACTACGAGGGCGACTTGGTTCGCCTTCACCATCCATCCAGATCATTCTATGCCCACTGGGTCTGTATAGTTAACCGGGTTGTTCTGCACATAGCTGTAGAGGTTCTGGCTGAGAGGATCTGTCACCTCACCTGTAGTTATCCTCAGTTAAGAAAGTACCTCCCTGACTATCATAATACCTTGCTCGTGAAACAGTCAAGCTCCAGTATCGTCACGATTCTCCGTTATAGGCGAAATGGATTCTCTGTCGTATCTGTGCTTGCCTTTGCTTACCCCATAGAGGTTATAGCTGCTTGATGCGACGGCTTGTCCATCCTTGGTCGAGCCTGTCACAGAGCCTGACTGGTTAGTCAAGTAGTTGTAGCTGTCACCTGTTTGGTTGTTGAGGTAGCTAGCTCTGCCCTCTACCATAGCTATAGGTCTCACGAGCCTTGCCATCATGGTCATAGGTTTCGAGGATTTCTGTATGTTCACGGTTGACATCGTTGACATAGTTGCGTTCCTCGTAGTAGTTGTAGGTATCCTCTCGTGGTGTAAGGGATGAGGACATCCTGAACCTGACTGGCATAGGTCACTTCTCCCTGACCCGGTAAGTTCCGAGTTCTGTGGGTTGACCACGATTCCTTCCTTGGTCGCTGTAAGCAACTGATCCTTTAAGTGTCATAGGTGAGCATAAAAACTCTCAAGAAGAAATCCTTCCCCGAGAGTTTTTGCATGTTTTCTATCACAACAGAAGATAGCTGTTCAATATAGAGCAACTAAATCCTAAAAGCCTAAAAATTTGATTAGTCTATTTCAGAAAAAACTTAGTGGCACTATCTCTACATCCCCAAGATTGTCAACTGAGTAGCGTTGACTACCGTTTTTAAACCAGCGTTCTAGAACAACATCATAGAGCATGAAGTGAGACTTTTCGTTAATCTATTGCGTTTTCGCTAATCATCTTTACATTACCCCAATTTTCAACTGAAAACTGACTAGGATAATCGGAACGCCAATCCGAGATGAGTTTATTTTTCAAAATATCATTTGCAATTTCAGTGTATACTTTTACATCTAGTTTGTTTTGAGTTATGTATTGTTCGACTGGATACTCTTGCTTATAATCATCTGAAATATCCTTATTTTCTGAATTAGTTGATTTGATTGATGTTGATACATGTATTCAACCTGTAAAATATCTGAGTTGGGCAAATCAATGTTTATGACAATTGAAACTTGCCCATTTACCAACTCATTATCGGGATAACTAAATGAGTAAAAAATGCCATCAATATTCTTAGGTAAGTTATTTCCTTGTAGCCTTCCCCGGTTACTCCGTATAGTAAGCCTCTTGTACGCTTTTTTCCATATCGGGTAAAGACTCTAAAGTCGAAGCTGTTGGAGAGAGCCAGGATCCTATAGTATGATGGTACTCGTCATGATAAATTTCTTCAAAAACATTACTATACCGTGGCTTTAAAAAAATGAAAGCGAGCGATAGTAGCATGATTACAAACGCCCCTATAGATAAGGTATAAAATATTTTTATTCATTTTGCGACCTATTTCTTGTTAATCAATATAATCTTGCAAATCATTTTTACCCTCTTCTAAACTTCGAATAAAAAATTATAAGAATCTGGATAGTTTTTTTCTTCAAGTATTCCATGGATTCTGCATCCGTTCGTTCACTACTATAGGAATGGATATTCGGACCTAAAGCTATCGTTTTACCGGGAACTAAACTATTGTAGCCCAAATGTCTCACAAATACTGGTACTTAATCTACCTATTGTCGGGTTCTCCTTATAGGAAGACAAATCCTTCAAGATACTTATTACTTGTGGAAATTTGATTAGCTGTTCCTTATATTTAAAAGAGTCAAATGAAGTAAAAGATTGAAGTACTTCTTCAAGTATATTTTTTTATCATGACAAAAGTATTAAGTTCATCAGAATATTAAAAGCATTTGAAGTATCATACCCTTCTATACAATAAACCAATTTGTATTTATACAAGCTACTCTTTTTCTTCAAGACAAGCACCAAGAGCACTCCACCTCCTTGTTTTTAAAGACGGAAGCAAAACATCCATAACATATTCAACATCTGCATCATAAAAAGCATCACCTAAGTAAGTTTGAGATAATACTCTATCTAATTCTTTATAGTTATCCATACTAAAAGTCTCCTAGAAAAACTAGCCTACGTATAGCTCCCTGACTATCATAATATCTTTCTCATACATAGTCGAGTCCAGTATCGTCACCCACTTCGCCTTTATAGGAAACTGGCTGACAAAACTTGTCTGTACTTGTCTTTCTTTGCGCTTTAGAGTCTACCGTGACTGGATATGATGACTTGTCCATACTTGATCAGGCCTGTCACAGAGCCTGATATAAAGATAAGTCTCGCATTATTTTGAATGATTGTTGGGGAACTTTGTGCCTATTGAACAGTAAAAAGCACTTGAATCAATTTCAAGTGTTCTTTATCTGATAATTCTAATTTGCTAATTGTTTATTGCCTTAAAATCTTATAACTCTTTGATTTCTATGGACTTGCAAACTATATTATATCCATCATAACCATCAAGATATAAAGAATAATGCTTTAATTCTTGATTCTTGTTCATTTTTTCAAAAAGATTCCTGTTGGCTTCCATTAACTGTAGTATAATTGATGAATTAAATATTTCTAAAACTTTATCATAAGCTTGATTGTGTTTACCGAAAAACAATGCGTTTACCTTTGAAAAATAGTGGACTTCTTGAAAGATCAATTCAACTTCTGAATAGATATCATCACAGTCATATCCTTTTAAATTGATACAAATAGTTGTACCTGAAAAAGTTATTTGAGGTAACTCAGACAAAAGTGAAGAAAACATTGGAAGAGTGTATATCATTTTTATTTTTCCATTATTCGTACCCACGCCACATCTTACAGTAGAAATAGTTAGTTTATTACGTAGCAGCCGCTCAACAGTAGTTTATTATGCAATGGGTTAGCGATATTATCGGTTATATGCCAGTGATTTCTAAGAACTTCTGCAACTGTCAACACTGGAAAAGCTCCTGTGTTTTGAATTAAAACAGTACACATCTATTAATATACTCGACAAAAACTGATACATCTTTAATTTTTGTCTGAGCTAAATCATCCACAATTCTATCTCGTAACCAGCAATATCAGAATATTTTTGCGACACCTATACACTAAAATTATTACTATAGGTCTTCTGAAATAATTTACTTTATCCAGAGATGAGATATCTTAACTTGTGAAGATGATACAGGTTTACTCTTCTACCTAAGCAAAGCTAATTGTTGAGTAGAAATCACATTCTTGCAATATTTCATGACTGGTAGTTCCCTAATTTCGGCTCCGTCATAAGCGGAATTCGAACTATTTGGCTACTTAGGCCGTCAGTCACTACCATAATAAAGTACCGTCCTGACTATCGTAATATCTTTCTCATACATAGTCAAGTCCCTACCCTAAAAAGACATCCAAGAGAAAATCCTTAAATATCTGTAAACATTGATAGTATCGTGTTGATTAACGTTTTGAGGCAACTGACTTTGTCAAATTGCAGGCGCATTTTGTAGGGGGACTAAAGTCGCAACAATTGTGTCAATTGCACCAATTTAGTATGGAAACATATTAATACAAAGGAACAGGAAATTCAAAGTTAGTACAAGCTTTAGATAGATATACAAAAATCGAAAAATCTACCAAAGGAAATAAAAAAACTATCTTTTCTATTTCTAGCGACTTGCTTCAACTTCTAACTTTATGGAAAAAACAACAAAAAAATATGAACTGGCAAAGTTTGCATCATCAGCAATCCAGAACAATTCATCTTCACTTACATAGATACTAGAGGGAAATATCAATAAACCTTTACATGCTGACTATCTTAATAATAAGATGAAAACTATCAAAAAGCGACACCCAGAGCTTACACACGCTACACCACATAAACTACGACATACAGGAGCCACACTCGCTAAACAGGCAGGAACCCCTATGGAAGATATTTCTGAAGCACTCACTCACAGTGATACAATTACAACTAAGACTTATGTCAACACTTCAAATGTAATTCCAATGGCTGTTGGAGAAATTGCCTTTCGTAATCTTAAAAAATAATGGTGTGAATTTGGTGTGAAAAGTGGTGTGAATTTTGCTAAAAATCATCAAAAAAACACCCCATGGTGTGAACCATGAAGTGCTTTGAAACGTTGATATAATCGTATTGATTAACGTTTTGAGAATTGTGATGCTTTACGAGCTTTCTTAAGACCTGGTTTCTTACGCTCAACTTTACGTGAGTCACGTGTAAGAAGTCCTGCGCGTTTCAATGAATCGCGGAAGTCTGGGTCTACTTGAAGAAGGGCACGAGCGATACCGTGACGGATAGCTCCTGCTTGACCAGCGTATCCACCACCTACAACGTTAACGAAAACGTCGTATGAACCTACAGTTGAAGTAACTGCGAATGGTTGGTTGATGACCAAACGAAGGTCAGCGTGTGGGATGTACTCTTCAACATCTTTTTTGTTAACAGTGATTTTACCAGTTCCTGGAACAAGGCGAACGCGTGCAACAGCGTTTTTACGACGTCCAGTACCTGCATATTGTGCTTGTGACATACTTTATTGTTCCTTTCCTTAGATAAGTCCTGAAATATCAAGAACTTCTGGTTGTTGTGCAGCGTGAGTGTGCTCAGCTCCAACGAATACTTTCAATTTCATACCTTGAGCGCGTCCAAGAGTATTGTGTGGAAGCATACCTTTAACTGATTTCTCGATCAAACGAACTGCATTTTTAGAACGAAGTTCACCAGCAGAGATTGATTTCAATCCACCTGGGTGGTTTGAGTGAGTGTAGTAGATCTTATCAGTTGCTTTTTTACCAGTCAATTTAACTTTTTCAGCATTGATAACGATTACGAAGTCACCTGTATCAGTGTGTGGTGTGAATGTTGGTTTGTTTTTTCCGCGAAGTACGCTAGCAACAACTGCTGAAAGGCGTCCAAGAGGTACATCAGTTGCGTCAACAACGTACCATTTGCGTTCTACTTGGCCTGGTTTAGCCATGAATGTAGTTTTGTTCATGATTTCTCCTATATGAATGTCGTTTTTGTTTACAGGGCGGATGTTCCGGTCCGCAGGGTATTTGAAAGGTTCCGGGGCCTTACAAATGGGGTAAACAATACCGCCTACTATTGTATCAAAACTCTCAGATAAAAGTCAAGCGGTTGGGAAAATATTTTTTATTTCTGCCAGATTTTTAATCTTCTTTCTGCCTTCTCCTGAGTGATGACTTGAAAACCTTTAGAGAAGAGGAAAATAGCACAAGTCAAAAATAGAGTGACAATGATATAATTAACCACAAGACCATGATCTCCCACCAATGGTGGTTTTGTCATAAAACCGTAATCTCCACCCGTCAATAAATTGACTATAAAAATCAAACCATTGAGTAAAGAGGTCAGTATAAGAATACCTTTAAAATCCAAGAGACGTGCATCGTAGTTGTTTAAAAGATAAATCAAGGAATTTCCAAGAAGGGCTAGATGTCCGAAAATAAAGGACAAAATAACGATGTGTGGGAAAGAGTAAGCGTCTGGGATTGGATAAACAAAGGCTGCAATCGTCCCGAAGGTTCCAAGCAAAGCAAAATATTGTTTGGTTTTTGAAACACCTGGAAGCAAGAGAACTACAAACATGGCTAATCGGCAATGATAAAAAGGCAAGCTTTCTGACAGCGGGAACTGATTAATCCAATACCAGCTGTATAGCGAGATTAACTGTATTGCCTGTATAATCTGGAAGAATCGTTGACAAACCTTATTATCACGATAGCGATAAGCAAGATAAATTGTCAAAAACAGTAAGGCAAATGTGCTTGCGTACCAAGTAAATCCAAATTGGGGTGGTTCCGTCGGATGGGTGGTAAATAAAGCATCCCAAACATTCATATAATTTTCCTCATTTTCATATAAGCCATTCTCTTACTTATCTCTATAGATCATAGCTTACATTTATTTCTTATATTTTTGTGTCCCAAAGAAGCTGATCCTTCGAGACAAATTAACTCTTAAAAATTTTTCCTTAATAGAAGACCATTAGTCTTCTTGCAAACTTTCTACTAGCTTAGCTAGGTTCATAGAGTTGGAACCTTTAAGTAGAATTTGGTCATTTGCACCAAGACTTTCCTTGACCTGCTTAACCATGGCTTCAAATTGGTCTTCCTCAACTGTTTTCTTGAAGTAGTAAACATGGCCGATGGGGAACATTTGACTGGCTAATTGAGCCAATTCAGCAATGTCTTCACCGTAGAAAATAACGGTATCAAGGGCATCGGGTGTAATGCTCAAAATCATTTGATTGTGGAGTTGAACAGACTGGTCTCCAAGTTCTTTCATGTCCGCCAGAACTGCAATTTTCTTGCCACCTTCATTAGCTGGGATAGCAGAGAAAGTTTCTAAAATCAACTTCATAGCAGTTGGATTGGCATTGTAAACATCTGATAAGATGTCTGCTCCATTGGCAGCCTTTTTCCACTCGGTACGATTGCGGGTCAATTCTAGATCCTGGAAGGCTTGAGCAATCTGCTCCTCAGTCACTCCTTCTTGCAGGGCAACATAAGAAGCAATCATAGCATTAGTCGCATTGTACTTACCTGTTACTGGTAAATCAAGGGATTTCTCCAGGAAATTAGCCTTAAAACTCAAGCTATCCTTGCGCTCAATTAAGTCTGTAATTTCGAGTTCTGCACCCGGACCAAAACGAACTACTTTTTGGTCAGCAGGTAGATAATCCTCTACAATGGGATCAGCTGGCGCCAAGAGCAAGCTACCGTTCCCCATTCCATCAGCAATCTGTAATTTACCTTTGGCAATCTCTGAACGATCTTTGAAGAAGGCCAAATGTGCCTCTCCGACCAGAGTCACAATAGCTGTTTTCGGATGAGCCAGTTCAGACAAAAGATGAATATCTCCCAAGTGATCCTGTCCCATCTCCAAGACCAACTTTTCAGTATCATCCGGCATATGGAGAACTGTATAAGGCAATCCAATCTCGTTATTGTAATTTCCTTGCGTTTTGTAGGTTTTGTAGCTTGTAGAAAGTAAATGAGCCAACATATCCTTGGTCGTTGTCTTCCCATTTGAACCTGTAACAGCAAAGACATCTACTCCTGTTTTTTGAAGGTAATAAGCTGCAAGAGCTTGAAAGGCTGTCAAAACATCCTCTACTAAAATGTAAGGATGACCCGCTACTTCCTTTTCTGACAGGGTTACAGCAGCGCAGTTTTCAAAAGCAGTCTCGATAAAGTCATGACCATCACGCGCCCCCTTGAGTGGCACAAATAGATCACCAGGTCCAATCAAACGACTATCAAACTCAGCCTTGACTAGCGCGCTGTCCGCATAGCTTGTCACATCATTTTTTGCACCGACAACACGCGCAACTTCGTGAATGGTAAGTTTCATGTTTACTCCTTTAAAAAGAGGCAAGGAGTCTTGCCCCGCCCTTATGTCTGTCTTTACAATAGGTGCGCTTCACGCTTGTTAAAACTTTCTTTAGCAAGCTCAACCAAACGCTCGATTAGTTCTGGATAGCTAATCCCCATATTGTCCCAGAGCAATGGATACATAGACCACTGGGTAAATCCTGGCATGGTATTGAGCTCATTTAGGAAAACTTCTCCCTTATCTGTATAGAAGAAGTCACAACGTGAGAGACCAAGCCCGCCAATAGCACGGAAGGCAGCTTCTGCATTTTTACGCATGACTGCTACTACATCATCACTAATCTTGGCTGGAATATCCATAGTAATCTTGTTATCGATGTATTTTGCTTCGTAGTCATAGAAGGCTACGTCCTTGACAACTTCACCAGGTAGAGTGCTCTTGACATCATAGTTTCCTAAAAGTCCAACTTCGATTTCACGCGCATTGACGCCTTGCTCTACCAAGACACGGCTATCATATTTAAAGGCGAGTTCGAGAGCCTGATGGAGTTCCTCTTTATTTTCAGACTTAGAAATACCAACACTAGAACCCATATTAGATGGTTTGGTAAAGACTGGATAGGTTAATTTTTCTTCAACTTCTGCAATCTTAGAAGCCAAGTCATCCCCTTCAACAATCGCTACGTAAGGAACTTGGGCAATCCCAGCAGATTCCAAGACACGTTTTGTAGTAATCTTATCCATGGCAAGGCTTGAAGATAGGATGTTACAACCGACATAAGGCATTTTCAAGACTTCTAAGAAACCTTGAACGGAACCGTCTTCTCCCATCGGTCCATGAAGAACTGGAAAGACAACTGCTCCTTCTTCGTAGATGGCACTTGGAGCAACTTTCTTGTCCCAATCAATCGTTTCATTGGTCATGAGACGTTCATCTTGGCTAGGAGTTTGGGTAAACTCTTGGGTTTTGATAAAATCACCAGACTTGCTGATAAAGAAAGTTTTGACTGCGAAACGGTCATAGTTAACCGCACGCATGACACTCTCAGCTGACAATACAGATACTTCACGCTCTGCACTGCGTCCACCATATAATAAAATAATTGTTTGTTTCATATGATTGTCCTATTTCTACTAGAATACTTGCTCTTTAGTATATCACATTTGTTTATTTTTAAACTTGAATAGCAATAAAGCTCATTTAATAGCGAGGTTCCTACCGATCCACCACTTGAGCTTCCAAAGCGTGCTGGTTTGTCGTCTACATTGGTGATGGTGATAGTGTAGGGTTCTTCTTCCGTCACCCCAAACACTTCCTTTATTCTCCCTTGAAGAACTATTCCATCACTTTCTAAATAGATACTTTTACTCTTTATCATTTGGTAAGTCTCTGCGCTCTGTGCCATCTTTGGAAATAACAATCTCAGTTATTGACTGTTTCCTCAACATTATAAAACCGTGTTACTTCCTTTCATCCCCCATCCTTTTCGGCCAGATAGTTTTACTTTTAGCATCATCCTCTAAAATCAATTCCGAATTATACTCCAGCTGCTCTGTTTTAGAAAAACTTTCAATTCAACACTTTGACCTGGCTGCAGAGTGTACTTACCAGCATTTAAAACCACACAAATAAAGACTACCGCAAACGAACCATACAACAATCCGATGGTCATTCTTGAGAGACTGCTTTTTAAAGCGCCTTAAAAAGTAGAAATAAAGACACAATAAATAACAATGGTGTTAGCATTTTTAGTTTTTCCTCTCATCACTATTAAAAATTCAGAAGATTTGTGGCCTTCAATCCCTCCTTAAAAGAGAGTATATTTTTCCAACCCAAAAGAAAGCAGACCAAGGCTATCGAATAGTACAAAAATTTTCTGAAGCAAATGATTTAAAAACAATTTTTCTCATCTGATTCACAACTGTATATAACTGATTCATCGCATTGTCTCGAACGTTGTTCCCAAACGGTCACTGAAGAACCTGTGTTACTTTCAATCACAGCTTGATTTTCTCACTTGCTAATTTCAAATATCTCCTAGCATGATACAAACTCGCTTTTTCCCATTTAACCAACTAATTTCAACACGCTTGTTTCCCTGTAATCTATTATTGTAACTGAACAATACTTCACCATCTTTTGATGAAATCTTGCTTTCAATTTGATTATCGTTATCAATAACATAAATAATTCCTATGTTTTGACCGTTCTCTTTGGATTTTTCTATATGAATATGCTCTATCAATACTCATTCCAGTACTTTTCATATTTTATCTTGAATCAATTGAACCATACTACTATTCACATCCATCTTAGAAAATGAATAATATTGATAAATTGGCTTAACGATGAACAATGCCATATAAAAAAGAAAATAGGAAAAAGGATATACTTACTTTTTATTTCTCATTTAATTCTCCAAAGTGACTCCTTTACAAAATGTTCTTAAGAACTCTGTCATGACAACCTACCTATATAACACTATTGTCCTTATCGTTCCGTTTGTTATTCTGTTCTCCATATACTCCCTTAACTGTCACTTCTCCCCAATTATCTGGGCTAAAACGACTAGAGTAGATAGTGGTCCAATCTTTCAGGACTTTATTACGGAGTACATCATCTGCTTCCTTACGAATGTCTTCAACAGTCTTTCCATGCTCCGCTAGAAAAGGATTCTACTTGAGACTGCTGAAAATATCCCGTACTCTCATCATCATAGTACCACATAAATCGTTCTAATTGCTGATTGTTTACATCGTACAGGTAATCTACATTTATGGTTGTATCTGTATTCAGCAGTCTCAAACGCATCTCCAGGTTAACTTTTGTCATACCCTGAAAATTAAAAATAAAAATTATAACCTAGAGAATGAATAGTATTTGGTAAGTCTACACTTTTATAATTAATAGCATATCTATACAACTCATCAGAGCCATTGTCCACAATTTTTAAACTTTTTTAACTTATAAAAATGCTCGTCCTTTTCCAGAGAAAATGTATAATTGTGATAATCATTTTCTTCGTAGTATATTTCATCAAAATATTATGAACTCTCTGATATTTATAGTACTGAAAACCAGAGAAAGATAATAATAGAACTATTAGCAACGATTGCAAATTTCCTCTTCTTCATCTAATCACCTCATCTCTGTCAATTCTTGGTTACCTGTTTCCAATATTTTCGAATAAAATTATAAGTACTTGGGTAATTTTTGTAGCTTATCTACGGTATCTTTTTCTAGAAAAATTTCTCAACACGCCCAGTTGTTCATATGACATTGTGTTGAGCAAGAAGCTTCTTTCTCTGGTAAACTAACCATACAAGGTCTGATACATCTTTTTCCATGAAGCCTTCAATCTCGCTTTGAACACTTCTCAATAAGTAATCTTCTTCGACTTGTGAGACAGAAACAATCTCTTTTTCCCGTTATCATTTTTGCTGAGAATAACTAGAATCAATTAAATTCAGATTTTTATCTAAAATAAAAGCTACATGCGTTTGTTTTTCATTAACCTGTGTGATGAAAAATAACTGAAAAATCCTTAGCATCTTTTTGGAGGGCTAATTTTCAAATGTAAATCTCCTTCTATTTCTAATGGATAAATAACTCCATCCAAACGAATAGCTCCATCAGGGAGGAATAGTATAGCCTGCTTTTTCGGATGTCAGACGATATTTTTCTGATGTCGTCAAACGATGAAGAACTTCAATTCTTTTCATTTTTCTCAAAGGCTTCTTTTAAAAAGTACTAGATTGTCGGAAATGATTGTAAGCAAAAATATGAAGGAATTGCTAACAGAAACAAGGACAATACAATCAACCACTTAAACTGTTTTACTTTATCTAACATCTCGCCTTTCCTCTATCAACACTCTCTTTCAAATAGGTGGGATTATAA
>BNJT01001011.1_pt1 | contig 44254 bp, 57 predicted proteins | sample 8540491 | NCBI WGS metagenome assembly BNJT01 (sample SAMD00202455, study PRJDB9452) | human saliva metagenome | host: Homo sapiens | reverse complement strand
CTGACTCATCCTTGTCATGAGTAGCTCCTGCTGAGAATCCATCACTTACAAGAGACTTTAGCCACGATCTTGATATTTCTTGATCTTGTCTGCAGTTGAGTAGGCAATAGCTCCCTGTTTGCCACCTACTTGATCACTTTCAAGTGTTGCACCAGTATTTCTGGTCTACATACTTGATAATAGCTTTTTGATCTACCTTACGATAGATAATTTCTGTGTCAGTACCTGGATTTTCAGGAGTGATTGGTTTTCCTGGTTCTACTGGTCTACCTGGTTCACCTGGTTTCGTTGGATAGTTTGGATCTGGCAAGTATGGTTTGTAGCCCTGGTGCATTAGGCACAACTAGTTGACCTGGTTCGTTGGATCGTTTGGATCATTTGGATACAGCACTTCTGGTGCTGATGGGAAGTTCGGATCTTTTGGTGTCTCTGGTTTTCGGAACCAATTTTTCCAAGTGGTCTGTAAGTTACAGTTTCTTCAAGATTTTCTTGATAACTCGTCTTACAACACTTGCGTTTTATCAGCGTAGTAACCTGTCAATCCTGGTGTTGGAACTGCATCATAGATTGGCCTTATTCGCTGCCCATGGTTCGTAAGGGGTTAAGAACTTCACCTGTCACCTTATCAGCATTTTAAGGTACAGTGTCCATTGCATTTGAACATTGTCAGCTGGGGCAGTTGCCTTACCGTCTGATACCACATAATGAACAGTTGACGTTACATCTTTCTTCCATTGATTTTTCTCCGCAGGGTATCTTGGACTATTTTGGATCATTTGGATTGATTGGCTCTGTTGGTTTATGTGGGTTATTTGGTCCAACTGGGAGTTACATCGTGTGCTAAGCTTAACTACGAATTCCTTGATCTGTTGATGCATCACTATCAAATTTCTTTTGATCTTCAGTTGAGTTTGTGAAACCATCTTCACAAAGCTTGTAACCCCTTATTAACAAAATCAGCAATCTTAGCTGCAGTTGAGTAGTTAATGGCTTCATACGATTTGACAGAAACTTCATCTTTTTGCTAATTCCTTTATTATTAGCACTTTGATCAACATACTTGATAATAGCTTTTTGTTTTACTTTTTATAGACAACAACTGTTTCGTATGTACCCAAATCAGACTTAGCTACAATATTGCGCCAATAGGTATCTGAAAATAGTACGTCCACCCGCTTGAGATTCAATAAGCGTTTCTGGTCATTGCTGAATCATATGAAACAGAAACTGAATCAGCTTTTAGCCCCAGCTACTAATCCTGAACATTAGTTGACAGATTTCTGCTTTATAGCCATCGACTTTTTGGTGAAGCAATAGTTCCATAATTATAGGTACCTGAATTTGTTCCCATCAACTTTTCCAACCTGTATCAGCGATGTTATCTCCATCGATATCAGAAATGTGATACTTAGCCTTACTATAGGCGGCTAAGAACTCATCACCATTGCTGACACTTGAATTTTTAAAAATCTTTTTAAAGCCTTCTTGGTCAATAGAGACATCCAAAGTACGCTTCCAATCTGATGACTGGATAACATCTTCTTTAACTGGAGTTCCATCTTCGTACATATTTGATAGACATTTTTATGAACACCCAGTCGGGTTGATTTTTAGAACCATTTGATACCCAAATATTTTGACGGTTATCACCTACGGGTCAATACCATAAGTCCTATCTGTGGCAACAACTCCCCCAGTAGAAGAACCTGTTTGTACAGATGTGGCATTAGCAGGTTCTATGTGTGCTCTATTATTTTGAAACCAGCAATAGACATAGATCCGCCCTGGATATTCATCCAAAACAGAACTCTGTTTATTATGACTTTGTGCATCCCTACCATCCTTGTTCATGGAATAAACCGCATGAGTCCCAACACCTGCATTGTTTGTTGGACCATTAAATTCGATTCAGTTCCTGAAACGTCTGATTTATTTGAGATATAAAGAATATTTCCGTAGCCAATATCCTGTGGATTGTTCCCTTGAGGAATAGTTATTGAGTAGTTTCCAGTAATTTCCTGCTGATGTACCATCCGATTTTTGTGTATCTCATAAAAGGAAACATATAGCGGATTGTTGAACTGGAAATAAGTGTTTACTAGCTCCCAATGCTACTGAGATCAACTCAGCATAGTAGTTAGTACTATCATCTCGAATATCTACAATGAACCACTTATTCGCTTGGCTGGTTCCTCTTGCGACCATTCCCTAGAATCAAGGGAAATAACATCGTCATAGTGATTATCCATACGATTATCCATTTGAACACGGAAAGTTTCTGCAAATTCGTCTACAAGAATCTTACCATTCTCATTTAAACCAATATAGTTATATCCATCGTAACTACCAGAAGGCCCTCCGCCGCTCTTAGGTCCTTTTTCCTACTGAATGGAAGGCATTGTTCGAATGTTTTCCAAAGACTACTCTTGAATCATTTCCGAAATCAAAAGGCAACGCACGACCTTTATTTTCAAAGCGAACTTTTGGAATTTTTGACCTGTGACAAGTTCTGGTGATTCTCATATAATACCGTCACGACCGTTAAATTCAAATGTTCCTTCTGCGCCAATAAGAACTCGGCTAGGACCATTTTACGACCGTTGTTACCAAGCACCGTAACCACCAAAACGATCCTTATCGGTAAATCCATCCCCTGGACGGTTTTATACCAATTGAAATACCTTGGCCGATACTAGTATTCCAAAGACTAACTCAGAGCCTTTTGCCAGGTTTCTACGCATGGTACCACTATCAGCCATGAAAATACCAGCATTGTGGTAGCGAGCATTTTCGGATCCATTGCCAGTGTCTCATGTTAGATAGTAAGACTGGCTTTATCTTTTACTGACCTTAGCTCCAATCTTTCAGAGTAATAGCATCACCTTAGAAGAGCGATTAAGCGATCAGCTAGCCCCCTCAGCAACTGTTACAGATTTAGCATCGTGAATATTTGACTTCCGACGTTGGTCTGAGGCCAGCAGCTCAACATTACGTTGTACGTGTTGAGTTTGACCATTTGCAGCTTTGATAACTGTCACTAACTGTTGAAGTTGTAGTTCCTGATAACAACATGGGTGTTACCACCACCACCATAAAGTGATGAACCAGACACTTGTCACGTTTTCAAAGGTTACTGTATTTGATCCACTGGTACTGATAAATCAATCGGACCTTTAGAATTAGCAGTCGCTATTTTAGGTTTTTAAGATTTAGTTCCCAGCTAGCTCCTGTCAATTCAAGTATGCGACAAAAGATCTAGACGAGCATTGCTGTCCTTACCTTGGATCGTAACTGGGCGAGATTGTGCATGAATAGTAGTCCTACGGTCAACAGATCCTGAACGTCCATTGTCGGTATCTATTATCACCTTGAGCTACGACATCACCATTTGCAGTGATTTCGCTGACATTTCCATCCTCTAGAGGCTGAAACAAGAAAGCTCACTCCAATTTGATACTTCACGTTTATTTTCTGAAGTAGCTCAGCGTGTACGTGTTAACGGGATGCTTCAGCAGGAGCTTTATCAATAGACTTATCATCTTTTCCAGTAACATCAGTTTTTAGCTTCAGTAGTTTTAGCTGAGTAGTTTTAGCTTCAGTTACTTTCGCCGTATCTTCACTTGAGTCATTGTGTGTGCTTCCGACTTTTTCAGATTTTAAGCTATCAGTTGCAACTTTTTCAGAATCTGAAGAAACTTCAGCTTTTTCTGCTGTTACAACAGCCTTATCTTCTACTGTTGATTTTGAATCTGCAGTTTCTAGTGATAGAGCACGACTTATCTGCTACTGTAGGTTTTAATTCAGAAGTTCTTGGTACTGAAGATTCTGATGTACTTGTTGAACTTTCTGGACTAACAGATACTACGGAGGTGAGCAATGCTCTGGAAACATTTTACCTCATCAACACTAGCAACTTGTCCACTCAAAGAGGCAGTTCCTAAAAGAACAGGCTAAACCAAAACTATACTTACGTAAAGAAAAGCGTTGACGCTCATTAAAATGAAACTTCATAGTAATCTCCTTTTTACTTTTTCTTAAACTTTAGTATATCACTATATTTATAAAAATCAAGTGTTAGCGGTTACTTTTTATAAAAACGCACTATGTATTGAGTTCAATATACATCTTTTTATCAGAAACTTAGTAATTCTTTTATAGTCACTTAGTTTTAAAAATAAGCATCTTATAATAAAGCTATGGCATATAGTACAGATTTTAAACAAGGAGCATTAGATTACATCAAAGAAGGACACAGCCATGTCGAGGCATCTAAAGTTTTTGATGTTGGCGGCAGAACTCTCTTCACGTGGGAAAAGAAAGACGTGAACAAGGACACTTAGAGAGGAAAAAGCGAGTCGTCAAAAAGCGTAAGATCCCTTTAGAAGAATTGAAAGCCTTTGTAGAGGCTCATCCAGATGCTTTTTTACAGGAAATTGGGCACATTTTGATTATGCTGTCCCTTCAGTATGGGCGGCTTTAAAGCAGATTCATGTCACTTTAAAAAAAGACGACTAGCTTTAAGGAACAAGATCCAGAGAAAGTCGCTGAGTATCTTGATATTTTGAATAGCCTAAAAGATTTACCAGTCCTATATATTGACGAAACGGGAATCGACCGCTACCTCTATCGTCCTTATGCACGAGCTCCTAGAGGGGAGAAAGTCTATGAAAAGATTAGCGGACGGCGTTTTGAGCGGACTTCAATTGTTGCAGGACAAGTAGACGGAGAGTTTATAGCTCCCATGATTTACAAGGAAAAGTATGACAATCGATTTCTTTGTGGAGTGGTTTCAAAACGCAACTCCTGCCTGCTTTGAAGACACCTCATGTCATTGTCATGGACAATACTAGTTTTCATCCCAAGCATATCTTGGATGAACTTTACATTCAAGATAAACACTTTTTTTCTTACCTCTACCAGCCTTATTCACCAGATTTGAATCCTATTGAGCAAGCTTTGGGCTATCTTGAAAAAAAGAAAGTGACGGATTTATTAAGGGAAGTTCCAAATGTTTTTGAATGTTTGGAACGCTTTTTAAAAACTAAATGACTATAACAAATAGAACTAAAAGAAACAAACATGCATCTAGTGATGTTCAGCTCTGCTATGAGAGATTTATCCATTTTATATTCATACAACTTATTTAACAGTATTAAAAATTTTTAGTAAATATCCTGAAATTTATAGTTTTATCTTTTTAGTTTTTCAACAAATCCTTCTATCTCTGGATATAAAATGGAAGAACAACGACTGTCCTCTCCATATGTTATAGTAGATTGAAATAAGGTATGAACAAATCGATTAGGAAAGTCAAACTAATTTCTAGAAAATATTTTTAGCAGTCTTAGTGTCCTGTTCTAGATTCATTCTACTATAGCTTTTTCAACACTACAGTTGATCAAAGAGCCACCGTAAGAATTTCTTCTTACGGTTTTTCTAGCAAATTCATAGAATTGAGATTCTCAGTTTTGCTTTATTTGAGTAATTTCTTACTCTTCTTCCTCACGTTTTTTAGCGAAGGGAGTCCGCCTGTCGCCATGCCAAGAAGTGCTAAAAGCAAGTGAAGCGCTAGATTGTTCTGTACCAGTATTTGGCAATTCTTTCGCTCCTGCTTTCTTAGCTGGTGCTTGAGCAGGTGAATCTTGGTTAGCAGCTGGATTACCTGCTACTGAACCATCTGATTTCTTAACTGTCTTATCTGCTGATAAAGGCTGTGGTAGCCATCTTCAAAGGTTACAATTACTGATCCGTCTTTGTTAACCTTGATATCTTCGCAGTTGGGTTAGATTTCTTAACTTCATCTGCTATCTTAGCTTTTTCTGCATCAGTCAAGTTGCTTGGATCTGTAACTGGTGTTACTGATGGATCCTATAACGACTTTATCAGCTGATTTCTTAACTGTCTTATCTGCTGGGATAACCGCTGTTGTACCATCTGGTATGTAACAGTTGTTGTACCATCTTTTGCCAACTTTAACATCAGTTACGGTTGGGTTAGATTTCTTAACTTCGTCGGCTATCTTAGCTTTTTCTGCATCAGTCAAGTTGCTTGGATCTCGTAACTGAGTGTTACTGATGGATTTTGTAACTACTTTATCAGCTGATTTCTTATCTGTATTATCTGCTGGGATAACGGCTGTTGTACCATCTGGGTAAGTTACAGTTGTTGCACCGTCGTTGCCAACTTCTACCTTACTTACTGTGAGGGTTAGATTTCTTAACTTCGTCGGCCACTTAGCTTTTTCCGCATCAGTTAGTTGCTTGGATCTGTAACAGGAGTTACTGATGGATCCTTAACTTCTTTATCATCTGATTTCTTAACTGCCTTATCTGCTGACAACCGCTGTTGTACCATCTGGGTATGTACACAGTTGTTGTGCCATCTTTTGCCAACTTTAACGTCAGTTACGGTTGGGTTTGATTTCTTAACTTCGTCGGCTACCTTAGCTTTTTCTGCATCAGTCAGGTTGCTTGGATCTGTAACTGGGTGTTACTGATGGATCCTTAACGACTTTATCAGCTGATTTCTTAACTGCCTTATCTGCTGGGATAACCGCTGTTGTACCATCTGGATATGTAACAGTTGTTGTGCATCTTTGCCAACTTTCAACGTCAGTTACGGTTGGTTTGATTTCTTAACTTCGTCGGCTATCTTAGCTTTTCTGCATCAGTCAAGTTGCTTGGATCTGTAACCGGTGTTACTGATGGATCCTTAACTGCTTTATCATCTGATTTCTTAACTGCCTTATCTGCTGGGATAACCGCTGTTGTACCATCTGGGTATGTAATCAGTTGTTGTACCATCTTTTGCCAACTTTAACGTCAGTTACGGTTGGGTTTGATTTTCTTAACTTCGTCGGCTACCTTAGCTTTTTCTGCATCAGTCAAGTTGCTTGGGATCTGTAACTGGTGTTACTGATGGATCCTTAACTGCTTTTATCATCTGATTTCTTAACTGCCTTATCTGCTGGGATAACCGCTGTTGTACCATCTGGGAAGGTTACAGTTGTTGTGCCATCTTTGCCTACTTCAACATCTTTCGCTGTTGGGTTAGCTTTCTTTAACTTCATCGGCTACCTTTAGCTTTTTCTGCATCAGTCAAGTTGCTTGGATCTGTAACTGGGTTACTGATGGATCCTTAACTGCTTTTATCATCTGATTTCTTAACGTCTTATCTGCTGGGATAACCGCTGTCGTACCATCTGGGTATGTAACAGTTGTTTTGCCATCTTTGCCAACTTCAACATCTTTCGCTGTTGGGTTAGATTTCTTAACTTCATCGGCTACCTTAGCTTTTTTCTGCATCAGTCAGTTGCTTGGATCTGTAACCGGAGTTACTGATGGATCCTTCGTACCTTTATCATCTGATTTCTTAACTGTCTTATCTGCTGGGATAACCGCTGTTGTACCATCTGGGTATGTAACAGTTGTTTTTGCCATCTTTTGCCAACTTCAACATCTTTCGCTGTTGGGTTAGATTTCTTAACTTCATCGGCTACCTTTTAGCTTTTTCTGCATCAGTCAAGTTGCTTGGATCTGTAACTGGGGTTACTGATGGATCTCAACTCGCTTTATCATCTGATTTCTTAACTGTCTTATCTGCTGGGATAACCGCTGTTGTACCATCTGGGTATGTAACAGTTGTTTTGCCATCTTTGCCAACTTCAACATCTTTCGCTGTTGGGTTAGATTTCTTAACTTCATCGGCTACCTTAGCTTTTTCTGCATCAGTCAAGTTGCTTGGATCTGTAACTGTATTGATGGATCCTTAACTGCTTTATCATCTGATTTCTATAACTGTCTTATCTGCTGGGATAACCGCTGTTGTACCATCTGGGTATGTAACAGTTGTTTTGCCATCTTGCCAACTTCAACATCTTTCGTCTGTTGGGTTAGATTTCTTAACTCTCATCGGCTACCTTAGCTTTTTTGCATCAGTCAAGTTGCTTGGATCTGTAACTGGGGTTACTGATGGATCCTTAACTGCTTTATCATCTGATTTCTTAACTGTCTTATCTGCTGGGATAACCGCTGTTGTACCATCTGGGTATGTAACAGTTGTTTTGCCATCTTTTGCCAACTTCAACATCTTTCGCTGTTGGGTTAGATTTCTTAACTCATCAGCTACCTTAGCTTTTTCTGCATCAGTCAAGTTGCTTGGATCTGTAACTGGGGTTACTGATGGATCCTCAACTGCTTTATCATCTGACTTCTTAACTGTCTTATCTGCTGGGATAACCGCTGTTGTACCATCTGGGTATGTAACAGTTGTTTTGCCATCTTTTGCCAACTTCAACATCTTTCGCTGTTGGGTTAGATTTCTTAACTTCATCGGCTACCTTAGCTTTTTCTGCATCAGTCAAGTTGCTTGGATCTGTAACTGGGGTTACTGATGGATCCTTAACTGCTTTATCATCTGATTTCTTAACTGTCTTATCTGCTGGGATAACCGCTGTTGTACCATCTGGGTATGTAACAGTTGTTTTTGCCATCTTTGCCAACTTCAACATCTTTCGCTGTTGGGTTAGATTTCTTAACTTCATCGGCTACCTTAGCTTTTTCTGCGTCTGTTAAGTTAGCTGGATCTTTAACTGGTGTTACTGCCGAATCCGTTTACTTTGTTATTATCTGCATCTGTAGCTGGTGAACTTGGATTTTTGAACAGTCACTTTTAACTGGTACTTCATCCTTAGATCCATCTGGGTATGTTACAACGACTGTAGTGTCTTTGATCACCTGGGGTAGTTGTGTCTACTGGTGTCTTGAACTCTACTGTTGTTCCTTCTGGAAGATCACCTACATTGCCGATTGAATCTTTGGCAGATGGTTTATCTCCTGGTTTAACAGTTTGATCTTTCGCTGTTGGAGTGTTGTTGTCTGCATCAGATGTCTTCTCTGGATCTTTTACAGTTACTTTAACTGGTACTTCATCCTTAGATCCATCTGGGTATGTTACAACGACTGTAGCGTCTTTGTCACCTGGGGTAGTTGTGTCTACTGGTGTCTTGAACTCTACTGTTGTTCCTTCTGGAAGATCACCTACATTGCCGATTGAATCTTTGGCAGATGGTTTATCTCCTGGTTTAACAGTTTTGATCTTTCGCTGTTGGGTGTTCTTGTCTGCATCAGATGTCTTCTCTGGATCTTTTTACAGTTACTTTTAACTGGAACTTCTTCCTCAGAACCATCTGGGTAAGTTACAACTGCTGTCGCAGGTTTTTCACCTGGTGTTGCTGTATCTACTGGTGTCCTTTGAACGCTACTGTTGTGCCCTTAGGAAGATCTCTTCAAGTTACCGATTGAATCTTCTGCTTTTGGTTTCAGTTCCTGGTTCTACAGTTTGAGCTTTTCGGTGTTGGGCTCGTTCTTATCTGCTTGTTTTGGTTCTGAACTTGGTTCTTGAACAGTTACTTTAACTGGAACTTCGTCTGTTGATCCATCTGGGTAAGTTACAACGACTGTCGCAGGTTTTTCACCTGGTGTTGCTGTACTACTGGTTCCTTGAAGGCTACTGTTGTACCCTTAGGAAGATCTTTCAAGTTACCGATTGAATCTTCTGCTTTTGGTTCAGTTCCTGTTCACAGTTTGAGCTTTTGGTGTTGGCTCGTTCTTATCTGCTCTGTTTTGGTTCTGAACTTGGTTCTTTGAACAGTTACTTTAACTGGAACTTCGTCTGTTTAGATCCATCTGGGTAAGTTACAACGACTGTCAGCAGGTTTTTCACCTGGTGTTGCTGTACTACTGGTTCCTTGAAGGCTACTGTTGTACCCTTAGGAAGATCTTTCAAGTTACCGATTGAATCTTTCTGCTTTTGGTTTTCAGTTCCTTTGTCTCACAGTTTTGAGCTTTTGGTGTTGGCTCGTTCTTATCTGCTTGCTTTTGGTTCTGAACTTGGTTCTTGAACAGTTACTTTAACTGGAACTTCGTCTCTTAGATCCATCTGGGTAAGTTACAACGACTGTCACGGTTTTTTCACCTGGTGTTGTTGTATCTACTGGTTCCTTGAAGGCTACTGTTGTACCCTTTCAGGAAGATCTTTCAAGTTACCGATTGAATCTTCTGCTTTTTGGTTCAGTTCCTTTGTCTACAGTTTGAGCTTTTGGTGTTGGCTCGTTCTTATCTGCTTGTTTTGGTTCTGAACTTGGTTCTTGAACAGTTACTTTAACTGGAACTTCGTCTGTTGATCCATCTGGGTAAGTTACAACGACTGTCGCAGGTTTTTTTCACCTGGTGTTGTTGTATCTCGTTCCTTTGAAGGCTACTGTTGTGCCCTTAGGGAAGATCTTTTCAAGTTACCGATTGAATCTTCTGCTTTTTGGTTCCAGTTCCTTTGTCTACAGTTTGAGCTTTTGGTGTTGGCTCGTTCTTATCTGCTTGTTTTTGGTTTCTGAACTTGGTTCTTGAACAGTTACTTTAACTGGAACTTCTTCCTTAGAACCATCTGGGTAAGTTACAACCACTGTCGCAGGTTTTTCACCTGGTGTTGTTGTGTCTCTGGTTCCTTGAAGGCTACTGTTGTACCCTTAGGAAGATCTTTCAAGTTACCGATTGAATCTTCTGCTTTTGGTTCAGTTCTTTGTCTACAGTTTGAGCTTTTGGTGTTGGCTCGTTCTTATCTGCTTGTTTTGGTTCTGAACTTGGTTCTTGAACAGTTACTTTAACTGGAACTTCGTCTGTTGATCCATCTGGGTAAGTTACAACGACTGTCGCAGGTTTTTCACCTGGTGTTGCTGTATCTCTGGTTCCTTGAAGGCTACTGTTGTACCCTTCAGGAAGATCTTTCAAGTTACCGATTGAATCTTCTGCTTTTGGTTCAGTTCCTTTGTCTACAGTTTGAGCTTTTTGGTGTTGGCTCGTTCTTATCTGCTTGTTTTGGTTCTGAACTTGGTTCTTGAACAGTTACTTTAACTGGAACTTCGTCTGTTGATCCATCTGGGTAAGTTACAACGACTGTCGCAGGTTTTTCACCTGGTGTTGCTGTATCTGGTTCCTTGAAGGCTACTGTTGTACCCTTTAGGAAGATCTTTCAAGTTACCGATTGAATCTTCTGCTTTTTGGTTCAGTTCCTTTGTCTACAGTTTGAGCTTTTTGGTGTTGGCTCGTTCTTATCTGCTTGTTTTGGTTTCTGAACTTGGGTTCTTGAACAGTTACTTTAACTGGAACTTCGTCTGTTAGAACCATCTGGGTAAGTTACAACGACTGTCTGCAGGTTTTTCACCTGGTGTTGTTGTATCTGGTATCCTTGAAGGCTACTGTTGTACCCTTTAGGAAGATCTTTCAAGTTACCGATTGAATCTTCTGCTTTTGGTTCCAGTTCCTTTGTCTACAGTTTGAGCTTTTTGGTGTTGGCTCGTTTCTTATCTGCTTGTTTTGGTTCTGAACTTGGGTTCTTGAACAGTTACTTTAACTGGAACTTCTTCCTTAGAACCATCTGGGTAAGTTACAACCGCTGTCACTAGGTTTTTTTCACCTGGTGTTGTTGTGTCTCATGGTTCCTTGAAGGCTACTGTTGTACCCTTAGGAAGATCTTTCAAGTTACCGATTGAATCTTCTGCTTTTGGTTCAGTTCCTTTGTCTACAGTTTGAGCTTTTGGTGTTGGCTCGTTCTTATCTGCTTGTTTTGGTTCTGAACTTGGTTCTGAACAGTTACTTTAACTGGAACTTCGTCTGTTGATCCATCTGGGTAAGTTACAACGACTGTCGCAGGTTTTTCACCTGGTGTTGCTGTATCTACTGGTTCCTTGAAGGCTACTGTTGTACCCTTCTTTAGGAAGATCTTTCAAGTTACCGATTGAATCTTCTGCTTTTTGGTTCAGTTCCTTTGTCTACAGTTTGAGCTTTTTGTGTTGGCTCGTTCTTATCTGCTCTGTTTTGGTTCTGAACTTGGGTTCTTGAACAGTTACTTTAACTGGAACTTCGTCTGTTGATCCATCTGGGTAAGTTACAACGACTGTCGCAGGTTTTTCACCTGGTGTTGTTGTACTCTGGTTCCTTGAAGGCTACTGTTGTACCCTTAGGAAGATCTTTCAGTTACCGATTGAATCTTCTGCTTTTGGTTCAGTTCCTTTGTCTACAGTTTGAGCTTTTGGTGTTGGCTCGTTCTTATCTGCTTGTTTTTGGTTCTGAACTTGGTTCTTGAACAGTTACTTTAACTGGAACTTCGTCTGTTGATCCATCTGGGTAAGTTACAACTGACTGTCGCAGGTTTTTCACCTGGTGTTGCTGTATTCTGGTTCCTTGAAGGCTACTGTTGTACCCTTAGGAAGATCTTTCAAGTTACCGATTGAATCTTCTGCTTTTTGGTTCAGTTCCTTTGTCTACAGTTTTGAGCTTTTGGTGTTGGCTCGTTCTTATCTGCTTGTTTTGGTTCTGAACTTGGTTCTTGAACAGTTACTTTAACTGGAACTTCGTCTGTTGATCCATCTGGGTAAGTTACAACTGACTGTCGCAGGTTTTTCACCTGGTGTTGCTGTATCTGGTTCCTTTGAAGGCTACTGTTGTACCCTTTAGGAAGATCTTTCAAGTTACCGATTGAATCTTCTGCTTTTGGTTCAGTTCCTTTGTCTACAGTTTGAGCTTTTTGGTGTTGGCTCGTTCTTATCTGCTTGTTTTGGTTTCTGAACTTGGGTTCTTGAACAGTTACTTTAACTGGAACTTCGTCTGTTGATCCATCTGGGTAAGTTACAACGACTGTCGCAGGTTTTTCACCTGGTGTTGTTGTGTCTCTGGTTCCTTGAAGGCTACTGTTGTACCCTTTAGGAAGATCTTTCAAGTTACCGATTGAATCTTCTGCTTTTGGTTCAGTTCCTTTGTCTACAGTTTGAGCTTTTGGTGTTGGCTCGTTCTTATCTGCTTGTTTTTGGTTTCTGAACTTGGTTCTGAACAGTTACTTTAACTGGAACTTCGTCTGCTTGATCCATCTGGGTAAGTTACAACCACTGTCGCAGGTTTTTCACCTGGTGTTGTTGTGTCTACTGGTTCCTTTGAAGGCTACTGTTGTACCCTTTAGGGAAGATCTTTTCAAGTTACCGATTGAATCTTCTGCTTTTGGTTCAGTTCCTTTGTCTACAGTTTGAGCTTTTGGTGTTGGCTCGTTCTTATCTGCTTGTTTTGGTTCTGAACTTGGGTTCTTGAACAGTTACTTTAACTGGAACTTCGTCTGTTGATCCATCTGGGTAAGTTACAACGACTGTCGCAGGTTTTTCACCTGGTGTTGCTGTATCTCTGGTTCCTTGAAGGCTACTGTTGTACCCTTTAGGAAGATCTTTCAAGTTACCGATTGAATCTTCTGCTTTTTGGTTCAGTTCCTTTGTCTACAGTTTTGAGCTTTTTGGTGTTGGCTCGTTCTTATCTGCTTGTTTTGGTTCTGAACTTGGTTCTTGAACAGTTACTTTAACTGGAACTTCGTCCGTTGATCCATCTGGGTAAGATTACAACGACTGTCGCAGGTTTTTCACCTGGTGTTGTTGTATCTGGTTCCTTGAGGCTACTGTTGCACCCTTTAGGAAGATCTTTCAAGTTACCGATTGAATCTTCTGCTTTTTGGTTCAGTTCCTTTGTCTACAGTTTGAGCTTTTGGTGTTGGCTCGTTCTTATCTGCTTGTTTTGGTTCTGAACTTGGGTTCTTGAACAGTTACTTTAACTGGAACTTCGTCTGTTGATCCATCTGGGTAAGTTACAACGACTGTCGCAGGTTTTTCACCTGGTGTTGCTGTATCTCTGGATCCCATGAAGGCTACTGTTGTACCCTTTAGGAAGATCTTTCAAAGTTACCGATTGAATCTTCTGCTTTTTGGTTCAGTTCCTTTTGTCTACAGTTTGAGCTTTTGGTGTTGGCTCGTTCTTATCTGCTTGTTTTGGTTCTGAACTTGGTTCTTGAACAGTTACTTTAACTGGAACTTCGTCTCTTGATCCATCTGGGTAAGTTACAACTGACTGTCGCAGGTTTTTCACCTGGTGTTGCTGTATCTACTGGTTCCTTGAAGGCTACTGTTGTACCCTTAGGAAGATCTTTCAAGTTACCGATTGAATCTTCTGCTTTTGGTTCAGTTCCTTTGTCTACAGTTTGAGCTTTTGGTGTTGGCTCGTTCTTATCTGCTTGTTTTGGTTCTGAACTTGGTTCTTGAACAGTTACTTTAACTGGAACTTCGTCTGTTGATCCATCTGGGTAAGTTACAACGACTGTCGCAGGTTTTTCACCTGGTGTTGCTGTATCTACTGGTTCCTTGAAGGCTACTGTTGTACCCTTTAGGAAGATCTTTCAAGTTACCGATTGAATCTTCTGCTTTTGGTTCAGTTCCTTTGTCTACAGTTTGAGCTTTTGGTGTTGGCTCGTTCTTATCTGCATCTGTTGGTTTTGAACTTGGTTCTTGAACAGTTACTTTAACTGGAACTTCTTCCTTAGAACCATCTGGGTAAGTTACAACCACTGTCGCAGGTTTTTCACCTGGTGTTGTTGTGTCACTGGTTCCTTTGAAGGCTACTGTTGTACCTTTAGGAAGATCTTTCAAGTTACCGATTGAATCTTCTGCTTTTGGTTCAGTTCCTTTGTCTACAGTTTGAGCTTTTTGGGTGTTGGCTCGTTCTTATCTGCTTGTTTTGGTTCTGAACTTGGGTTCTTGAACAGTTACTTTAACTGGAACTTCGTCTTTGATCCATCTGGGTAAGTTACAACGACTGTCGCAGGTTTTTCACCTGGTGTTGCTGTATCTACTGGTTCCTTGAAGGCTACTGTTGTACCCTTTTTAGGAAGATCTTTCAAAGTTACCGATTGAATCTTCTGCTTTTTGGTTCAGTTCCTTTGTCTACAGTTTGAGCTTTTGGTGTTGGCTCGTTCTTATCTCGCTTGTTTTGGTTCTGAACTTGGGTTCTTGAACAGTTACTTTAACTGGAACTTCGTCTGTTGATCCATCTGGGTAAGTTACACGACTGTCGCAGGGTTTTTCACCTGGTGTTGTTGTATTCTGGTTCCTTGAAGGCTACTGTTGTACCCTTAGGAAGATCTTTCAAGTTACCGATTGAATCTTCTGCTTTTGGTTCAGTTCCTTTGTCTCACAGTTTGAGCTTTTTAGTGTTGGCTCGTTCTTATCTGCTTGTTTTGGTTCTGAACTTGGTTCTTGAACAGTTACTTTAACTGGAACTTCGTCTGTTGATCCATCTGGGTAAGTTACAACGACTGTCGCAGGTTTTTCACCTGGTGTTGCTGTATCTACTGGTTCCTTTGAAGGCTACTGTTTGTACCCTTTAGGAAGATCTTTCAGTTACCGATTGAATCTTCTGCTTTTGGTTCAGTTCCTTTGTCTACAGTTTGAGCTTTTGTGTTGGCTCGTTCTTATCTGCTTGTTTTGGTTCTGAACTTGGTTCTTGAACAGTTACTTTAACTGGAACTTCGTCTGTTGATCCATCTGGGTAAGTTACAACGACTGTCGCAGGTTTTTCACCTGGTGTTGCTGTATCACTGGTTCCTTTGAAGGCTACTGTTGTACCCCTTTAGGAAGATCTTTCAAGTTACCGATTGAATCTTCTGCTTTTTGGTTCAGTTCCTTTGTCTACAGTTTGAGCTTTTGGTGTTGGCTCGTTCTTATCTGCTTGTTTTGGTTCTGAACTTGGGTTCTTGAACAGTTACTTTAACTGGAACTTCGTCTGTTGATCCATCTGGGTAAGTTACAACGACTGTCGCAGGTTTTTTTCACCTGGTGTTGCTGTATCTACTGGTTCCTTTGAAGGCTACTGTTGTACCCTTTAGGAAGATCTTTCAAGTTACCGATTGAATCTTCTGCTTTTTGGTTCAGTTCCTTTGTCTACAGTTTGAGCTTTTGGTGTTGGCTCGTTCTTATCTGCATCTGTTTTGGTTTTTAGTTACAAATTCTGATAATGGTTTTTTGTATCTTTAGAACCATCTTTATATGTTACGACAAGATTTCCTTTGTCATCTTTTGTGACTGATTGAATCTTACCATCTTTATTAACTGGAGTATCTTTTGCGATATTCGCATCGTCGTTATCTTTATTGTACTTAAGTTGAAGTTTTTCTTTGATTTTTATCTAACTCAGCATCTGTTACCTTAGTTGGATCTGCTACTTCAACTTTATCAGCTGGAGCTGGAGTTGCAATATCGTACTTATCTGTTTGAGATTTAACGATGAAGTGAACATATCCTGGAGTCTGGGTTGCATTTGGATTTTGATCTAATGCTCTAAAATCAGTAGTTGATGGTGCATTATCATTGTCATTAGCAACAACAAAACTTGTCCAATGGTTTGGAGCTTTAAGTGTTGTAACACCTGTCATCTTAATAGTAGCTGTAGGACCTGATACAGTACCATCACCATGAGTGACTGCTGAATTCTCGATTTTTCCAGTTGTGAAACCGTAATCTGCCGTATTATCTTTTCCAATACCACCAGGACCACGTACATACATATCTTTAACAGCAGTGTTGTCTGATGCTTTGAATGTTAGATCAGTGTTTTCACCTGTATAAACATAGATTTCTTTCTTAGCTTCATTTGAGTATGGAAGTTCAACTGTTGGAGCTACGTTTACAAATTCTGATAATGGTTTCTTATCTTGAGAACCATCTGCATAAGTTACAACAAGATTTCCATCAGCATCTTTTTCGACTGATTTAATCTTAGCATCTTTATCAGCTACAGCTTGACCTTTTTTTGTCTGCCAAGTTAGCGTCATCGTTGTTTTGAGAGTACTCAAGTTTGGAGTTTCTCTTTGATTTTGTCTAGCTCAGCTTTTTGTTACATTTGCTGGATCTGCTACAGTAACTTTTTTTCAGTTGGAGTAGCAATGTCATATTTTTGAGTTTGTGCCTTAAGCATAACACGGAATGAACCTGGGTCTGTCGCGTTTGAGCTGCCTACGGCTTTATTCTCAATTTTCGCACCATCTGTATCCGTTGCAGTTGCATAACGCCAGCCTAAAGCTACACCTTTTGGATTTTCACCTCTAGTGGCATCATCTAAGTCTTTTTGTGTAAATTTCCCTTCTGGTGCTGGAGTACCTGAATAAGTAATGACTGCTGGGGCATCTGCTGTTGCTGGTGTTTCAGCATTGATAACATTTGCTTTAAATCCAAATTGAGTGTTAATTTTATTTTCTTCACCTTCAACTGGTTTAAATGCTTGGTTTCCTCCAGCGTTTACAGTAGCACTTGCAATTTTTCCGCTATCATCTTTGAATTTGATATCGAATGAGTTTGCTTCTCCAGCGTATACATAAACTTCTTTTTCAGCTTTATTTGAGTACGGAATCTCTACTGTTGGAGCTACGTTTTCACGTGCAGGAGTTGTTGTATCTTTTCGTTACAAATTCTGACAATGGTTTTCTATCTTGAGAACCATCTGTGTATGTTACTACAAGATTTCCAGCTGCATCTTTTTCTACTGATTTAATCTTAGTCTTAGCATCTTCAGCATCTACAGCTTTACCTTTTTGTCTGCCAAGTTAGCATCATCGTTGTTTTGAGAGTACTCAAGTTTGAGTTTCTCTTTGATTTTGTCTAGCTCGGCTTTTTGTTACATTTGCTGGATCTGCTACAGTAACTTTTTCTTTTGGAGCTACAATGTCATATTTTTGAGTTTTGTGCCTTAAGCATGACACGGAATGCACCTGGGTCAGTTGCGTTTGAAGCATTTGTTGCTCCATTCTCAATTTTCGCACCATCTGTATCCGTTGCAGTTGCATAACGCCATCCTAAAGCTACACCTTTTGGATTTTCACCTCTAGTGGCAGCATCTAAGTCGTTTTGTGTAAATTTCCTTCTGGTGCTGGAGTACCTGAATAAGTAATGACTGCTGGAGTTTCTGCTGTTGCTGGTGTTTCAGCATTGATAACATTTTGCTTTTAAATCCAAATTGAGTGTTAATTTTATTTTCTTCACCTTCAACTGGTTTAAATGCTTGGTTTCCTCCAGCGTTTACAGTAGCACTTTGCAATTTTTCCGCTATCATCTTTGAATTTGATATCGAATGAGTTTGCTTCTCCACCATAGACATAAACTTCTTTTTCAGCTTTATTAGAATAAGGAATCTCTACTGTTGGTGCTACGTTGTCACGTGCAGGGTTTACAACTACAGTAACTTCAATCTCGTTTGACTCTTTACCTTGGCTATCAACAGCTTTTATACTTAACTGTGTAAGTGCCTTGGGTATTTGTATCAACTGTCTTGGTTGCTGTGTCGCCATTTACTGAAACAACTTCAGCATGGACCTTATCACCTAGGGTTGTTGGGCATCATCTTCTTTATCTGCTACTGTCACAAGAGATGCAAGGTCAAGTTGAGCACCTTGAGCAACAGTTTTTTTGTTTCCTTCAACTGCTGATGCAATAGTTGGAGCTTGGTTTTCTACTGAGCGTGGTTGCCAGTCAGCCACACTTGAGAAGCCACCCTCTACCACGTTTGAGATTGCTGCTACTTCTGTACCTGCAATCTTGTCAGCCATGGTAAGAACGATCGTATCTTGGAACTTACCGTGCTCAACTGATTTGACAGTTGCCTTATCTGATTTTTGTGATGTCCATGCAGATGAGGCGATTATCACGTTTGACTGGAATCTCAACAGTCTCTCCAGCAGTATTTGTATAGCGCATGTAGGCAATCTCCTGCATCATGAGGAACCTTAAGAGTAACCTCTTTTTGTCCTGCTACAACTGCAGCTTGGTTAGTAGTCAAGCTTGAAGGTTCAACAGTTGTTACACCAACAGATACTGGTACAGTACGGCGGCTACTTTCTTCACCGTTAACTACTTGGCTTACCTCTACTGTTTGACGTGGTTTGATTGTTGTACCATCACCTTGGTTGTTGTTCAAAGCTGTTGGAAGCTCACCAGTAGTCCAGTTTCCAGCACTGTCAACAGTGACATTGCCGATGTTTTGCTCTTGACCATCGATATAAAGCTTGATTTTAGCCCCTGGAACCCTGTCCCTGAAAGAGTGCTTGAAGTTGAAGCTACAGTTTGAATAGGAACGTTGACAGAGGTGTTGGTCAAGTTTGGAGTCACCTTTGGTGCATCAACCTGACTTACCAAGTGCTTGTCGTACTTACCTGTGAGACCATACCAGTTATTTTTTGGTAAGCCTGTTTTAGAGTCAATACCTGCAATATAAGAAATGGTCTGTGAAGGGTCTGTAACCACAGTACGGTACTTAATAGTAACCTTGCGTGCCTTAGTGTTGTTAGCAAAAACCAAGGACATAAACCTTTTCGGTTTGATCCATAACACCACTAAGACCGGGTACCGAATTGATATTCCCCTAACAGTATTTCCAACACGCCAGTTAAGCTTTATTTCCAGCATCGATAAACTGCTGACCTTCTGCAGACGGCGAACCACCTGATGTAACATTTCCATCCACCCAGCCATCGCGGGGTCTGTAAGCGCCGTTGTTATATTCTGTCACAACTTTATAAGGTTCAGATACATTTTTAGGGATTGTAAAGTAGTAGTATCCTCCCATCAGATCGTACTGAGCCTCGTTAAAGGTTACCGTCCACTCCAAGACTGGACGGCCTTTTACCCTCTGGGTCTGTAGCCACTGTTTTTCCATCGACTACCTCATAGTCTCCCAGCTGTCTGTACTCAATCTTGGCACGTTGAGTTGGATCTCCATCCTCAATTTTTACGACTCCGGTATTCGAAATTGATGTCTTTCCTTCTGCAGAGCGATCTTGAGCACGTTCTTGTCCTGCAGCTCGACGGCTTCTTGACTTAGGTTGAGTGGCTGAAGTTTCTGCTGGAGCTGCCACTTTAACAGTTTGAGCTGCTGACAAGTTTGCAGTTGAACCATCTGCAAAAGTCACAACTACTGATCCGTCTGCTTGGACTTGAACATCAGTCGCTGTAGGATTTACCCCCTTAACAGCTTCCACTGACATTTGCTTTTTCTTCATCTGTCAAAGCTGAAGAATCTGCTACCACTGTCAATGAAGGAAGCTGAACTCCATCTGCTTCTTTTTAGCTGTTTTTACTGAGGTAGCTTCTGAACTTGTAGGATGTTCGGCAACCACTGGTGAAGTTGTTGATACCTCCACTGCTGGTGCTTTATACGTTCCTACTTCGTCACTAGAGCTTGCTTCAGCAGCTGAGTTGGCAGTCTTAGTCTCTACCTCCCCAGTATCAGCTGTGTCGGCCTTAACCGTTGAGCTACCAAGGCTGCACCAACTGCAAAGACAAGCGAACAACCAAAAAGGAAATGTTTTCCTTTTTAATCATACGCTAGTTCTTCTGCTCTGCATTTTTACGATTAAAATACATCACATTATCTCCTTTGTTTAAAAAATACTGCATGTCTTTTTACATACAATTCAATTATACATCTCTTCTAGAAAATAGTCAATTAAAAACAATTTTTGAACTTTCAAGTATTTTATAAACCCAAAACTACATATACACTGCCTTTTATCACTTAATATAGTTATCTAAAAATTAAGTAAAAACAGGATTCTACACACACAGTTTTCTTCACTGTATCTTTTTAAGACACAAAATTTCACAGAAAATTTACATTAAATTTTTCAGAATGAAAGAAAAATAAATGAATCAAGTTTTTATCAAAGAACATTAGTTAACCCTAAATTTTCTTGAATCTTTTAATACTCAAGAAAAATCAACCGACACTTTTTATTGACAAACCACTTAAGAAAGATGCTAGTCCAAGTATATATTTTTAATTTACAAGTCAATCGATGAATCTTCTTATGTTCTAAGAACCTAAGGAAAGAGTTTTTAATAAATCCTATACTATAGATGATCGTACACTGAAAAATTTCTGCTCTTTTTGATTTTATAGGATCAAAAGTGGTGTTTTCTTGTAAAAATATGAGATGACACCGAGGGATGCCATCGATTACACCTGCGAGAGTCAAATATAGTAGATTGAAATAAGGTACGAACAAATCGTTTAGGAAAGGCAAACTAATTTCTAGAAATATTTTTTAGCAGTCATAGTGTACTATTCCAGATTCAATCCACTATAAAAGGACTTATACTCTTCGAAAATCTCTTCAAACCACGTCAGCTTCACCTTGCCGTATATATGTTACTGACTTCGTCGTTCTATATGCAACCTCAAAGCAGTGCTTTTGAGCTGACTTCGTCAGTTCTATCCACAACCTCAAAACAGTGTTTTGAGCTGACTTCATCAGTTCTATCTGCAACCTCAAAGCAGTGCTTTTGAGCAACCTGCGGCTCAGCTTCCTAGTTTGCTCTTTGATTTTCATTGAGTATTAGTCTTCTAGCATACTGAACTAAATCCTTGGTCTAAATCATTTGTCTCTTTTTGCAGTCTGAACAACAGCGCTAGGCTCATTTGACAGACATCTTTCTCGAGATGATACTCTCTACCATCTTGTTGTTAACAAGTTCTACTAGCTACCGCCTATTATGGTTTTTCAAGTCAGACATGAGTTTTTAGGACTGCTTGAGATACTTGATGTACTTGTTAATCCTAAATTACTGTTTTTGCTAAAAAGTATCCAATTTACTGAATAAACCTTAGTTTGGCTCCAAAAGATGCATCTAGAAAGTTCTCCTGCCCTACCAAGTGATGCTGAAAGGCATAGACTGCTGCCTGGGTGCGGTCGCTAACCTGAAGTTTAGCAAGGATGTTTGAAACATGAGTTTTTACAGTTTTGAGGGAGATAAACAATTCATCTGCGATCCGCTGATTTTCATAACCCTTAGCAATTAGTTGAAGGACATCCCGTTCACGCGCAGTTAAGTCCTCATGAAGTTCAATATGATTGCGATTGTATTCTACCTTTTTACTCACCTCTTGTTCAATAGCCAACTCTCCAGCCGCCACCTTACGAACAGCGTGCAGCAATTCATCTGCGCTCGAAGTCTTAAGCATATAGCCTTTAGCTCCAGCATTTAAGACTGGCATGATTTTTTCATTGTCTAAGTAAGAGGTCACAATCAAGATTTTAGCCTCTGGCCATTCTTTGAGAATAGCTAGTGTCGCGTCAATCCCATTGACTTCAGGCATGACAATATCCATGACAATCACATCTGGACGAAGCTCTAAGGCCATGGAAATTCCTTCCGCACCATTGGTTGCTTCTCCTACAACCTCTACATCATCTTGTAATTCAAAATAACTTTTTAAACCCAGACGCACCATTTGGTGGTCATCTACCAATAATAGTTTCATCTTACTTCCTCTTATCTATCCAAATCAAGCAAAGGAATGCGGATATCCACTGCTAAACCTTGCTTGGGAGCTGTTAATAATTGTATAGTCCCAGCCATATCTTCTACTCGTTCTTTGATATTGCGTAAACCATAGCTTAATTCATCAACATCATCTAGCTGAAAACCACACCCATTGTCTGCGACCTTCAACTGCAATTCCGTTTCCGTTTGATAAAGGTAAACATCTAGACATGAAGCTTGTGCATGACGAAGTGTATTACTAATCAATTCTTGAACAATTCGGAAGACATGCTCCTCAATCTTTTTAGGTAGTGCAGTTACCTGATATTTAAAGCTTACCTTCAGCTCACTTTTTTCTTCTAGCTCTTTGAGGAGTAGCTGAATCCCCTCCACCAAGCTTTTTTGTTCCAGTTCAATTGGTCGTAGATGCAAAAGAAGAATGCGCAAGTCTCTTTGAGCTGTCTCTAAAATGGCAGTCACACTTTGGAGTTGTGTTTGCATCTTCTCTCTATCTAATTTGGAAGCTTGTTGACTGAGTCCTGATAAAATCATATGGGCAGCAAAAATTTCTTGGCTGACCGTATCATGCAAGTCACGTGCGATTCGCTTGCGCTCCTTTTCAATAATCACTTCTTCTTTGACCAAGGCTTGATTGTCTGCTTTTTGAATAGCTTCTGTCAACAAACCAAGCTTTCCTGAAAGGTTTCTAAAACTTGCGTCTAAATCTGCATCTCCAAGACTTTTAATATCTTTACCAGCTAGCAGACGTTTAAGATTTGCTTGGATTCTTCTTCTTGAAATTTCGTCAACCATTGTCCAAAATAGGACTAATAAAAAGGCTAGAGCAAGACTAAACATCAAAGCCAGAAATAGGACTTTTTCTGCCTTTTCTAGGTCCTGAAAAAGAGAGCTCCATTCCAAATCTAAGACCTTAAAAATGCTTCGAATTAGAAAGGCGACAAAGAGGAATGAAGTGAGACCAATTAAAATATAGGGCTGTTTTTTCATCCGCGCACCACCTCAACATCTCCAACCATAGTTGTCAAAAGAATCTTCACACTCTTTGGACTATTGAGATAATCTCTCGTTTCTTGATGGAATTGTTCATTGCGCAAAGCTCGCTTAGGCTGGTCAAAGAAGGTTAAATCTCCGTACAGAGAATTGACACTGAGGCTGACTTCTACATCCACTGGTACGATAATTCTAGTAGTGCCGACTAGCTTTCTCAAGATGATGACATTATCATGATTGCTTAAAATTACGTGCTCTAGATGAATGGTATCCTTCCCCATGAGACGAAAAAGATTGATATCATCAAAACTACAAGTCTGGTAACTTGAAAAGTGGTGGAGATTTCCAAACCAGCGATTTTTCTCCCTCTTTACTGTCACTACCTCTTCAAAAATCAGATTGGTATCTTCTCTTTCCTGGTTCATCATAGGATAAAGCAAGAACAGGCTGTATATCAAGGCCACAAAGATTGCCATAATAACAAAAGGATTGAGCATGATGATAAAGAAAAATAGGATGCTCACTGCCACTAATATGAGGTTATTTCCCTGTCTTCCAGTATAGTATCGAATCAGCAGTAAAAACAAGAGCAATATCAGCAGAAAACGGGAAAAATGCTCTGATACCATCATAATCAGAGCTCCTGTTAATAAACAAGCTTCAATAAATAGAAAAATTTGAAATTTTCGCATGTATCCGTCCTCTCTATTTTATTGTATCACAAAACCAAAAAGTCACATCAGTCTGAGGAATGATAAAGAGACCGGGACCAAAATCCCGACCTCTTTATAGTTGATCTTTTGCTTCTTTTAATTTCCCATAAAGGAGATAGCCGACCTCTTGCAAATCCTCAATTTTTGAACAATTAAGGGCACACATAATCAAGCGTAGGTCTTCCTTCCAACCTTCAACAATGGAAATAACGACATCAACTGAGTAATTCTCAACCAGCTCTAACATGGTGCGTGAGAATCCAACAGCCTTGGCTCCAAAGACCAAGCATTTGATGATATCTAGTGGATTGCGCACCCCTCCACTTACCAAAAGCTCCATCTTATCTTTCCAGTCTTGGGCATTGATAAGAGCCTGCATGGTTGATTGCCCCCAATCATTGAGATAGTCCCGTTGACCGCTACGACGATTTTCAATATAGGCAAAGCTAGTCCCCCCACGGCCTGACAAATCCACCGTTCCTATCCCCATCTCGTATGCTTTAGCAATGGTCTTAACATCCATACCAAAACCGACTTCTTTTAAAACAAGGGGAACCGTGATTTGCTCAGCATAATCTAAAAGATTATGCTGCCATAATCTAAATTGACGTTCACCCTCTGGCATGAGCAATTCCTGCATGACATTAACATGAACTTGCAAGAGAAGGGGATTCATCTCTTTCACTGTTTGTAATCCTAGTTCTACAGGTTTGTCTAAGCCAATATTGGTTCCAAGAAGGAGGTCAGGGTAACTAGTTTTGACTGAAAAAGAGTCATCTGAAGGATCCTTAAGAGCAGCACTGTAAGAGCCTGTTACAAATAAAATCCCACAGGCTTCAGCCACCTGAGCTAATTTTTGATTGATTTCTTTACCCTTTTCACTCCCACCTGTCATGGCATTGATATAAAAAGGAAAGTCCCACTTTCTACCTGCAAATTCTGTCGAAAGATCAATTTCATCTAAGTCATATAAGGGTAGCGAGGAGTGGATCAACTCCACTTCATCAAAACTATTATAAGTACTGTTTTGTTCAAGGGCATAGCGGATGTGTTCATCCTTCCGATTTGTCGTCATGTCCCATCCTTTCTTGATACAAGAGCTCAATTCCTAAATCAGCCCAGCGTTTTTTCAGTAATGTGGTCGAATCTTGGTCAAAGCTAAGTGCTATCCCACAGTCTCCACCACCAGCACCACTACTCTTAGCAACAGCTTTCAAGTCTTGGCTGGCATTTTTTAATTGCCTGAGCGAAGGTGTGTAAATATCTGAACTCAAGCCTTCTAAAAAGTCTGGCTAGCTTGTCCCAGCAAGTCAATAATGGTTTCTTCTTGACCTACCTGCAAAGCCTTTTACCAAGTTAGCCACTGTTTCTTTTTGAAGCCTGTAAAAAGCTAGAGTTCATATTATCCTTGATTTGCTTGACCATATGACTTGATACAGCCACTTCCTTGGTCCAACCAACCAGAAAATCAAATTTCGACGCTGGTTCAACACTCCTAATAGAAAAGTCCCAGTCACGTGCTAATACAGCCTGCAAGTCTTCTTTTTCTAGCCAATCTGCCACTTTCTCACGGTCAAATGACTGATAGAGAACGAGGTTTTCTGATACGATACAGGCAATGTCCCCCATGGAGCCATTGTCCCCACGTTTAAGAAGTACAGCACTCGCCAGTTTAAATAAAGAGGTCTCTTTCAGCTGGTCTATCATAAAAAGCAAGCATGGCCTTGATGACCAAAACAACCACACTGCCACTAGAACCCAAGCCGAATTTCTTCCCCTCACGCTCCATTTTCCCACGAATGTCTATGGAAAAAGGACGCAAGTCAACTCCTTGGGCAGTTAGATACTCCTCCACCAAGGCAACTGTTTCTTGAATCAAAGCATAAGAAGAATCCGGTCGCAAGTCTACACTATAGGAAAACATATCTGAGTAGAGTCGATAAGCATCAGATGCTTTTAATCTCAGCCGTCATATAGATGGGAATAGCCTTTATTAGCGCCAACTGTCCTGGTTCTAAAATGGCATACTCCCCAGCCCAATAGAGCTTCCCACAAGTTTTAACAATCGTCATCTTGGCTCAAATCCTTTGTTTTTGAAACGATTAAGCGATAGCGTTGACCTAAAGAGTTCTGATAGATGTTCCAAGTCCTTTTTCCAAGCAAAGAACCTTGACATTAGGGCCCCGCATCCATGGTAAAGTAGCAAGATTCTCCTTGTTCTCTAGCTGACGAACGAAAATCCATAGCCTCATAACTAGCATCTGTCAGATAAGAGAACGGTGGATTTGCAGTTTTTGTCGTAGCATGCATAGCTAGAGCGTTCTTCTCTGTTAATTCTCCAACTTTCTTAAAGTCATTTTCCTTGAGGTAGACCAACATATCCTTGTAGTCTTGTTCAGATTGACGAATCCACTCCTCAAAAAGTTGTCGAAGTTTCCACACAGAGTTTCATGCCCATCTCGACTAGAGATTGGTTTTTCTGGTCTTCCAAGACCAACATAATCATAGCGAGTTTCAAGTCAGTCTCAACTGGATAGATTTCTCCACTATCCTTATCCCAGGCTGCTAAGGGACCATAAAAAAACTACGAGATGAAGAACCCGATGCAAACTTAGCTTCCAAAGGCCAAATTCTTTACGATTTCAGTCCCTAATTGGAAATAGGCATTGCATGCTTTTGACCAAGGGCAGACAAACCACTGGAACTTGAAGAAAGACCTGCCGCTGTTGGCATATTGTTCTTGGTATCGATACGAACAAAAACCTGCTCCTTCAGGACGGTAGCGGTCAATGATTTTACTCATCTTTGACATGCTCAGCTTCGTTTTTGCAACTGACCATTGATGTAAAAAGGCATCAGCCGTTTGCATCTGCTGGTAAAGGAGAAAGTGTCGTCTCCGTATACATATTTTTCTAAGGTTAGAGAGATACTGCTAGTCGCAGGAACCATCTCTTTTTCTGCTTTTCTTTCCCCCAATATTTGATAATAGCAATATTGGCATAGGAACATACTGTTACAGGCTTTCGATCCATGTCTGAACAGCTCCTTTCTCTTCTAATCTTTCTGCGAGTTCTTGTGCTTGACTGACATTAGCAACCAAGGCGATGATGCAACCTCCTAGACCACCACCACTCATCTTGGCACCTAGAGCACCATGGTCAAGAGCAGTTTCAACCAAGGCATCTGCCTCAGGGCTACTAACTCCGATTTCCTTTAGATTTCCATGAGCTTTGGTTAGAATTTCTCCCAGCTTCACGGCATCTTTTCTTTTTATCGCTTTTTCTGCTTCTTGTGTCAACTCTCCTAGCGCATGCAAGAAAGGTAAAGCTTCCTTGCCCTTGCTCTCTACAACTTGGATAGCTTCACGAGTATGTCCATAGACTCCTGTATCTGCAATGACCAGATAAGCTGATAAATCCATGGCTAATTCTTCAAAACCTACATTCTTGATAAAACGAATAGGCTGGTCACTAAGACAGGTCTTGGCATCCAAACCACTAGGGTTCATATGGGCAATCATCTCAGCTCGATTGACCAAAATTTCTAAAACATCATGTGGAAGTTCTGCTTGGTAATAATCAAATACCGCGCGAATAGCCGCAATGCTAATGGCTGCTGAGGAACCCCATCCCACGTTTTTTTCAGGAATAGCCGAGTCAATTTGACAACGAGATGCAAGCTTCCTTTGATATTTAGATACTCGAGAGAAGCATAAACAGCCATGGACAAGGTGTCCTCTTCAAAACAGACGCCATGGTGTCTCTGCTGGGAACCACCTGACAAGTCACCTCCACCTCTAAAAGAGGGCAAAGAGATGGCTGGGTAGCCATAAACCACCGCATGCTCTCCTATTAAAATAATTTTTACTATGTGCCTGACCGACACCAACTTCTTTTTGTCATTTAATCCTACTATCAGACGAAAAATCATCTTTTTCTAGATAAAATTTTTAGAACTTTATTCCTTTCTATTTTATTATATTTTTCACAAAAAAAGCGATTGTTTCCTTCACAATCGCTTGTTTTTCATTACTGGACCCACTCGCCATTATAGTTGACGTAGTAGCCATCTACTTTTGTATTTACAGCTAAGGCACCTGAACTATATGCATAGTACCATTTACCATTAACTTGGAACCAGCCTGTCACCATAGCTCCTGACGAACGAAGATAATACCAAGTATTACCGACATAAATCCAGCCAGTTTTCATATCACCATTTTGAGCATCTAAATAATACCAAGTTGAACCATCTAGATACCACCAAGTTGAACCATCTAGATGATGGAACCAACCAGTTGCCATAGCTCCTGATGAACGGAGATAGTACCACTTGTTACCAAGATACTGCCAACCAGTTTGCATTGCAGCAGTTGTTGGATCAAGATAGTACCAAGTTGAATTGTCGTTAATCCAACCAGAACGTCTCTCACCACCAAGATTCTTATTCCCAGAATTTCCTGTTTTTGCTAGGTAATACCAGTTAGACTGATCGTAAAGCCAACCTGTCTTTAAAGAATGATCTTGATCAAAGTAGTAGTATGCTAATTTAAGAACTTCTGGACCTTCACAGCCTTCACCATGTTTTTTTCCCAACGGTTTAAGGAATCTTTTACCTCTAATTGTTGCCAGCCAACAAATTCTTGTAGTACGCCATCTTGGTTAAAGTAATACCATTGTGGCATTGGCATAGATTCTAATCTTAAACCATTTGGGTAAGGACCAATTGTACTACCTTTAGATGGAAACAGGGATATATTGCCAGCCGACAACCATTTCTCCTGATACATGATCAAAAATAATAGTACTTCCCATCTATCACTCGCCAGGCCTTTTCTTTGATATCGCCCTTCTTGTAGTAGGTTCTACCATTTTCTTGAACAAATTTCCAGCCTTCTGAATCAGCATCATCCGCAAATACTGTACTAGTTGCTAACAGACTAAAGAAGAAGATTGCTAGACCGACTTGCATCATTTTTTCAAAAATTTCATTCTTTTATCCTCCAAAATGATTATAGCAAATGTTTTTGTTTTTATCAACATATTAAATTTAAAGCAACAAGAATCTATTCAAAGTTTGCTTTGAACTTGAAGTTAAGACTGACCAATTTGTTTAAAAAATAAACTGATAGACAGCACAGCCAAGCCTCATGAAATTTTCGATGAAGATGATCGTTTATTTAAAGATCAAAAAAGCAGTTACACAAACTGCAACTGCTTTTTATTCCTGCATGGTATAACCAACACCACGCACGGTTTTAATGTAGCTTTTTTGACCTTTTACATCAAGCTTGCTACGTAGATAACGGATATAGACATCCACGATATTGGTTTCGGTCGCACTTTCATACTTCCAGACACTTTCCAACAACTGCTCACGCGTCAGGACTTTCTTGCTTCCCATGAGAGTAGCCAAAGAGGTCATACTCACGACGCGTCAGAGCAATCATCTCATCGCCACGATAAACTGTATGATGTTCTACATCCATACGCAGATTACGGTAAGACGTTGGAACCTTTCATCTGACTACAGTGTTGGTCGATGAAGTCCCGACCTCGGAAAGATAGCTGAAATACGAGCTGACCAGATTCATCAATAATAACTAGCTTTATAGATGTAAGAAACGGCAAAAGCGTTGGATTGTCTCAATCTGATCTTGCAATTCTTCGCGATGGTCCAAGACCATGATCACTGCAGCTGGCTTAGTCCGACTCAGCTTGTCTGCAAAAATCCTGGGCTGTCATATCCCCCAGATGAGCATTCAATAAAATCAAGTCATAGTCTGTCTGAAGAGCCATGGAGAGGGCTTTTTGCCCCTCCTCAACCTGATCAACTCGGTATTGCTCTTTTTGGAGTTCCAAACTTAAAAAAATGAGCTAGATTTCGTTCTTTCTCAAGTAATAAAAATCCGTTTCCCCATGGCTGACCTACTTATTTTTTTCGTCATACCAAGAGTAGTGGAAGGTTCCTTCTTTGTCTTTACGTTGGTAAGTGTGGGCACCAAAGTAGTCACGTTGTGCTTGGATCAATTAGCTGGAAGATCAGCTGAACGGTAGCTATCAAAGTAAGTAATAGCTGCTGAGAATGTTGGTACTGGTACACCAGCTTGAACAGCAAGAGCTACGATATCACGAACTGATTGTTGGTACTTAGCAGTTACGTCCAAGAAGTACTCATCCAAAAGAAGGTTAGCAAGATCTGCATCACGGTTGTAAGCATCTGTGATCTTTTGCAAGAAACGTGAACGGATGATACATCCATCACGCCAGATAGATGCGATGTCCGCAAATGGCAAGTTCCAGTCGTTTTCTTTAGAAGCTACACGCAATTGAGCAAAACCTTGTGCGTATGAGATGATTTTTGAGAAGTAAAGGGCTTGGCGGATTTTTTCAATCAACTCAGCCTTATCACCTTCAAATTTGAAAGCAGCTGGTTTTGGAAGAACCTTGCTTGCATGTACACGCTCTTCTTTGTAAGTAGAGATGTAGCGCGCAAATACTGACTCAGTAATGAGTGACAATGGCACACCAAGGTCAAGCGCTGATTGGCTAGTCCATTTACCAGTTCCTTTGTTACCTGCAGCATCAAGAATGTAGTCTACGATTGGTCCATCTTGACCTTCATCGTCTTTGCGTCCAAGGATATCAGCTGTAATTTCAATCAAGTAGCTGTCCAATTCACCCTTGTTCCACTCAGTAAAGATTTCAGCCATATCTTCTGCAGAAAGACCAAGCAAGTGTTGCATAAGATCGTAGCTTTCTGCGATCAATTGCATATCACCGTACTCGATACCATTGTGGACCATTTTCACATAGTGACCAGCTCCATCAGGACCGATGTATGTCACACATGGTTTTCCATCTTCTGGTGCTTTAGCTGAGATTTCTTCAAGAACATCAGCCACCAAGTCGTAAGCTTCTTTTTGTCCACCAGGCATGATAGAAGGACCTTCAAGGGCACCTTTTTCACCACCAGATACACCAGTACCGATAAAGTTGATACCTGAGTTCGCCAATTCTTCATTACGACGGATGGTATCTTTATAGAAAGTGTTTCCTCCGTCGATCAAAATATCACCTTTATCCAAGTGTGGAAGAAGGGCTTGAATCGTCGCATCTGTACCAGGTCCTGCTTGAACCATAAGCATGATACGACGTGGTTTTTCAATTGAATTTACGAAACTTTCGATATCATAGCTTGGCACGAAGTTTTTATCAGGGTGGCAAGCAATCACATCTTCAGTTTTTTCTTTACTACGGTTATAAATAGCAACTGTATAACCACGGGATTCAATATTAAGGGCAAGGTTACGACCCATTACGGCCATACCAACAACACCAAAGTTAGCTTTTGTCATGTGACACTCCTCTTGTTTAATATGTTTTATTTTATCATGTTTATCTGTGAAAAGAAAGAATTTTGTAACAATTTGACTAGTAGTCTAAATCATCCGCATGTCCAGAACCATTCCCTACAAAGTAACCTGTCTTACAATTAAGGGTAAAGAGATAGGTACCATCTGGTTTATAAAGATTATAGTAGCCATTACCATTAACAATATTCACAGGTTCCAAAATATATTGGTTGCCTGTAATGTAGCCACGCGCACGCGAAGTCTCAAGAATTCGTTCAAGGACACCATCTGCAAAAGTCCAAGCAGGATTACTACTATCACTAACAGCAGCTTGATTGTACGGTACTCGACTGACACTTCTTTGTAGGTTCACACCATTGCTTGCTAGTCCACTATTAAGGATATTATTTGCTGAGGCTGTTTCACCCGCTGAAGTTGATGCATTAGCAGAGCTGCTAGCATTGCTTTCAGTTGCTGAGTTTGACTCTGTTTGGCTTGATGAACTTGATTGACTACTGCTAGAGCTTGTAGAACTTGAAAGTTGACTCTTACCGAGACTAATAGCCTTATCTAGCAGTTTATCAATTTCAGTATTCCCAGTCTTAACTTCGGTAAATTTAGCATCTGCCTTTACTTTAGCATTTGTATCTAGAACACCATCTGTAATAGCTGGTGTTTCAAACTGAGCATTAACATCTTGTACTGCCTTTGATTTGTGTTTCAAGGCTATCATATTTTGATTTTGCAAGAGTATGTTCTTTAGCACCCTCAAGTTTATCTAATAGCTCTTTGAGCTGACTAAATTGACTAAACTGACTATTTTTTTAGAGCAGTTTTATTCTCATCAGTATAAAAAGTGTCATAGAGACTGTTAAATTGATCGAGAATTGCTTGATTGCTTACCAAACCTGCATCAGATGACTGAGACTGAATTTCTTGAGAAGAACGAGTAATTTGACGATAAACGTAGTAGCTACCCCCCAATAATCAAGACAACAATCGCTAAAAAGAGCTGACAAGATGACCCACAGTTTTTTGCGTCGTGGCTCATCCTCTTCTTGAAGAGAGCGAGCTAGAATTGGGGTTTCTTCTTGTGAAGTTTCCTCATTTTCTACCTGCTCTGGTTCAAATACTTCCTCTACAAGATTTTTATCCATAACTAAAGTTTCTTCTAGTGGCGAAAGGAGAACTTCTTCAGTTGCTACTCCCTCTTCTTCAGCAAACTTTTCTGATTCAGAGACTTCTTCTACTGGTTCTGCCTCTTCTTCAATCGTTTCTTTAGCATCTTGGATCAAATCATCTAGACTTTGAAGTTCCTCTTTCTTTGCCTGAATGTTTGTAAATTTGTCAGCTTCGATTTCTTCACGGTGTTGTTTGATGTATTTGTCCAAAATCGTATCATCCGGAGTTACTCCCGCTTCAATTTCTTCATTTTTTCGAATAACTTGTCCAACTGTCAGATCCTTAGCTTCCTCAAAATCAAACTGAGGTTCTTGGGAGGTTTTCTCCGGTTCTAACATTTCTTCTTTTTTATCCTTCTGATCCATGGCAGCTCCTTTCTAATCTGTCAAATTTCTTTTGACACGTTGACCAAAATATTGATATAGATCAACTTTCAAAGTACCGTTGTAGAGTTTTCGTTTTTTGTCCGCCTGACTACCATATTTGCTTTCAAAGGCTTCATCACTTGTCAGGATAAACTTTACTCCAAGTTTTGAGAGGTTCAAAAACCTCACCCATTTCAGCATAAAGTTTAGTTACTCCTGCATCATCTGACAAACGTTCCCCATAAGGTGGGTTAGAGATAATGACTCCATTAATCTTGTCCGTACGCAAATCCTGTACGCGCATCTGTTTAAAGAGAATATCTCCAGATACTCCTGCTGCCTGCGCATTAGCCTTGGCAATTTCTACCATACGACCATCGATATCACAGCCCATAATATCCAGTTCTATTTCTCGATCTATCTGCTTACTTGCCTCAGTTCTGACTTCTTGAATCAAGCGGTCACTAACCCAGTTCCATTCTTCAAAGGCAAAGGAACGACGCAAACCAGGCGCCATCTTGCGCGCAATCATAGCCGCCTCAATACAAAAAGTTCCAGAACCACAGGTTGGATCAATCAAAGGCTTATCTGGATACCAGTTTGACAGTTGCAAAATCGCAGCTGCCATATTTTCTTTGATCGGAGCTCCACCTTTTTCAGTACGGTAACCACGTTTAAAGAGACTTGACCCACTTGTATCAATCATAACAGTCGCTACATCTTTCAAAATGGAAACTTCAATCTTGAACTCAGGGCCATTCTCCATCAGAGGAACACCTTCTGGTCGTGCATAGTGTTTTTGTAGTTTCTTAACAACTGCCTTCTTAGAAATTGCCTGCACACTTGGCTCATTGTGTAATTTTGACTTGACACACTTAGCCTTGGCAATTGGGAAACGTGCTCCAAGTGGGAGATAGTTCTCCCAATCTAGAGCAAAAACACCTTGGAAGAGCTCTTCAAATGTTTTTGCAGGAAAAGTTCCCACAACAATTTTGATTCTATCCGCAGCTCTTAGCCACAGATTAGTTTGGATAATCGCTTTAACATCACCTTGAAAACGAACTCGCCCATTTTCAACTTGACAATCATAACCCAAATCTCTTACTTCACGTCCAACTACAGCTTCCAAACCCGCCGCAGCAGTCGCAATTAAATTAAATGTTGTTTTCATTTCAGTCTTTTATAGACCTTTCTTTATTCACTTTAAAAAATGAGGTTGAGAATATATCTCAGCCCCAACCTATATGCAATTTTCTATAAGCCATGTTTTGTTCCAGAAGTGACTAGGACCACTTCCTTCGATAATCATCTGTCTACCACTAGCAGCTCTAGCTGCTAGCAGTCAGAGTACTACGTTCGTTTCCGCGCACTCCATGCCCCGACCAAAATTTGGGTTGCTAGCTTGAGGGGTTTACCGCGTTCCACTCTCTCTGTTTCCAGAGAGACTCCGTCACTGTGGCACTTTCAAGTCTACTCTGACATATCCTAAGACTTAGCCATTTCAACTGCCGTAACGATTTCTCGTCCCTAGGCTTATGGTTTCGCCTAGCACAAACACTACAGGCATCACAGCCTGTGCTAGCATGGACTTTCCTCATGAAAAGAAACTCTCTTCACGCGATTATCCAAAAATTGCACAACAAAATCATTCTTAGAAATCAGAATTATCCAAGATTTGTTTGCCAAATACTTCTTTTTCAAGACGATTCAAACGTTTCAAAATATCAAAGTTTGTCATAGAAGTTGTACTTCCAAGCTCTGCTGGTTCAGAAGCTACTGGAGTCACTTGAGGTTTTTTCGCCAATTCCTCTTTCAACTCTGCAATTTCTAAACGGAGTGACTTTACTAATGCTGCATAAGTTTCATAATCCTTGATGACATCATCCAAGAATTCATCAACCTCTGCTTTACTATATCCACGTACTTCTCTTCCAAAATCCTGCTCAAAAATATCTTTTGCTGTAAAAATAATACTTGCCATGTCTCTCTCCATTCTCAGTTGCTAGTATTATTATATAAAAAAAGGCAAACAAAAAGCAAGGTCAAAGGCTCAATTTTCGGAAAAATTTTCAGCTACTTCGTTTAATTCCTCAAATGTTAATCTTTTTGTAATATAGTTGTCTTTCTTTTTCATCAGTTCGTAAAAATACTTCAGTTTTGTTTCATTTTCTTCATCATAAAAAAGATAGGCTCCATCTGTATTTTCAAGTAAGAAAAGTTGATAATCTCGTAATTGACCCTTGTGTTCATAGTTCGGATAGGCGTATTTTAACAAAAATCAACTTGTTTAAATTCACTAAGTTTAACCTGATTCCCCTCATTCCAGTTTTTCCCCATGAGTTTCAAAAATCAAAGATAGTTGCAAGTTGGAAACCAAAGTCATCTTTCATATCTCTGGCCACCTCTAAAACCCAGTGTTCAAATCCCAGAGTTCCCGTAAATACCAACCATTTCAACCCTTCGTCTGCCATTTTTTCCAAATCTCTACGAATGGCTTTTTTAATAATTTTTAAACGAATATCTTTGTCATTAAACAATCCTAAATCAAAGCTAGAATAGCCTAAAAACCAAGGCTGTATGCATTTTTTTCACCCTTTCTGTTCACCTTTTATGGTATAATAGAGTGATGTTATTGTACCAATAAGGAGAATTATGGTCAACTATCCTCATAAACTTTCATCGAAAAACAGGCCACAAGTCACCTCACAAACTAAAAATTTCGCAAATCGTGGGATGACCTTTGAAAAGATGATCAATGCTACAAACGATTATTATCTGACACACGGTTTAGCTGTTATCCATAAGAAACCAACTCCTGTTCAGATTGTCCGCGTAGACTATCCTCAGCGTAGTCGTGCTAAGATTGTTGAAGCTTATTTTAGACAAGCATCAACTACCGATTATTCTGGAGTTTATGAAGGGTTTTACATCGATTTCGAAGCCAAGGAAACCAAGCAAAAACATGCGATTCCGATGAAGAACTTCCATCCTCATCAGATTCGGCATATGGAACAAGTCCTTGAACAAAAAGGGATTTGCTTTGTCCTTCTTCATTTTTCTTCTTATCAAGAAACGTATTTATTGCCGGCACTTGACCTCATCCGTTTTTATCATCAGGATATGGGTAAAAAGTCAATGCCGCTTGACTATATCAAAGAATTCGGTTATGTGATTGAGCAGTCTGCCTTTTCCACAAATTCCTTACCTTGATACAGTCAAACAACATTTACTAGGTGGTAAAACAATATGAACAAACAAACTATCTTACGCATCGCTAAATACCTTGGCATTGGTGTAATTAGCTTATTTATCGCAGCTTTCCTATTTGGTGGTGGTGTATTTCTTTACTATGCAAACAAGGCTCCTGAACTTTCCGAGAGTAAACTTGTTGCAACGACATCAAGTAAAATTTATGATAGCAAAAATGAACTCATCGCAGATTTAGGTGCTGAACGTCGTGTCAATGCTCAAAGTAGTGACATTCCTACTAATCTTGTCAATGCGATTGTCTCTATCGAGGATCACCGTTTCTTTAACCATAGAGGAATTGATAGCATTCGTATAGCAGGAGCTTTCCTTCGTAACCTTCGAAGCAATAGTGGTCTTCAAGGTGGATCGACTTTGACTCAGCAGTTGATAAAATTGACCTACTTCTCAACATCAACAGCCGATCAAACCCTATCCCGTAAAGTTCAAGAGGCTTGGTTAGCTATCCAACTAGAGCGAACTGCAACTAAACAAGAAATATTGACCTATTACGTCAATAAGGTCTACATGTCAAATGGTAACTATGGTATGCAAACTGCTGCAGAGAACTACTATGGTAAGGATCTCGAAGATTTGTCCATTCCACAGTTAGCACTCTTAGCAGGTATGCCACAGGCTCCAAACCAATACGATCCTTATTCTCACCCTGAAGCAGCTCTTGAAAGACGAAACCTCGTTTTGTCAGAAATGCAAAAACAAGGTTACCTTACAGCCGAGCAATATGAAACAGCCATCAATACTCCAATCACAGATGGTCTTCAAAGTCTAAAATCTGTTAATAGCTATCCACAGTACATGGATAACTATCTTAAAGAGGTTATTGACCAAGTTCAGCAAGAGACAGGCTATAATCTATTAACAACAGGTATGGAAGTCTATACCAACGTTGACCAAGAGGTACAAAAACACCTTTGGGACGTCTATAACACTGACCAATACGTAAACTATCCTGATGATGATATCCAAGCGGCTTCTACTATCGTTGATGTATCAAACGGTAAAGTTATTGCCCAACTCGGATCTCGCCACCAAGCTAGCAACGTATCCTTTGGTACCAACCAGGCAGTGGAAACAAACCGTGACTGGGGTTCAACTATGAAACCAATCACGGACTACGCTCCCGCACTAGAGTATGATATCTATGACTCAACTGCTTATATGCTTAAAGATGTTCCCTACAACTATCCTGGTACTAACACTCCTCTTTACAACTGGGATAGAGGCTATTTGGGCAATATCACCCTACAAACAGCTATCCAACAATCACGGAACGTACCAGCAGTTGAAACTCTTGACAAAGTTGGATTAGATAAAGCAAAATCTTTCTTAAGCGGTCTTGGAATTGACTACCCAACTATGGTCTATGCTAATGCTATCTCAAGTAATACAACTGAATCAAATAGAAAATATGGTGCAAGTAGCGAAAAAATGGCTGCTGCCTTTGCTGCCTTTGCCAACGGTGGTATGTATCACAAACCAATGTATATCAATAAAGTTGTCTTTAGCGATGTAGTTCAAAAGAGTTTTTCCGATCAAGGTACTCGTGCTATGAAAGAAACAACCGCCTATATGATGACAGAAATGATGAAAACAGTATTATACTATGGAACAGGTACTGAGACGCTTACATTTCATGGCTTCCACAAGCAGGTAAAACTGGTACATCAAACTATACTGATGATGAGATTGAGAAACCACATTAAAACACGATCAGTATGTTGCTCCGGATGAAATGTTTGTTGGTTATACCCGTAAATATTCAATGGCAGTATGGACTGGTTACTCCAATCGATTGACACCAATTGTTGGTGACGGATTTAGAGTTGCTGGTAGCATCTATCGTTCAATGATGGAATATCTCGCAGAGGATGATCACCCTGGTGATTGGACAATGCCTGAAGGTCTTTATCGAAGCGGTGATTACGTCTTCAAGAATGGTGCACGTAGCAACTGGATTCCACAATCAACTCAAGCAAGTTCGACAACAGAGAGTTCAAGTTCAACTTCAACAACTGAAAGTGAAAGCTCTTCAAACGAAAATACGAATGGTACTACTAATCCAAATGCAACGCAACCAAACTCATCTGCAAATTCTCAACAACAAAACCAACCTCAACAAAATCCACGAAGACAGCAATAAAATATAGAAAAAACTGAGAATAACACCTCAGTTTTTTTCTATATAGTTTACTATCAAACTTTTTAAAAATATGTAGAGAAACAACTGAACAGGTTAAATACCTCAATCGCAACCTTATCCCAAACACATGATAAATAGTCGGGAAAACTGTTTAATATTATAGATAAAAGATACCTTATTTTTATGTAGTTTATCTATGAACAGGGGCGTGACTTAGAAAAGTCTAATCTACTACTTCAATGCAGGGATTAAACCAATAATCAACATGCTAAACTAAAGTCTCAGGAAGGGTATCAAAAGGCCAGACTTTTTGTCCGGCCTCTTTTTTCTTATTTGACATGTTTTGCAAGATCTTCTTGTGCTTTTTTATTAGATTCTTCTTTTTCTTTCTTCCATTTATCTTGAGCTTTTTGATATTCATCAGCAGTTACTGGCTTATCTTGAAGTTCAAGGTATTTGTACAAGAGGGCTTCACTCATACCCTTGTTACCTGAGTAAGCAAATGGAAGGGTGAATGGTACCATCTTAGACAACATTGGACGTCCAGTTTGAGAAGTTGTTGGGATAATCAAAGCACTATCTGTCAACCAAGCTTGGGCAGCAGCGTATTTATCATAACGTTTTGAAACATCTGTGTCTTCATTGCCAGCTTCAACAACCATCTTTTCGTAATCTTCCAAACCAACTTGTTTGGCAGCAGCATTGTTTGTACCAGCATCAAATCCTAGATAAGTCTTAGTATTTTCACCAACAGATGGTTTGATGATATCAAGGTAAGTAGATGGATCAATGTAGTCTGGAGACCATCCAACGTTATCTGAGAGATCCCAATCTTCTCCAGCAGCTGTTTCAGCAAAGTAGGTAACATTTAAGACTTCATCTTTTTGAAGTTGTTGAATATCAATAACGACATTGTCAGTTCCTAATGTTGCTTCAAGTGATTGTTTCAATGACTGAACACGTTGAACTTTTGTAGTATTAGTTTGGTCAACTGGCATATCCAAGTGGATTGGGAATTGAACACCCTCTGCTTGGAGTGCTGTCTTAGCTTTAGCAAATTCTGCTTTCGCTTTTTCAGGATTGTAAAGGCCATCTTGAGCGTCATCTAGATTGACATCTTTCCACTCATCACCATAGGTTACCAATTTTTCTTTAACTAATTCACCAAAGTTTTTACCATCTGCTTGAACAAATGTTGGTGGTACGAACAAGTTACGAAGGAGTTTTGTTGCTCCGCTTGCTCCATTAACTTGAGAAGCATAAGCTGTTCTATCAAAACCAAAGGCGATGGCTTGACGGAAGTCTTTGTTAAGAAGAGCTTTCTTAGTTGAAGTCTTTTGCTCGTCTGTAGTCTTAGAAGTATATTTGTAAGACTGACGGTCAATATTTGTACCAACTAAGAAGGTTGAAGAATCTTGTGGTGTATAAACGATATTGTCTTTAAACTCTTTTTCAAGTTCAGAGTAGCTTCCACTTGTTGGGAAGAGACGAGCCATTGAGAAACCACCATCTTTAAAGGTTTCTGCAAGTTTGTTATTGTCTTGACCATCCCAGAATGAAAGTTTTACTTTATCAATATGAACATTGTCCTTATCCCAGTAGTTTGGATTCTTTTCAAATTCTACTGAAGATTTTGCTACCAATGATTTCAACAAGAAAGGACCATTATAAAGGATGCTGCTTGGATCTGTTGCTTTAGCAAAGTCACTTCCTTTAGAAGTAAGGAATTCTTCATTGACTGGTGCAAGAATTCCCATGGTTGTCTTAGAGTTCCAGAAGCTTTCTGGTTTGTTCAATGTATATTGAACAGTTTGATCATCTACAGCCTTGATTCCAACTTCAGCAAAGTCTTTTACTTCACCTTTTACATAAGCATCAAGACCTTTAATAGATTCTTGAACAAGATAAAGGGCTTCTGACTTATTATCAGCTGCATATTTAAGACCTGTTACGAAGTCTTGAGCTTTCACTGGCGCATATTCTTCACCCTCAGAAGTGTACCACTTAGCTTCTTTACGGATTGTATAAGTGTAAGTCAAACCCGTCTTTAGAAACTGACCAGTCTTCTGCCAAAGATGGCACGAAGTTACCATAACGGTCATTCTCCATCAAACCATCAACGACATTACTTGTGATATTAGCAACCGCAGCCTTACCTGTTGTCAGATAGTTGAGGCTGTCTGGATCTGTTTCATAAACATAAGAAAAAGTTTTCTCACCTTTTGCACTAGAGCCTGAACCTGAACAAGCTGCCAAAACACCTGACGCTAACAGAGTCACTCCTGCTAGGGCCATTACTTTTGAAAATTTCATAATAAACTCCTTTTTGACTTTTTATACATTATAGTCCCTTTTCAGCCAAGTGTCAATACAATTTTCAGAATTTTTCAAATTGATTTGAAAATATTTTCTTCCTCTATTTTCTAAGATGAAAAATCTTTTTAGGAAAAATTTCTATTATTGACATTTATCAAACTATATCTTTATGATATAATGAAAGAAGAAAGTTGAAAGGAAACACTATGTCAAAAGAAGTTATTGTTGAAAGTTTTGAACTAGATCATACGATTGTTAAAGCACCTTATGTCCGCTTGATTGGAGAAGAAACAGGTCCTAAAGGGAGATATCATTTCTAACTTTGATATTCGCTTGGTTCAACCAAACGAGGACTCTATCCCAACTGCAGGCCTTCATACCATCGAGCACCTCTTGGCTAAGCTGATTCGTACTCGCATTGACGGTATGATTGATTGTTCACCATTTGGATGTCGTACAGGTTTTCATATGATTATGTGGGGACGTCATTCTAGCGCTGAAATCGCAGCAGTTATCAAGGATTCATTGAAAGAAATCGCTGAGACAACAACTTGGGAAGATGTCCCAGGAACAACCATTGAATCTTGTGGTAACTACAAGGATCACAGCCTTTTTTCAGCTAAGGAATGGGCAAAATTGATTCTTGAACAAGGAATCTCAGATGATGCCTTTGAACGTCATGTCATTTAACACAAAAAGAACCAGTTTTTCAACTGGTCAGAACGAAGACAAACGTCATTTTTTTGGTGTTTGTCTTTTTCTGTTTTTCAAAAATATTTTGTCTCATCATCTGATATTCCATTCAAAAATCGAATTTAGAACAAAATAAAAAGGGATATTCTCTATCCACTTCACTAATTTTTGATATTTAAACACGCCAAAAGTAAGCCCAACCTGATCCTCCATTTTTGGACTTTCCTTTCTCTCTAGTGTATCTCAAATTATGGTACTCCTTAGCCGTCCCAAAGAGTCGTTCAATTGTTTCTTTGCGCTTCTTATAGAGCTCTTTCATTTCTCTTTGGTGACGAATCTCCTCACAAAATTCAAGGGCATCTTTCCAGACATGTCTCGTTACTACTTTTTGATGATTTTGGCTTTGGGTACAAACGGATAATAAAGGACAGGCAACACATACTTTGGGATTACTCTTATACTCACGGTAGCCTTCTCGAGTGGTAGTGCTATAGCTTAATACTTGATTCTCTGGACAGACATAACAATCATCACTTGCATTATAAACAAAATTACTAGGTCTTAAATTCCCCTTTACTCCCTTTGGTCGAGTATAAGGAAAGACAGGGATGATGTTACGTTCTAATAAATAATGGGCAATAGTTGGGGTCTTGTAGCCTGAATCACGCAATAATATAGTGTGGTGAGAAAGGCTCTAACTTTGAAAAATAGGGCAGGGAAAGCCTGACTATCATGAACATTTCCTCTTCTCAACCAGTATAAGCCAAGGCCCAACCATGCTTATCACAAGCAACTTGAGCAGAATAGGCAAATACTTCCTTGTGTTCGCCCTTGTGAAACCAACCATACTCGGGATCTGTCGTTGAGATTTTCTTTTCCTTAGCCTCACTTTCTTTTGCGGGCTTTAAGGACTTTTTTTCGTGTTTTTTCCTATCTAAATCAATCTCAACTGCCAATTGTTCACTCATAAATTTAGCTTGTTGGTCTACCATTTCCTTACGGTACTTGTGACTATTAGCTGCCGCTTTGATATGGGTACCATCCACAAATATTTCAGAAGGATCAATTAAGCCAGCATACAAAGCTTGGCTGAGAACTTGGGAAAAAATCTCAGAAATGAGTTCTTTATCTTGAAAACGACGGCTGTAATTCTTTCCATAGGTAGTAAAATGAGGAACCTTATCATCTAAAGTTAGTCCAAGAAACCAACGATAGGCCACATTTACTTCAATATCTTTCATGGTTTGGCGCATGGAACGAATACCATAAAAACATTTAATCAAAGGAATTTTGACTAGCATGACGGGATCAAGACTAGGACGACCATTATCTGGACTATAGGTATCTTCTACCAAGTCATAGATAAAGTCAAAATCAACCTTTGAATCTACTTGTCGAAGAAAGTGATCTTTGGGGACCAATTCGTCTATTGTATAGAAACCATATTGCTTACGGTTATAATCAGGTTTTTCTTTGTGAAACATAGGGAACACCTCACAACTCTTCTTACCTCTATTATACGACTTTACACAAAGAAAAGCCCTTAGAAACTTGACTTCCAAGGACTTTGTCTTCAATCTGACCAGTTTTTCAACTGGTTCCTTTTTATTCTCAAAAACCTTGATTTAAGCTTTCTCACGAATGACCAAGATACCATCTTCCATATCGGCTTCAAGGTGTTTTAGCATCCAAATTATCTAAGTGGAAGTCTGTGACTTTGTCACGAATTTGTTGTTCAACTACTCGACGGAGTGGACGAACACCCATGACTTCATCATAACCTTCTTCAGTCATGTATTCTTTAGCTGCATCGCTCACTGCCAAGTCGATCTCTTTCTTAGCAAGTGTCTTATTGACATCAACCAACATCAAATCTACAATCTTAGAAAGGTCTGCCTTGCTCAAGTGTGAGAATTCAATCACAGCGTTGAAACGGTTGAGGAATTCTGGACGGAAGTAAGGTTTCAAACGATCCATGAGTTCTGGTTTGTCCGCATCTTCTGTCAAGTTGGCTTCATAACCAAAGCCTGCATTTGAAGTGGCGATAATCACCGTATTCTTGAAGTTTACAGTGTTACCTTGACCGTCTGTCAAACGACCATCATCCAATACTTGAAGAAGAAGAGTAATCACTTGAGGATCTGCCTTTTCAATCTCATCAAGAAGGACAATTGAGTATGGATTACGACGAACACGTTCAGTCAAAGTATTGCTATTGTCATCATAACCAACATAACCAGCTGTTGTACCAATCAATTTAGAAACGGCTGTGCGGTCACTGTATTCAGACATGTCCAAACGGATGATAGCATCTTTAGTACCAAACATATCCAGTGCTAATTGTTTAGCCAACTCAGTCTTCCCAACACCAGTAGGACCTACAAAGAGGAAGCTACCGATTGGACGGTTACCTTCGTCAAATCCTGCACGGTTACGACGGATGGCACGTGCTACTGCTTCAACAGCCTTATCTTGACCGATGACTTTGGTTTGCAAACGGTGACCCATATCTTTCAAACGTTCGATATCAGTAGCACCCATTTGTGAAACAGGAATACCTGTCATACGTTCTACAGACTCAGCTACGTCATTAACAGTCGCTGTAACCTTGTGATCTTCTGTATGGTTGGCAATTTTGCTTTTTCAAGTTCTTCGATACGAATTTTTGCATTAAAGGCTGCTTCGTAATCTTCTTTAGCAGCTGCAGCTTCTTGTTTAGCTTTTTCTTCTTCAATTTCATGCTCCACAGCATGTACATCTGTCACTGGGTGTTGAGCTGCCAAGTGAGCAGCTGTCACATCGACCAAGTCGATAGCCTTATCTGGCAAGCTACGTTGTGGAATATATTGAACAGAGTAATCAACAGCCGCTTTCAATACTTCATCTGGCAAGATAACATTGTGGTGTTGTTGATAAAGATCACGGATCCCTTGGAGAATCTTGAAAGTATCTTCAGCAGATGGTGCATTAACTTTTACTTCGTTGAAACGACGAGCAAGAGCAGCATTTTTCAAAATAGTGTTGCGATATTCATCTTGAGTTGTC